>Ga0181563_10005290_pt1 | contig 11840 bp, 10 predicted proteins | sample 011ome_25_FD_133759 | JGI IMG/M metagenome (GOLD analysis project Ga0181563, IMG submission 133759) | Coastal salt marsh microbial communities from the Groves Creek Marsh, Skidaway Island, Georgia - 011512CT metaG (megahit assembly) | ecosystem: Environmental > Aquatic > Marine > Intertidal... | reverse complement strand
TACTGGACTTTTCAGGACATCGTTCGGGCTGAAGTCAGCTTTAAATACGCGACTGGCCTGCAGGCTATTTTTCCAATCAGTCTTTTTACAGGACTTTTAAGAGATTTTCATAAAACGATGCAAAAATTAAGGATAAAGCGGAATTTAAAGCAGTGACAGTATGGTCCTGTGGCTGCCTCATCAATGATGGTGCAGTTCACGAGATGTGTGAAAAGAACATACAATGGCGCTTTGCGTTTTAGAACAACAACAAATAACTGGTGGCTTTTTACAGATAACATCTTTATCGCACTTCGACAGGCCACCAACTCCACATAAAGGGAATCCCATGAAAACGTTTTTTACCTGCCTTGCCCTGCTACTGGTTTCTGCCACGGCCAGTGCCGAGAAATATCCAGACGGTTATGCCGATGATCGCGCCGCCATCATCGACCTGCAGAATCGCTACGTCATCGCCATGGACTACTTTGATGCCGACGGCTATGCCGCTGTCTTTGCCGAAAACGGCGTACTGGACTGGGCCCGCGGCGAGGTGATTGGCCGGGAAGCGATTCGTGAATTCATGTCTTCCGGCACCTACGACCTGCGCACCATGGGCTTCCAGCCGGCCACCACCCCTGATGGCCGTGAGTGGCCCTCCACTGTGCGCCACCTGGTCACCAACCAGGTCATCCGTCGACGGCAACAAGGCGAAAGCCATCACATACTGGATGAACTATGCCAACAACGCCGACCGTCGCCAGATTCAGTGGCTCAGCTTTGGCTCATGGGAAGACGAATACGAGAAGATCGATGGCGAGTGGTACTTCACCCTTCATCGCATTTTCAATGAGGGTAACCCGAATACTTTCACGGCAGGTCAACCAAATCCACTCATCACGGAGTGAATAAGACTCGCTCTTGCCCAGTTCACGGCTGCCGGCACTGATTTTTTCCACCTCTGGTGTCAGTGCCGCATCCGTTGCCGGCCATGTACCGGATTTTACCGGCCTACCCCTTTTCCCGGCGATGACAAGGCCACACACAACGGCTTCTTATAACCTCATACCACGCTGGTACCGGCATCATGACCATCGGCATCCGATACCCAGCCGGGGGAACCCGCGAATGACACAGGCAAACTGGCACACAAAAACCTGCATTGCCGCTATACTCCCAGCCTGACCTTCCTTTTCCAAGTATTCGTCATAGTGATTCCTGCGGTACTACTCAATCTCGGCTTCTTTCTGGTCTGCACGTTGGTCCTTTTCCGTCTTGCCAGGACAAAAACCAGCCTGTCGCGCCGGGTGCTGATCGGCCTGGTGTTTGGCAGCGCTTTCGGTTTTTTCCTGCAATTCGTATACGGCTTTGACACACCAATCGTCGAACAAACCCTCGCGTGGACCAACGTGGTAGCCAATGGCTACGTGAATCTGCTGCGCCTGATCATTATGCCCTTGATTCTCATCACGATGATCGCCTCGATTCTCAAGGTTGGCGAGATCAAAACCCTGGGCAGTATTGGCAGCCTGGTCGTCGCGGTCTTGCTGGTCACCACGATGATTGCCGCCCTGATCGGCGTGCTCATGGCCGAAGTTTTCGGCTTAACTGCTGAGGGGCTTACAGAAGGTGCCGCGGAGCTGGCAAAAGCGCAGGAACTGAGCAGCCGTCCGCAGGGAGTAGCCAGCCTCAGTATCCCCGACTTACTGGTGAGCTTTGTTTCCACCAATATTTTTGCCGACCTGACCGGTGCCAGGGATGTGTCGATTATTTCGGTCGTGATTTTCGGCCTGCTATTTGGTGTAGCCGCCATGCTGGTCGCAGAGGAAAACCCCGAACGTGGTGCCAGTATTCGGCAGTTTGTGACGACTACCCAGGCCGTTGTGATGCGCTTTGTAAAACTGGTAATCGCCATGACGCCTTACGGGGTGCTCGCGCTGATGACGCGCGTTATTGCCTGCTCCGATGGTGGCGCCATTCTGTCCTTGATCAGCTTTGTCATTGCCTCTTACCTTGCCATCTTCCTCATGTTTGCCGTGCATGCCCTGATCATTCGCCTGACGGGCAACAACTTGACGGATTACCTTAGGTCAATATGGCCACTGCTGACTTTTGCCTTTACCTCTCGCAGCTCGGCGGCCGCCATACCCCTGTCGATCAGAACACAGGTGGACGAACTGGCTATTCCGGCTCCGATTGCCAATATAGCCGCTTCTTTTGGTGCCACCATCGGCCAGAACGGTTGTGCTGGCATCTACCCGGCCATGTTGGCCGTGATGGTGGCGCCCACTGTCGGCATTGAAATCGATGCCCAGTTCATCGCCACACTGGTCCTGATCATCGCCCTCGGTTCCTTTGGTATTGCCGGCGTTGGCGGCGGGGCGACCAACGCGGCCCTGGTCGTGCTGCCCGCGATGGGCATGCCAGTAACCATGGTGGCCCTGTTGATCTCGATTGAGCCATTGATTGATATGGGCAGAACGGCGCTTAACGTGAACGGGTCGGTGACTGCCGGGTTGGTCGGTAAACGGTTTTTGAACATTCCTGGACCTCAGGAAGCAGCGACAAAGTAGAAAATTGCTTAAGCAGGAATAAAAAAGCCGGGAAGAATCCCGGCTTTTTGTTTTTGGTGGGTCATGTAGGGATCGAACCTACGACCATCGGATTAAGAGTCCGGTGCTCTACCAACTGAGCTAATGACCCAAACTTGGAACACTACTCTGATCTACATCAGGTTTGTCTTCAATCTTGCTGAGCAGGCCCTGCGGGCTGGTGCTCTTCCGGCCTCAAGCACAGCTTGAGGCGTTCGTCCTGCGCTCATCGCTGTCACGTTGAATACGCTTGTCCTCACCCAGCTGAGCAATCGCCATCTTGTTCGATGGCTCACCATGCTGGCCTCCGGCGAGGCCGGCATTATACCTGAAATTGGCTTTTAGTCAGCTTCGTAGCCGTACTTTGTGATTAGGCTTTTGCCGATGTCACTTTGTACGAATTTCAGAAAGCGCTGGGCCACTTTTTTATCTTTCGCGTCAGTCAGCAGTACCGCATCCTGGCTAATGGGGTCGTACATATTCTGCGGGATGATCCAGCCACTGCCGCGTTGGATGCGGCCGTTGTCGATGACCTGGGACAGGGCCACGAAGCCAAGCGGGACGTTGCCGGTGTCGACATACTGGTAGGCCTGGGTGATGCTTTCGCCGGTGACGCGATTGTTGGCAGTGATGCCTTGCGCGGACAGTTTGGCCAGGACCTGTTCAGCGGCCAGGCCGTAGGGGGCCAGGCGAGGGTTGGCCAGGGCGATACGCTGACTGGCATTGGCACGCAACGCGGCGCCATTTTCCACCGACATGGCGGCATCGGCTGACCAGAGCACCAGTTTGCCACGGGCATAGGTGAAGCGGCTTGCCGCATCGGCCTTGCCGGCGCTCACCAGGGCAGCCGGTTTGTCCTGGTCGGCGGAGAAAAACAGATCAAAGGGGGCCCCGTTCATGATCTGGGCGTACAGGCGACCGGAGGAACCGAAGGTCACCACCACGTGATCGCCCGTTTCCTCCTCAAAAGCTGCAGCCAGCTCCCGCATCACCGGCGTGAAGTTGGCGGCCACGGCCACCGTGATTTCTCCGGCCAAACTGGCGGGTGAGAGCAGGCATAAACTGACGAGACAGGCGCTAATGAGCTTGGCGGGATTCATGACAACTGGCCTTGGTAATCTCTTAAAGAGACTCTTATACTACCGGGCACTCCATTAAAAACATCTGAATAATAACAGCAACGGAGAGGGGACAGGGAAATGCAATGCTACCGCAACAGGCTCGTCTGCCTGATGGCTACCGCCATCACCTTAATCACGCTCACGACCACAACATCAGCCCAGCAAAGTGTCGGCCGTGGTGCGCCCGACCCCATGATGCCGGAAAACCTGGTGGGTACCGAAACCAAGGGTTGGTGGGCCGGTGCCGGCATTCCGCCTGAGTATCCCCCGATCTATGCCACCAGGGATGGCGAAATTCCGGCAGGTGTGGACCCGCTGCCGGTGGACATTTTCGGCACCCGGGATTTTTATAAGGACGAGGACCTCTGGTTCGACAAACGCTACTACAAGTGCAACTCCCCGTCCGGGCTGGAACAGATCTGGGGCGCCTATGAGGTTGCCATGGTCGGTGACAATCCGCCGGTAACTGCGGCCTGGGGCTTTTGTGACCGCGATTACCCGCGCGAGGAAATTGTCAGCCCCTACCCTTTCCGCACCGCGGCAGCGCATTACCAGGCCCTGCTTGAGGAAACCAAAGCCAAAGGCGGTCCCACTATTCACACCCAGGCCACGCTCCCCGACTGGAACGGTCGTTATGACCGCCGCAAGGACAAAAACGCCACCTGGTATTACGGCGCAATCACCCAGGTTCCTACCTACCTGACCCTGCTGACCCCGGAATACCAGCGCCGCTTTGTTCAGCAGATGTACCACTATACCGGCAGCAGTGCCCCGCAGTGGCCGGGTTCCTATTGCTGGCCGGAGGGCTTCATGCGACGCCTGGCCCAGTATGGCGGCAGTAGCGTCCAGATTCTGATGACCCCGGACATGGTGCTTGATATGCGCAATGCCGCCAAGACCACACTGACCCAAATCCAGATCGGCCGCGAATTCGACATGAGTGGTGTTGTGCCCCGGCTGGGTCCGGATGTGCCGCAGTGGTTTGGCGAGACCATCGGCTTCTGGGACGGCGATGCCCTCATCACCTGGACGTCCAATGTGCAGGGCTGGATTTCCCATGGCGGCTTTGAATTCAGCAACAAGTTCCAGACCATCGAGATCTATACTCCTTTCGCCGACGAGCGCGGCGAGGGCCTGAAACATGAAATCATCATGTATGACGAGGAAGCCTTCGCCGATCCCCTGCGCATCGTGCAGCACATGGACAAGACCCGTGAACTCAACGAAGGCGATCCCATGGTGTACATGGAATGTGTTGCCACCAACTATCCCATCGATGGCCTGGCGACACCAACCACACCTGGATACACGCTTGAATACGACATGCCGAACATTCCCGGCCGGCCATGGGCTGACATCTGGGAGAAGTATCATGAGGAAGGCATGGAGCAACCCGAAGAGGAAGATTTTTTCAGCTTCGAGTAAGCGGATTTGAAAAGAGCCTTGTAAAAAGGGACACCAGGCCGGGCTGGACAGGTTGAAGGGACCTGTTTACTCTATCCTGGACAATAAAAATAAACAAAGAGCCTTTCAAGGCCATCACTAAAGTCTTTGCTTGGGGGAAACAACGTGCATAAACGACTTTATACCCGCCTGCCATTTACCTGCGTGGCTACCATACTGACAGGCCTGTCATTGTGGCTGGCAGCCACCACGGCAACCGCCCAGATCAATGGCTTTACCGGCCCTGTCCTGGAAGCGATTTCACCTGAGCGCGAATTTGCCACCTCAGATGAGCATTACCAGTACTTGCTCGATAAAGCCAATGGCGGTACCAAGCACACCTGGGAAACCCTGCCACGCTGGGATGGTCTCTGGTATACCGCCGGCAACAATCACATGGATCTCTTCATCGACGGCGGCCTGCGCGGCGGTACCGTCAAAGAAGGTGTGCTAACCCCGGCCTACGAGGCTGCCTACAAGGAACGCTGGCGCCAGCAGCAGGAAGACGGCCAAGTCGGTTACGACCGCCTGACCCATTGCGAACCGGCTGGCATGCCGCGCTGGTTGCTGGAACCCTACAACCACGAGTTCATCAACACCTTGAACGAGTCCTGGTTCATCAATGATTTTGCCAACAGTATTCGCCGCATTTATATCAACAAGGAACACACCAACCTCGCGGAAATGAACGGTGCGCATTCCTGGTTCGGCGACACCATCGGCTTCTGGGATGGCGAAAAGCTCATCACCAACACCAAGTACCTGCGCCCGGCCGACTTCACACGCTGGTCTCCCATGACTAGCAATCAACTGGAAACCGTTGAAACCTGGGAACTGAAACAGTTTGGTGAGGAGACTCGCCTGGTTGTCCAGGTCACCATGTACGACAAGCATGCCTTCCTGAAACCGCTGAATTTTGTCTACGCCTTTCGTCCGGCCCCCGAACTGGAAGAAATCGGTTATCGCGTGCAGCACTGGGAATGCGAAGACAGCAGCAATTCGTACCTGGATGAAAATGGCCTGACCAATTTCTACCTGCCAGGTGAGCCGGGTTACAAGGATCCGCGCGGTGCCACCCTGTTCCCCGAACTGCCCGGTCAGACACCGGACCCGTTCAGTGATCCGACACTCGAACAATAGTCAAAGAGACAAGAGACAAGAGACAAGAGACAAGAGACAAGAGACAAGAGACAAGAAGATGATGAAAACTTCAATTTCGAAAACGAGCTACCAATGGCATTTCTTATCGGCGATAAAGACAGAACTCGGCAAAACCCCCGGCAAATTTCATACGCTACTTGCCTCCTGCCTACTGTCTCTTGCCTCTGCTGGTGCGCTGGCGCACCACAGCTTCAGCATGTTCGACCGTGATACCGAAATGGTCGTCACCGGCGTTGTCGAGCGCTGGGCTTTCAACAACCCGCACGCCTGGTTGTACATCAATGTCACGGATGAAAACGGCGAGACCGTGGAATGGGGATTTGAAGGCAGTGCCCCGCCGTCACTGGTGCGTGCCGGCGTTACTGGCAGAACCTTCCAGCCGGGTGATGAGGTCACGGTAATGTTCAGTCCGCTGGTGGATGGTCGCCCGGGTGGCGCCATGTGCTGGGTGAAAGCGGCTGATGGTTCCTACAAGCGCCCGGCCGACGGTGGTTGCGGCTCACGCGATCCGGACAATATCGAGCGCTGGGAAAAATGGCAGGCCATGGGTATTACCACTAGCAAGGACCCCCGCGCCACGAAATAAGCCCCGCTCGCAGTACCCACAAAAAAAGGAAGCCATGGCTTCCTTTTTTTATGCCCTGGATGAACGCATTTCAGGTAGTCGCAGACATCATCGTGGGGTCATCCTCACTCTCCACCAGGGGCAGGATGCGAAAATTCAAAATGCCATACACGATCGAGATGACCGGCATGGTCAGATTGAAAAAGCAGAATGGCAGGTACACGAATGTCGGCACACCCAGTGTAGCTGCCATGTAGGCGCCGCACGTGTTCCAGGGAATCAGGGCCGACGTCACCGTGGCGGAATCCTCGATGGCCCGGCTTAGATTGACCGGTGCCATCTTGTGGTGACGAAAGGCCACTTTATACATGCGCCCCGGCAACACGATGGCAATGTACTGATCGCCGGCAATGATGTTGGTGCCGATGCAAGTCAGAATCGTGGAAGTAATGATGGCTGCCGAGGATTTTGCCCGCTGCATGATCTCCTCCAGCAGTTTCACCAGCAGCCCCGTGTGTTCCATGGCGCCACCAAAAAACACTGCACACATGATCAGCCAGATGGTATTGAGCATGTTGGCCGCCCCGCCACCGCTGAGCAGGTCATCAAGAATGACATCGCCGGTTCCGGCTTCATAGCCACCGAACAGAATCGACCAGATCGCACCGATCTGCCCTCTTTCCGCGTCACGGCCAAAATCCTGGAACACCACGGCATAGATAGCCCCCAGGAAAGCGGCGATCAGGATTGCCGGCAGGGCCGGCATCTTTTGCCAGGCCAGCACAAACAGCGCCGCCAGCGGCAGCAGCATGTACCAGTCGATCGTGAAGTGATCCGTAAGCACAGCCAGGGTACTGTCGAGATTATTCATATCCGCGGCCGGTTCCGAAGCAAAACCGATGATCGTGAACAGGGTCAGGGCAAACAGCAGCGCCGGCACGCCGGTCCAGGCCATGTGGCGGATATGGGAAAACAGATCCACCCCGGCCACGGCCGGCGCGAGGTTGGTAGTGTCTGACAGCGGAGACATCTTGTCACCGAAATAGGCCCCGGAAATGATGGCTCCGGCGCAAATGGCCGGCGACAGGCCCAAGCCCGCGGCAGTGCCAATCATCGCCACGCCGACACTGGCAGCGGTTGTCCACGAACTGCCGATACTGAGCGAGACAATGGCACAGGTCAGGCAGACCGCCGAATAGAACACCGAGGGATTCATCAGCTTGAGCCCGTAATAGATCATGGCAGGCACCACGCCGCCGGCAATCCAGGTCGCGATCATGATGCCGACTGCCAGGAGGATGAAGCTGGGGCCGAAGATGATGGTCATGCCGGTGAAGATGTCACGTTCCATCGCCGCCCAGCCCTGGCCATTCTTGAAACCCACGAGCATGGCAACACAGGCCGCCAGCAGCAACACGATCTGGTTGGGCCCGTAGGATGAGTCTTCGCCAAACAGGCGCACGGAAATGAACAGGAGGATGACGAGGAAGCTCACAGGTATCAGGGCATCAAGGACAGAAGGAGCTTGCTGGGACTTGCCGGACAGGTTTGTTTCAGTCATGACAGGGCCACTCAACCCAGCCAGTGCATAACCAGGCCGGATTTCAGTTTCGGTTCAAACCAGGTGGATTTAGGCGGCATCAGCCGATCTTCCTCGGCAATGGCGATGAGCTGTTCAATGGTCACCGGATGACAGGCAAACGCGGCCGCATAACCGCCATTGTCTACTGCTTCGGCCAGCGCCGCCAGCCCCCTGGCACCGCCGATGAAATCGATACGATCATCCGTACGGGGATCTCTGATGGCTAACAAAGGCGTCAACACGTGATCCTGCAGGATGGCCACATCCAGAGATGACACGACATCGGTGGCCGGCTGATATTGATCCTTGAGAGCCAATGCATACCAGTGGCCAGCTAGGTACAAGCCAAACACTTGCGGCCGCATTGGGGTCACCGGTGCCTGGCTAGGCGTGATGTGAAATACCTCGCCCAGGGCCACCAGGAAGCCGGGGACATCATAGGCGCCGAGATCGCGAATCACTCGGTGATAGCCGAGGATATTCAGTTCATCATGGGGAAACAGCACCGCCATGAAATAGTTGTAGGGCTCGGTACCGGTATGGTCTGGATTGGCATCCCGGCACTGGGCACGATAACGCACGGCCGCAGCCGACCGGTGGTGACCATCGGCCACAAACAGTACCGGCACAGCAGCAAACAGGTTGGTCACTGATTCCAGTACGCTGGTATCGTCCATGATCCACAACTGGTGCCGAACACCCTCGACCACAAAATCATTGACAGGCGTACCGGCAGTACTGCGGCTGACCCGGTCCTTGAGCGTCGCGTCGGCCCGGTATGTCAGAAACACCGGTCCCACCTGGGCACGCACAGCCGCCATATGGCGGGTGCGGTCATTTTCTTTTGCCGGCCGGGTCAGTTCGTGTTTCTTGATGGTGCCGTTTTCATATTCATTGGCACTGACCAGCGCCACGATGCCGGTCTGGCAGTGGTCACCGAGCGTCTGGCGATAACAGTAAAAGCAGGGCAAAGGATCGGGGGTGAAGATGCCCTCGGCAAGACTGCGATCCATATTGGCGCGCGCCCTGTCATAAACGGCATCGCTATAAACATCCACGGACGGATCGAGATCGATTTCGGGCTTGCTGATATGCAGGAAACTGAGCGGATTACCGTCGGCCAGCGCCCTGGCTTTCTCGCTGGAAACCACGTCATAGGGCGGTGCGGCCACTTTATCCGCCAGTTCCTGCCGCGGCCGCATGCCTGTGAAGGGTACTACGGTCGCCACGAGCTTGTTCCTCTTATAAAAGGGCCTTGAATTGATGTCTATTTGACGGCCAGCAGCTCAACTTCAAAGATCAGTGCCTGGTAAGGCCCGATCACGCCACCGGCGCCCTGAGCGCCGTAGGCCAGATTGTGCGGAATATACAGTTTCCACTTGTCGCCGGTTTTCATCAGCTGCAAGGCTTCGGTCCAGCCGGCGATCACGCCGTTGACCGGAAATTCGATGGGCTCACCACGATTGACCGAACTGTCGAACACAGTGCCGTCGATGAGCGTGCCGTGATAATGCACCTTGACGGTGGATGAGGCACTCGGGGTCTCCCCGTCGCCGGACGCCAGCACTTCGTACTGCAGGCCCGAATCAGTGACCTTAACTTCATCGCGGTCGGCATTGTCTGCCAGGAACTGCTCGCCCGCGGCTGCCTCTTTACCGGCATTTTCGTTCTGTTTCTTGACCATGCGCTGATTCAGATCATCGATCGCGCTTTTCAGATCCGCCTCCCTGACCTGGCTGGGGTTGCCATCCAAGACATCCCCGATGCCGGCAAGCAGTGCCTTGGTGGACATGCCGTCAAAGGGCTGGCGTGCGAGTTGTTCTCCGACCTGGCGTCCGATGCCGTAGCTGGCCTTTTCATCCATGGAAGTAAATTCATCAGACATTCTGTATTTTTCCCGTTATTTTCAAGTTGAGGGCGCGATTCTAGCACGTTAGAGGAGGTGATTCCGGTTGTTGTTCCGGTCCCTTCCCTTTCCTACAATGACGACCTTTCCACACATTGCAGGACTGGCCGTGATGAAAACCGCACCTGTCTGGGGCATGGACCTAGGAGGCACCAAGATTGAAATCCTAGTCATGGATCCTGTGACGCATGAAGTTCTGTTTCGCGAACGTACCGACACCGAAAAAGACCAGGGGCGTGAACGCATACTGGCCAATATGCAACAACTCGTGTCTGATGCCATCACAGCGACAGGCCATCACCCTGCCCGCATCGGCATTGCCACGCCCGGCACATCGGACCCGCTCACCGGCCTGCTGAAAAACAGCAACACAACCTGTCTCAATCACACCCCGGTCAAGCAGGACCTTGAATCCCTGCTCGGTTTGCCCGTGGTGATGGCTAATGACGCCAACTGTTTTGCGCTCGCGGAAACCAGCCTCGGCGTGATCGCCGATACCTGTCCGGCGGCAAACGTGGTCTTTGGCATCATCATTGGCACCGGTGTTGGTGGCGGCATCGTGGTCAACGGCAAAGTCATCGGCGGCATCCATGGCATCGGTGGCGAATGGGGCCATATTCTGCTCGATGATCAGGGTGAGGACTGTTACTGCGGCAAGCAAGGCTGTGTCGAAACCGTGATATCCGGGCCGGCCCTGGAACGTTTCTATGCCGATCGTACCGGTAAGCCACAACGCCTGGCCGAGATTGCTGCACGTGAAGCAGAAGACGCCGATGCCGCAGCCACCATCAGCCACCTGATCAACCAGTTTGCCAAAGGCGTAACCCAGGTGATCAACGTGCTGGATCCGGATGCCATTGTCATTGGCGGCGGTGTCGGTAATATCGATGCCCTGTATGAGCCACGTACCATTACCGCGATCGAGCAGCACCTGTTCAATCCTGTCTTCAACGGCCGCATTCTCAAACCCGCCCTGGGCGACAGTGCCGGTGTCTTTGGCGCCGCCATGCTGGTTGCCCCATGAGCCTCAGCGCGTCAGCTGTGCCAGCAGAGTCATGAAGTACGGCACAATCTTCAGGCCGGCATATACCGCCACGGCGATAAATACAGCCACGCCCAGGCGTCGCAACCAGTAATCCAACGTATCATCGATTTCCATGCGCTGGCGCGCCAGATACAGGCGCATGTCACTGTGCAGTGTGCCGCTGGCTTCACAGCCAGCCAGAAACGACAGCACCTCAGGATAGCGAATGAGGTCTTGCCCGCCCAGGGCATTGACAAGGGAGGCATCGCTCTTGACGATCTTGCTGATGGCAAACAGGTGCCGGCGCTGCAGCTTTTTGCCGGCCACATTCCGACTGATGAGTTTCAAGGCCTGCACGGCGTCCATGCCGCTGTCTTGGCACATTGTTAGCATGTCGAGATAGGAAACATAAAACATCCGGCGCAGGAAATGCCGGTCACTGGCCAGGGACAAACTCTTCAGCAGGAT
>Ga0181563_10005285_pt1 | contig 11849 bp, 18 predicted proteins | sample 011ome_25_FD_133759 | JGI IMG/M metagenome (GOLD analysis project Ga0181563, IMG submission 133759) | Coastal salt marsh microbial communities from the Groves Creek Marsh, Skidaway Island, Georgia - 011512CT metaG (megahit assembly) | ecosystem: Environmental > Aquatic > Marine > Intertidal... | reverse complement strand
TGACTGGATTCGCAACTTCGAAGAGGTTATCATTTGGTTCGATAATGATGCCGCTGGCCAAGAGGCTACAAAAGAAGCAGCACGTATTATTGGTTATGACAAGGTTAAGATTGCTAAAACTCCAGAGAAGGATGCAAGCGATACTTGGATTAAAGACCCCGACAAAGTTCTAAAGGCTGTCTATGATGCCTGTGAATACACACCTGCTGGTATTCTTAACAAAGAAGACCTATGGGATCGTGTGGTTGCTTATAATGAAATGGAGTCTGTACCTTACCCCGAATTCATGGTAGGGCTAAATGCCAAACTAAAGGGTATGCGCTTTGGTGAAATTACTCTTTGGACTTCTGGCACTGGTAGTGGTAAATCAACTCTACTTAGAGAGATTGCAGTTCACTTGCTAGAAACTACTGAGGATAAGATTGGTATTGTATCTCTTGAGGAGAGCCCAGAAGAGTACGCCGTTAAGATGGCTAGTATGGTTCTAAACCGTAACTCAGCTAATGAGGAGGTACCACTTGAAGAGCTTAAAGTTGGTTATGATAAAGTCTTTGGGTCTGATCGTGTTCTTCCTCTGGACCACCACGGCTCTATCTCTGATGGGTCAATCATGGACCACCTAGAGTATATGGCCTTGTCTGGTGCTAAGTACATCTTTATTGACCACATCACGATCCTTGCTTCTGAAGGCAGTGAAGGGTTAACAGGTAACGAGGCGATTGATAAGATTATGAACCGTCTACTTGGACTTGCTAAGAAGCATAACGTCTGGATTGGTCTAATTAGTCACCTACGTAAGACAAACAGTGGTGGTAAATCTTTTGAGGAGGGCCAACTACCTTCGATGGATGACATCAAGGGTTCTGGTTCTATTAAACAAATTTGTATGGATATTATTGCGTTTTCTCGTGATGTTGGGAGCTCAGATGAAGCTAAAAGAAACACGATTAAAACAAAAGTCCTCAAATGTCGTCATACTGGTCTTACAGGGCCATCAGGAGCACTGCTTTATAACTTTCCTACTGGAAGACTCACTGAGGGACAGTACTATGAAGAAGAGGAAGCCATGAATACAAGTGAAGGGTTTAAAAGAGTATGATAGATGAAACAATGGGCTTACTGTATATCTCGATTATCCTCCAATTACTCAATGACGGTGAAGCAGATATAAGTGATCTGAGCCCCGCTGTTAGGTCTTTTATATTGGGTATTCAAGATGAGTTTGAGCATACGCCAGAGAGTGATAATAAAGACCAGTTTTACTACGCAGCGAATATGTTGCTAGAGGTAGACAAGAACAAACTTAATTAAAGGATAAAACGTGGAAAATAAAGTAAATAAAACTCGACTTAAAGAGCACCTGAATAGCTGGATTAAAGTTCTTTCAACAAAAGAACATTTGGACTTGTTTATTAAAAACAACGAGAAGATGTCCGAGGAAGAAAAAGTAGCTTATGTTCAGCTTTGGGAAGAAGCAAAGGGGCAAGAACCCGTTGAAGAAGTAGCTGAAGAAGAAGTAGCTGAAGAAGAAGTAGCTGAAGAAGAAGTAGCTGAAGAAGAATTGGAAGAAGAAAACACTGCTTTTGTTCTCAGCGAAGAATTTAGAATTACCTCTAAGAAAAATAAGAAAAACAAATAACAATTTAGCGCACAATGACAAGGTGATTTTCAATTAGGATAATCCCAATAATCACCTTGTCAGTAGTAAGCAAAAAGGAAAATACTATGAACTCAATGAAACCTTACGAAGCGTTTATCCACCTTTCACGCTACTCACGATTTCTAGATGACGAGGGTCGTCGTGAATCCTGGGGAGAGACTGTAGATCGACTAGTTGGTTTCTGGATGAAACGTGCGGGAGATAAACTCACCCCTGCGGACTATGCAGAAATTCGAGATGCTGTTTACAACCGTGAAGTAATGCCTTCCATGCGGGCCATGTGGTCAGCGGGTAACGCTCTCGAACAAAATCACTTCCGTGGCTATAACTGTTCTTTTGCAGCTGTAGATCACATTCGTGTATTTGATGAAATCTTGTTTATCTTGATGGCAGGAACTGGTGTAGGCTTTAGTGCTGAAGCTCAGTATGTAAACAAACTACCTATTGTTAACGATAACTTTACGGAGACAGGTCGTGTTATTACTCTTGAAGACAGTGCAGAAGGTTGGGCAAAAGGCTTACGAAAGCTTGTTGCTGAACTTTACCTTGGTAACATACATCAGTGGGATTACAGCCGTATTCGCCCTGAAGGTGCTCGCCTAAAGACTATGGGTGGTCGGGCTTCTGGTCCAGAACCGCTCCAAGATCTCTTTGCTTTTGTTACAGTTATGTTTAAGAAAGCAGCGGGCCGTAAACTACGCCCAATCGAAGTCCATGACATTGTTTGTAAGATTGCTGAAGTGGTTGTTGTTGGTGGTGTACGTCGCTCTGCACTCATCTCTCTATCAGATCTTGGAGATCCTGAAGTGCGTGACTGTAAGTCAGGTATGTGGTACAAAACCGATGCACAACGTGCCTTGGCAAACAACTCTGCTGCCTATGAGCAAAAACCCACTATGGCAGTATTCATGGAAGAATGGATTTCTCTCATGAAGTCTGGTTCTGGTGAACGGGGTATTGTATCTCGTTATGGTTTGCAACGGTTTGCGCCAGAGCGCCGTGATGCTGAACAGATTATTGGACTTAACCCTTGTGCAGAGATTGCTCTTCGTAATGGTCAACTCTGTAACCTTACTGAAGTTGTTTGCAGAGAAGATGACAGCGAGAAAGAACTTACTCGTAAGATTCGTATTGCGACTATTCTCGGTACACTGCAAGCCTCCCTTACAGACTTTAAGTACGTTCGTAAAGTATGGCAAAAGAACTGCGAAGAAGAAGCACTCTTGGGTGTGTCTTTGACAGGTATCCAAGACTGTAAGATTCTTCGTAACCCTAAGCCTGAACTTTTGGAAGCTATGAAAGCTTCTGCGGTAAAGACAAACGTAGAGTTTGCAAAGCGTATTGGCATTAACCCCGCTACAGCTATTACAACAGTTAAGCCTTCTGGTACTGTATCTCAGCTTGTAGATTCTGCTTCGGGTATTCATGGTCGGTTCTCGCCTTACTATATTCGTGCAGTACGTCAGTCAAGCGTGGACCCTCTGACAGCTCTCCTAAAAGATCAAGGGGTGCCTAACGAGCCAGACGCTATGAACCCTGCGAAGACAACTGTGTTTTACTTCCCTATCAAGTCTCCAGAGGGTGCTACTCTAGCTAACGAACAAACAGCTATTGAGCAACTGGAAAACTGGTTGAAGTTTAAGAAGCACTGGGCAGAACACTCTGTTTCTGTAACCATCTACGTTAAAGAAGATGAGTGGATGAAGGTTGGTGCTTGGTGTTATGAACAATTTGACGCCCTTACTGGCATTTCCTTCTTGCCTTACTCTAATCACACCTACGAACAAGCCCCTTATACTCCTTGCACAAAAGAAGAGTTTGAGGCTGCTGTAAAGGCTATGCCAGAAGTTGACTTCTCTAAACTCGTTGAGTATGAGTTTGAGGATAACACAGAAGGTTCTCAAACACTAGCTTGCGGTGCAGGTGGTTGTGAGATCTAAGATACCTGACGTTAAAGAACAAATAAGTTCACCTTGTAAAAGGGAATGTAAACTTAAGGGGGTCTGCTGCAGCAGTTGTGGCAGATCCCTAGAAGATATCAGACTATGGAAAACATACTCTGAAAGTAAACGTAAACAAATTATGGAAGAACTATCAAATGGAAAAGATGGATAAGAAAACACTAGCGGTAGCTTCGGGCTATCTCCTTGGTAAAGTTGTTGGCTTCGTTATCACTAGTGTAGTAATGACTTACATCGGTTTAACTATTTTGCAAATGACTGGTGTTTTTTAAATGTCAAACGTAGTAGAGTTTGTTATTCGAGACAAGTATCCAAAAACGGATAACAACTATGAAGACGAAGATGATGGTAGTCACAGTTATGTGCTTGATGCTTGTGATGAAGTATTCGAGTGGGGTGCAGTAGTACTGGCCCTCGCTGAAGACGGTTCTGTAGAGCTTTCTTCTAGTGTTGAGGATGAAGAAACAGTACTGGACATGCTTGTGTCCGCTGCCCTAAGTATTCAAAAAAGGTTAGATGATGCTAAAGCTTAAGAAACTTATTGAAGAGAAGTGGCTAACCCGCTACCTCAAATACCTAGCTACTTGGCGTAAACATCGTCAAATTATTAAAGAGCTAAACACGTTGACAGACCGTGAACTGCGGGATATCGGAATTAATCGTAGTGATATTAGCCATCTTATCTGGCAAGAAGAAGATGAGATTATGAGTGGAAAAGGAAAATCCAAATGAGTGAAGAAGAACAACTGGACGAAATGATTCAAGACATGTTCGAAGGTTACCTTGATGGTGGCCTTGACTTCACTTCTAGCCAGAGTCTGGAAGACATCTTTAAGGGTATCTTCTCTGATGCTGTAAAAATGACCATCTCAGTTTTAGAGGAAGATGAAGATGAAGAGGAAGCTTAATGTACTTTATTTTAGGTAAGAGTGATTGCCCTTACTGTGATAAAGCTAGGGCACTCCTCGATAGTACTAACACTAAGTATGTCTATAAAAACCTGGACAAGCTTCCTGAAGTTAAAAAGAAGCTTTGGGTAGAAGTAATTAAGACAGAACTTAATAAAACAACAGTACCAGTAATTATTGATATTATTGGTGGTTATGATGAACTTAAGGAACTACTAAATGGCTGATACTACAGAGTCTAAAACAAGCTTTCATATTAATGATGTTGAGTATTTTGTTGAAGATTTGAGTGATGAGAATCGAACTAAACTTTCCCTCATTAATTTTTCAAGTCAAGAAATCTCTCACTATCAAGCTAAGGTAAACTTGATTATGATTGCAAAGGATAAGCTAGTTTTGGAACTTAAAGAAAGTTTAGAGAATGTCAAAGAAGTCGAGTGAGAAAAGAAGCCCTGGCAGACCTATTACGAAAGTTCGACTAAAGGCTGACCCCAAAGTCTCAAAGGAAAATTACTACAAGCGTTACGGAGACCTAGATGTATGCTGTGTGTATGGTATTGATACCTTCACAGAAGAACTTATCGACTACCTCTGGAGGAAACCTGACATCTCCTTTGTTGTTACTGACCCCATTGAAGCTACCATCTCAAATGCTACTCGTAAGTACGGGGCAAGGTCTTTCTCTATCTATCGCTGGACCGCAGTACACCACCAAGGCTTTATTGAACAGGCTAAGGGTAAGGTTGTAGTAGTTGCTAAGGCTTACCACGAGACTCTTAAGAAACTTCCTAATCCTAATAAAGTTGAGATTGTTATGTTGGAAGACCTATGATGACTACTACAGAAACCTTCATTCCTTATAATCAGAACAAAGCCTATATTATGGTTGAGTTTGTAGAAATGAGAAAGAAAGAAGGTGAGGCTTTTCATGATATCATGGTCGTAGAGCACCTCGGAGAAGTTTATGAACTTTCTTGGGATCACTATCACTCTTACTATACAGGTAAGCTTGGAACTATTGAAGGGTTTATCCCTTAAACTCCCCTCCTCGGAGCACCTCCTAATTGTCCTTAACTGGATGATTGGAGGTGCTTCGGGGAGGGTAACTCTTTTTTTTTGCTTTCCTCCTCTAGCTCAACTGGTTAGAGCAGAGCGCTCATAACGCTTTGGTTACAGGTTCGAGTCCTGTGGGGAGGACCACTACCGAAAGATCACTAAGAAATGTTTAAACTAGAACCAATGGACTACGTCAGAGGAGCTATCGCTAATGCTTTAGCAGAAGGAATGACAGTAGAAGAATTACTTTACTGTTCTACCCATGCCAAGTCTACCAAAGACTTTGATACAGCCGTTAACCTCCTGGCTCAAATGAAATAACTAAAGCCCCCGTGGTGGAATGGTATACACAACAGACTTAAAATCTGTCGCCCAAAGGCTTATCGGTTCGAGTCCGATCGGGGGCACCACCAAGAAGTACTACTAACGGTTCCTTAGCTCAGCTGGAAAGAGCAAGTCACTTCTAATGACTAGGTCATAGGTTCGAATCCTATAGGGACCGCCAACAACAACACAGTTGTCATAATAGTTGTCATAGGTTTATCTGTGGAAAAAGCTTACTACAGGCGTCATAAGCACCTTCACGGTGGGGTTCGATTCCCCAGACAACTCCATAAAAACATCATAAGAAAATTACCTGACGTTTAAGAATAACTTTGCTAAGGCTCTGCCAAAGTGATACGCTGGGACTCTCTACTGACATCTGAAAGAGAACCTCCCCAAGGACTACTGTCTAACAGTACCTCCTGATGACCCCCCGAAGATGTCCCCTCTATGCACTTGTTTGAAGTTGCATATACAGCACGGGGGGTTATTGAGTATCACTTTGGTACCCTTAGTGTAAGAATTTATTATAGAGAATTTTAGTAAGATTCTTAGAAGTTTTGTAGGTAGTAAGTCTTGTTTTATTCTTTGGTTTTTATGAAGAATAAAAGTAGATTTATTATAGTTTTCAAGGTAATGTTTTGTTTATTTTGTAAACTATTAATAACAAAGAAAAAATTTTAAAAACATAAAATATCTTCCCAACACAACCTGTGTTAAAACCTGAAAGGAGGCCAACATGCCAGATAATCGTAAAAATAAAACTGGAGGGCGCAAGCCAGGGGCTGGTCGTCCTAAGGGCGCTAAGAACATTAACTCTATGGCATCAGTAAGGAAGCTTGAAGAGCTTGGCTTTGATCCTATTGAGATGATGGTAAAGAAATATAACGACATCCAAGTTAGGCTAAATGAGCTAGATGCTCAGGGCAGAGGCGGTAGCGGTGCTTACGCTCAGATGACCGCCACCCAAGGTACTCTCATCAATAACCTCATGGCTTATGGTTACAAGAAAATCCCTGATAAACTTGAACAAGAAATTACGGAAAAGAAACCAATTTCCATTGTTCTTACTGATAACAAAAAATAAAAAAAGGGGAAGCCCATGAGAGAACCTGGCGATGATGATTGGCACCTATCTAAGAGTGTACCAATTTCCTTTATCTTAGCAATCGTAATACAAACTTTTGGTGTAGTTTGGTTTATGTCTAGTCTTGAGTCAAGTGTTACCCTAAATGCAAGAGATATTGCTAGGTACGAGATCCGTTTGGCAGCTGTGGAAAAGACACAGCAAGAGTTAGCTTTACTTAACGCTCGTATTGATGAGAATATCAAAGCTATTCGTGAAATGATGGAAAAAACTAGACCATAGTAATTTAAAAGTTAGAGAAATAGTATGACAGAAATTAGTTTACATGAAAAACAGTCAGAAGTAATTAGAGATTTATTTGTAGACCACACATGTCGTTATTCTGTGGTGAATGCTAGTCGAGGCTTTGGCAAGTCTTACTTAGCTGCTACTGCTGCTATTTTGGCTGTACAAGAACTTATGAACCTCCCTGATGACGTCCCAAACAAAAACGTTGCTCTTATTGCCCCGACCTACTCTCAGGCGGTGGATATTTACTATCCCTTGATTGCTTGGCAGTTAGGCATGGAAGACTTTGCTGATAAGTCCTCTAAGGCTTCGGGCACGTTCTGGTTTCCTGGGAATGTTCAGCTTAAGCTCTGGTCTTATGAGGCATCACAACGTATGCGTGGTACCGGCCAATACTTTGTAGTAGCCGATGAGGTTACTTCTTGGAAGGGCGCTGGTATGAACCTCAAGGAATCTTGGGAGTCTATTATTCAACCTTGTGTTGCCACTCGTTGGTCTCCAAAGAACTCTAAGAAGTATGGCGCTAACCCTGGTAGAGCGCTTATCATTAGTACTCCTAGTGGTTATGACTACTTCTATGACATGTACAACAGACAAGATTCTGATGATAGTTGGAAGAGCTATACTTACACTTATAAGGACTCCCCTTTTCTGGATGAAGAAGAGATTGGTCGAGTTAAACTAACACTAGACCCTTTGAAGTTTGCTAGAGAGTATACTGCTAGCTTTGAAGACTCTGGTAGTAACGTCTTCTACACGTTTAATAGACAAGAACATATCAACAAAGATCTTCCTTACTTTGATGTAGGGGAGGATGTACATGTTGCTATTGACTTCAACGTCGGTGATTTTAAATTAGCCGACTTTAAATCTCGTGAATTCAGAGAAACCCTAAGTACTTTATTTAAGTATAAGGCAACCCTGAGCGAAGCCTTGAACACACTTGTTCTTGGAACGTGCAACGACTATTCCGCAAGGAAGTACACCCAAGTGGGTGGAAGCGCGAGGATACACTTAGGTGTATAAGATATAGTCTGGTCTCATAGGAAACTATGAGCAGAAGTAAGTTATGTTCCCTTTTAGAAGGAGACTTAACATGAAAAATTGTTGTGTATGTAAGGTAAACAAACCCCTTACAATGTTTGGCAGTCATGCTGGACGAAAAGATAAGAAACAAACCTATTGCAAAGATTGTTCTAAAGAAGAACAAACTAAGTGGTATTACAAAAGAAAATATGGCATTACTTTAGATGAAAGAGACTCTCTTTTACTTCAGCAGGAAGGTTTGTGTGCTATCTGCGAGACCTCTGTTAATTTCACTAAGGACTCTCGCAACATTGGTAATAGTGCTGTCATAGACCATTGCCACGGTAAGGGACACATAAGAGGTGTTCTTTGTGGACACTGTAACACAGGTATTGGTGCTTTTAAGGACAAAGTTAAAAGTCTAGAAAAAGCTATCCGTTATCTAATAGAAAATAAATAACACAACATAACTTACTTCGGGTGAAGCCTAACGAACTTCACTGAACATAAACGATAATGGCTTCTGTAATCTTTGCCTTGAGAGGTGGACAAATCCACATCCTAGACGAGATGCAAGGGCATCCAGACACAGAGACCCTAGCTGCAGCACTAAAAGAGCGCTTCAAGGGACACAAAATTATCTCCTATCCTGACCCTAGTGGTCGTGCTAGGAAGTCTTCTGCAGCTGTAGGAACAACAGACTTTAGTATCCTACAAGGTAATGGCATCTCGACAAGAGCGCATAACAAGGCCCCGCCTATTATTGACTCTGTTGCTGCTGTTAACAAGAAGTTCAAGAATGCTAATGGTGATGTAGATATGTATGTTCACCCTAAGTGTACAAACACAATTAAATCGCTAGAGCGAACTCAGTGGATAGAAAGCAATCCTGATAGTGCTACCATTGACAAAAAAGAAGGCGTTGAACACTGGACCGATGGTCTACGCTACGCTGTCGAGTACCTGTTCCCAATTAGATCAGGTGCTAAGGTAACAACAAGAGGCTTCGGCTTCTAACTATAATCACTTTACTTACCCATCTGAGGATCGGTAGAAAGGAAACAAAATGCCACGTTCAAAAATTACAGGCCAATCCAAAGACCTTATTACAGATGATGGGAGTGTTCTCGTCTCTGTTGTTCAAGGAGAACAAGTACGTATTAACGTAGTTATTGGTTGGGTTACAAACCTAGCAGGGTACAGTCTAACAGCAAAAGTAGTTGAAGGTCTTAACATTCAAGGCTCTGGTGCGGTTCCTTCCGACCCTTCTCCAACAGCTGCAGTTACAACTCTCTCCCTTTTAGACACTGACCCTACAGACAATACGTTTGATATCGTCATCCCAGAAGACCTTATTAGCACTTGGGCAACTACTCCAGAACCAGACCAACCAGTCTACGGTTTTGTCGAGTTAGAAGTTGCTGATTCAGGTTCTGGTATTAATCAACAGATTTGGAAACCTTTGCGTGGCTTGATTCAAGTTCGCTACTCACCGACTGAGGCAGTATAATGACACAGTATACAGTTACTCTTAACTCACCTAATCAGTATAGTGTTACTACCAACACTGAGCAACTTCAACTTTCCCTTTCCCGTACTGGCCCACAGGGTACTAAGGGGGACTCTGTTTCTAGTGCTTACATTGACCTTAATGGCGACTTCCACGTAGTTATTGTTAATGCTGCAGGAGATACTGTCACAGACATTAACCTTGGTGGTGAAAACTATATTGCTTCCGCAGTAGCCGCAGAGGCCGCTGCCTTAGCTGCTCAAACAGCTGCAGAGTCAGCCCAGACAGCAGCAGAGACTGCTTTAGATACCTTGGATGATGTATTCCTCGGCCCTAAGCCCTCTGCTCCCACTCTGGACAACGATGGTGACCCTCTTACTGAGGGTGCCCTCTACTGGAACACAACAACAAATGAACTTGGTGTTTATGAAGGTAGTGCTTGGGAATACCCTGCACAAGAAGCTAGGACTTACTCTATTAGTGCTGCAGCTTCTGCTAGCTCTGCGAGTACCTCTGCAACTAACTCCGCTACCTCAGAAATCAACTCTGCTGCCTCTGCCTTTGCTTCTTCAACTAGTGCTGCTGCCGCTCTTCAAGATGCTATTGATGCGGGACAAGCTTCTGCTGACTCTCAGTACTATGCTGGACAAGCCAATACTTCAGCAAGTGAAGCTGCTACCTCTGAAAGTAATGCTGCTACAAGCGAAACTAACGCAGGTAACAGTGCAACCGCTGCTGCTGCTTCCGCAAGCCTTTCTCAAACTAAAGCTGCTGAGTCTTATAACAGTGCCGTAAGCGCACTAAACAGTAAGAATGCTGCTGCTACCTCTGAAATTAACGCAGCTGGTTCTGCTCTTGACTCTTTTAGCTACTCGCAAGCTGCTCTGGCTTCTAAGAATGCTGCTGCTACTTCTGAGATTAACGCACTAAACAGTAAAACTGCTGCTGCTGCTTCCGCTGCTGCCGCTCTAGTTTCTGAAGCTGATGCTTTAACTGCTGCAAGTGAGTCCGCCACTAGTGCTACTGCCTCCGCAGCTAGTGCTACTGCAGCTTCTAACGCAGCAACAGCTGCCTTGGCTTCTGAAACTGCTTCAGCTACTTCTGAAACTAATGCTGCCGCTTCTGAGACTGCTGCAGGGCTTTCTGCAGTTGCTTCTGCTAACTCTGCTGCTGCTGCCGCTCTAAGCGAGACTAACGCAGCTAACTTTGAGACAGCTGCTGCAGGAAGTGCTTCTAGTGCTGCTTCGGACTTGGCTTCTGTTCAAGCTATCTTTGATCAGTTTGATGATAGATACCTTGGTGCTTATGCTACAGACCCAACAACAGACAATGATGGCAACCCCCTTATTGCTGGTACTGTCTACTGGAACACAACAGACTCTGTTCTGAAGTTCTATAACGGTGCTGCTTGGGAAGCTCCTAGTGCTTCTGCTGCTACTTCCGCTGCTAACGCTTTGGCAAGTGAACAGGCGGCTGCTACTAGTGCTTTTAACGCTTCTTCTAGTGAAACTGCTTCGGCCTTGTCTGCTTCTGCTGCTTTAGCTTCTGCAACATCTTCTGCAACTAGTGAGGCTAACGCAGCTTCTTCTGAGGCTACTGCCTTAACTGCTGTCTCTGCTGCTTTGGCAAGTGAGACCGCTGCAGCTATTTCTGAAACTAATGCTGCAAGTTCTGCTAGCTCTAGCTCAACTAGTGCTACTGCTTCAGCGGCTTCCGCTTCCGCTGCTTTGGCAAGTGAAACTGCTGCAGCTACCAGTGAGACTAACGCAGCTTCTTCTGCTCTTGACTCTGCAAACTCTGCAACAGCTTCTGCAACTAGTGCTTCTAACTCAAACACTTCAGCTTTGGCTAGTGCTTCAAGTGCTTCCGCAGCCAGTGCCTCTGAGACTGCTGCTTCTGGCAGCGCTTCAGCAGCTTCTTCTAGTGCTTCCGCTGCGGCGACTTCTGAAACTAACGCAGCAAGTTCTGAGGCCAATGCTTCAACAAGCGAAACAAATGCAGCCAGTTCAGCGGCTTCTGCTGCAGCTTC
>Ga0181563_10005282_pt1 | contig 11854 bp, 9 predicted proteins | sample 011ome_25_FD_133759 | JGI IMG/M metagenome (GOLD analysis project Ga0181563, IMG submission 133759) | Coastal salt marsh microbial communities from the Groves Creek Marsh, Skidaway Island, Georgia - 011512CT metaG (megahit assembly) | ecosystem: Environmental > Aquatic > Marine > Intertidal zone... | reverse complement strand
TTTGACGTCTTGAAGCGGGTGTTCTCGGAGTGCCCGTCGTTCGACGAGATCGTGCCCGCGCTGCTGATGGAGGGCGGCGTCGAAAAGCTCGAGGAGCGGTGCCACTTCCGGCCGGGCGTGCCGGTGAAGCCCATGCTGGCGAAGCCCACCAACGGCGTGCGCGAGGTGCTGCACCGGTTCCAGGACGTGCAGTTCACGTGCGAGTACAAGTACGACGGCGAGCGCGCGCAGATCCACCTGCTGGAAGACGGGAGCGTCAAGATTTTCTCGCGTAACCAGGAGGACAACACGCCCAAGTTCCCCGACGTGATCGGCGCGTTGCCGAACTACTTGGCGAGCGGCACGAAATCGGTGGTCATCGACGCCGAGGCGGTGGCGTATGACCGGGAGACGAAGAAGATCCTGCCGTTCCAGATCCTCAGCACGCGCGGGCGCAAGAACATCGACGAGAAGGACATCAAGGTGAACGTCGCGATTTACGCCTTCGACTGTTTGTTTTTGAACGGCGTCAACTTGTTGCGGGAGCCGCTCACGAAGCGCCGCGAGGCGCTGTACGGCGCGTTCAAAGAGACGCCCGGCGAGTTCATGTTCGTGACCGCGAAAACGTCGCGCGACATCGACGAGCTGCAGGTGTTTTTGGAGGACTCCATCGCGGAGAACACGGAGGGGCTCATCGTGAAGACGATGGACGCGACGTACGAGCCCTCCAAGCGCTCGCTCAACTGGCTCAAGCTCAAGAAGGATTACATGGAGGGCTGCGGCGACTCGCTGGACCTCGTGCCCATCGGCGCGTTCCACGGGCGAGGCAAGCGCACGGGCGTGTACGGCGCGTACCTGCTCGCGTGCTACGACGAAAGCACCGAGGAGCTGCAGAGCATCTGCAAGATCGGCACCGGGTTCTCGGACGCGGAGCTGGCGGCGCTGAGCGAAGCGCTTCGCCCGACGGCGATTGACCAGCCGCGGTCGTACTTCAAGTTCGGCGAGTCCGTGCGGCCGGACGTGTGGTTCGACCCCAAGTTCGTGTGGGAGGTGAAGGCGGCGGACCTGAGCGTCTCCCCGACGCACCAAGCCGCGCACGGGCTGGTGGACCCCAACAAAGGCATCGCGCTTCGGTTCCCGCGGTTCCTGCGCGTCCGCGAGGACAAGACGCCGGAGACGGCGACGAGCGCCGAGCAGGTGGCGGACTTTTACAACGCGCAAGCCACCAAGCAGGAGTTCAACGGCGAGGACGACGAGTTTTGAATACCCGAGTTTTGAATAGGTCGCGAACACAACAGGGAGGTTCGCGTGACACATGGGTGACACATGGGTGTGTAGGTAGTGTTGTGTGCTCGGAAAAAGAATCTGACGTAGTACCGCGCCGCGCGGACGACGACGCGCCGCGCCGCGATTCCAGCCATCTCCTGATACTCCTTGGAAATTCTTTCGGTCGTGGTCATCATCTCACGAACGACGACGTGACGGTGGCACGAGGCGTGGGGGCACTCGACGCCGCGCGAACCTCGCCGCGCAGGTGGCGTCGCGCGGCGCGCACCCCCGCGCGTCGCGCGTCGGCGCGATGGCGCCGGACGAGTCATCGCGCGCGGCGGCGGCGAGGGAGGCTGCGCGGGACGCGCATCGTTCTCTCCGAGATGACGGGAACGCGGCGACTCGCGTTGCCGAGGCTGCGCGCGCGGCGGAACCTCTGCTGGACATGAAGCAGCGCACGACGCGCGATGACCCGGACGGGTTCATGGAGACGTTTTTCCGCGCCTCGCGTCTGCACTACATCGGCACGTGGAAGCACAGGTACGAGGCGTTCCTGGAGGATCTGCCGGCGCCTCCGCCTTTGCCTCGCGTGAAAACTCCGGGAAGCGCGCGCGTCGTGATGCACGTGGACATGGACTGTTTCTTCGCCGCGGTCGCGACGCTGGGCCGACCCGAGCTCGCGGGGCTACCAGTCGCGGTCTCGTGGGCGTCCGGCGCCAAGGGCGCGGGCGAGCTCTCCAGCTGCAACTACGAGGCGCGCGCCCGCGGCTGCCGCGCGGGCGGCCGAGTCGCGGACGCGACGCGGCGGTGCCCCGAGTTGGTGGTGATGCCGTACGAGTTCGAGAAGTACTCCGCCGTGGCGCTGCGGGTGTATTCGATCATGCACGACCTCACGCCGCACGTCATGGGCGTGAGCGTCGACGAGGCGTACCTGGACGTCACCGCGCTCGTCGGGGAGGGGGACCCGCGGGGAGGGGGAACCGCGCGGGAGGTGGCTGAGACTTTGCGCGCGCGGATTTTCGGCGAAACCGGGTGCGCCGCGTCCGTCGGGATCGGGCCCAACAGACTCATCGCGAGACTCGCGACGATGCGCGCGAAACCCGACGGCGTGTTCCAAGTCACGAGGGAAGACGCGGAAGCGTACGTCGCGTCGCTTCCCGTGCGCGAGCTCCCGGGCGTCGGCCGCGGCGCGCTCGAGAAGCTCAGCGCCGAACTTCGGCTCCCGAACGAAAAAGACGTTCCCGCCGTCGCCTGCCGCGACGTCCTGCGCGTCCCCTCGGACCGGCTGCAGCGCGCGCTCGGCCGGAAGTCCGCGCTGAACCTGCGCGACGCGTGCCGCGGCGTCGACCGCCGGGACTGGGTGTCCCGCCCGCCGCGCAAGAGCGTCGGCGCGCAGGTCACGTGGGGCGTGCGCTTCGACGAGGCGCGGGAAGTGGTTGCCTTCGCCGCCAAGCTGGCGGGCGAGGTGGCGGCGCGCGCGCGGAAGCTGAAGGTGAAGGGGCGGTGCCTGACCGTGAAGGTCCTGCGCGCGGTGGCGAACGTTCCGGACGGGATGATGAAGGGCTCTGTGGGGCACGGCGTGTGTGACCACCTGACGCGCTCGGTGACGCTGTCCGCGTTTTGCGACGGCGCCAACGCGCTGGCGCGCGAGGCGAGCGCGATTCTCGCCGCGCTGGCGGTGCCGGCGGGGGAGATCCGCGGGATGGGCCTGCAGCTCTCGAAGCTGGACTCGGACCCGAGCGCGACGGGCTCGAGGGGCGCGGGTCCGGGGCTGGCCAGAGGGGCGCTGCACCCCAAGCCCGCGGGCCGACGGACGGAGTGGGCGGAGCGGGGCGAGGCGATCGAGCGGCGGTACGCCGGGTGGTTCGACGGCGAAGGCGCTTCGAAACGAGCGAAACGGAGTCGTTCTCCGAGTTTTGGCGGGCGCGACGACGCGTTCGCTCCGGGACGCGCTCCGCGAGACGCCGACGCGCGCGCGCCCGTCCGCTCGAGTCCGCGCGGGAAGGAGACCGCGTACGCGGAGGCGATGGGCCTTCGCGGAGACGCGGAGACTCGCGGACTCGTCGCCGCGCTCGCGCGCGGTTCGAACCCAAAAAAAAAACGCGCGGCGGAGGCGGCGAGCGACGCGAAAGAAGTCCCGACGTCTCGTCCCGACGCGCGAGACGCGTCGCGCGAATCGTCCGAGTCGCGCGAGTCGTCCGAGTCTTCCGACGAAGACGAAGACGAAGACGAGCCTCCCCTCTCCCTGCGCCGCGCGCACGCCGCGGCGTCGCGCGCGCACGCGTACGGCGTCCACGTCGAGGGAGGCGCCTTTACCGAAACGCGCGGGACCGAAACGTCGCGCTCGACGGAAACGTCACGAGGGTTTAGTCTCATGAAAGCGCGCGCCGCGTCGACGCTTCGCGAGTGCGAGTCGTTCGCGCTGGAAAGAGCGGCGCGCGCGTTTGAGAAGAGCGGGCCCGACGAAGCGGCGCGCGTCGTCTCGGCGGCGCGACGGCTGGCGCGCGCGCAGTGGACCACGCCGCCCGTGGCGTTCGCGCTCTGCGGCGCAGGGCCGGACCCGGAAGCGGGCGCGCGCGCCGAGGCGCAGCAACGCGCGTTCGCGGCCGCCTGGATCGAGGCGTGCGACCGGGCGGAGGAGGAAGTCGTGCGAGTAGCGTTGACGCAGTGAAGGACGTCGGTGACGTACGCGTTTGATCGTGTACCTACCATGTTCGTATTACGTACGTATTAATATTAATATGACGCTACAAACGCCGTGTTTCGGTGCCTCCTCCGCGCGTCTCCGTACGCGGTGAAGATTTAAAACAAAATCACCGCCTCGAGCGTCTCTTCGTCTTAGCCGTCCCGGGCGTGAGGGGCGTGCGCAGGTCCGCGTCGTCCGCGGGACCCCACGCGAGCGCCGCCGCGTCCACCGCGCCGGGCGACGATGCGCGCGACGAGGGGGACCCGTCGCTCGCCGCCGGGTTCTCGCCTTCGTCGGCGACGTCCAGCAAGGGCGAGCCCGGCTGCCCGGGCGCGCAGCAGCACCACCGCGCGACGGCGCTCAGGGACCCGCCTTTCGTGGCGTTTCCTCTCGTGAGCCGCCCCGCGGAATCGTCGAGATGGCGTTCGAACCCCCGAAGCTCGGCGGCGACGGAGCGGCGATCGCGGCGGTCCCGCGGCCACCGCGACGCCCCTCGCGCGCGCTCATCCGCGCTGTCGATGTCCCCGTCGCTCCCCTCCAGCCTCTCCCGCCTCTCCTCCCCGCCTCGCCGCGCGTCCGCGACGGCGCTCGCGCTTCTCGCCGCGGCGGCCCGAGGTTCTCCCTCGCGCGCGTTCGAAGGCCCGTTCGAGGCGCGGCGGAAAAACTCCGGCGTCTCCAGCGGCGAGTCGCTCTCGAACGCGTGCGGCGTCAGCCCGGACGCGGCGGGGGTCCTCGTCGTTTCGGCGTCGTGCGTTTCGGCGCCCCGGGGCGAGAGGGGCAGGGGCAGCCTCGAACGATTCGCCGCGAACGAAGGTGTCGAGAGACGCGGACTCGTCCCGGAATCGTTCGCCGCCGCGCCGGCTCCCCGCGCCTCGCCCCAGCTCTCGTCGAACGTCCCCCGCGCCTGTACGAAAGAATCCGCGCTGTGGAACGACGCCGAGCTTCCGTCGCTTCCGACGCTTCCGTCTTCGCTCTCCGCGACTCCGGAACTCGCGCGGATCAGTCTGGGGGAGGTCTCCTGGTTCGAGACGTCCGCGCTCGAGACGTCGTCCATCGCGCCGAGATTTCCGAGCGCGATCGAGGGCCCGGGGACCGACCGACCGGTGAACCCCTCGGGGCGCGTCGCGGCGACGCGCGCCTCGCGTGTCGCCACCCACTCGCCGACGATGTCGGGCAGCTTTCCGTACGCGTTTTTCAGGTTCTGCACGATGATCGCCTCCACCTTCCCTCCCAAGCCGGCGATGCGCACCACGCACTCGCCCTGGACCCGGATCACCGTGCCCATCATCGTGCCCATCACCATCGAGGGGTCGGGACCCCGAATAGGCACGGGCGCTCGGTCGATGACGATCGTGCCCGCGACGCTCGCGCGCTCGGTGATGTTGTTCACCGTGCGAAACGTCTGCGCGAACGGGAGTTTCCCCTTGTCGCGCTGCAGAAACGTGCGCGTGTCCACGAACTCCACCTCCTTGCCCCGGAGCACGGGGCGCACGACGCGCGGGAGCTTCATGCCGGGGACCGTGCGCACGACCACCTTGACCCGGCCGTCCACCACCTCGTGCGAAAGCACCTCGGACTCCAGGGTGCCCAGCTTCTCCATCTGCGGAGCGAGACGCGAGACGGATGTCGGGTCGGGTCAGCGAGACGCGCGTCTCTCCGGCGCGGACGACGTCGAGTCACGACGAAAAAAGAAGATGTCACGTGTCGTAAACCGAGCGCGGTCGGGGGGTGGGGATACGAGGCCGAGCGCCGACACGTACGTGGAACTTCTTGTACACCGTCGTATCCTTGTCCGCGATGTACATCGCCGCGTCGCACGCCAGCAGCGTCTCCACCTGGAACTTCACCATGGCGAGGGCGCCTGCGTCCGCGCCGCTCGGTTGTCAGTCACGTCACGAAAAAAACCGACGATCGGTCTATCCCGGCCCGTCCGTGGAGATGGCGGAGGCGTGTCAGGCGAGACGCGCGCTCCGCTCGGGGCGATGCCGACACGTCGCGCTCCCGAATCCCGCGCCGACTCCGCGTTCTGCGCGGCGGCAGGGGGCTGTGTGGCAGTGGTACCCCTTCCGAGGTTTTTGCGTTTTCGTCGCATAACAAAGCCCCAAACTCAGATGGATGGACTCCCAATCATGATTCGGGGTCTATTGACTCGTGGGGTCGGTTCCCCTTTCCAGCTGGTGCGCACCGAGTCGCCAACATCCGAAAAGTAAACGAGACGAAAACGTCCGCTCCTTCATTTTTCAAACGCCACGCGCAGGTGGAACGCGGCGTCCCCCCACTCCCCCCGACGCCGCGAGAGTTGTCGGAGAGCCGGTGACCATGTCCGGCGGCGCCACCGTCGAGGAGCTCAAGGATGTGCTGAGGGAGACCCTGGAGAACCGCGGCGCCCTCGGGAACGTCCGCGCGCATCTCCGCGCGGAGGTTTCCAACGCGCTGGAGGACCGCTCGGGCGCGACGAAACGTCCCGAGCTGAGCGACGAGAACCTCATCATCAACGAGCTCATCCGCGAGTATTTGGTGTTCAACCGATACAGAAGCACGCTGAGCGTGTTGCTCCCCGAGAGCGGTCAGCCGGAGACGCCGCCGTTCGACCGCGACTTCCTGGCGCGCGAGATGCGCGTCCGCGAAAACGAAAACTCCAGGAAGCTCCCGCTCCTGTACACGATGGTGTCCGACGCGCAGCGCGGCGGCGGGAGAAACGAGCCCGAAAGAGAGGCACCGACGAAGTGAGGCACGCGAGCGAGAGTTTAGGTGACCCGCGCCGTGGCTACCCGCGTGACGAACGAGGAGTGGGTCGACGTGTGTGTCCCGACCGCCGCGAGACGCGTCGCCGCGTCGCCGTCGACGACGAAAAGAACGAAAGCGCCGTACAAGTACGCGTAGAGTTACGGTCATGGAGTCTACTTTTCGCGACTATGATACATCGTACGCGGACCGAAAACGCGTCGGCGTTAAAATAAATACTCGTCGTCCGGGACGACGATGGTCTCGCCCCGCCCGTGACTCGATTGGCGCGCTCCCCGGACGCGGATCGCGCGTCGTTTCTTGGCGCGCAACCGCGCGGCGTCCGCCTTTTCCAGCGCGGCGCGGAGCCATCGCGACGCGAAGAACCCGGCTTGTTTTTTCGGCGTGTTTTTTCTTCGCGCGTCGTCGTCGTCGTTTTCTTCGCCGCGCGTCGAGCCCTCCGAGCTCGCCACGCTGTCGCCGCGAGCGAGAGACGCTTCTTCGAATACCGTCGACGACGATTGGACGTTTTCGACGCGCTTCGAACCCCCGCGTTCGATCGTCGTTCGATCGTCGTTCGTCTCCTCCGCTCGCCTTCGCCGCCACTCCGCCATGATCGCCGGGAAACGACCGTACGCGCGGCGCATGTTCGCCACGGTCAGCTCCTCGGCGCGACGGCTGAGCGGGCCGAATCGAATCGTCACCTCGCCGACGCACCGAATCTCGCACGTCTTCGCACCGACAGCGCGCAGAGCGACGCGCTCAGCGACGCGCGCCGGGGACGAAACAAAAGGGTCCTCCGGATTATCTTCGTACGCGGAGGACTCTGAGTACTCTGAGTACGTCCCGGCGACGAATTCTTTTTTTTCTCCCGACGTCGCGTCGTCGCCGTCGTCGCGTCGTACGGCGCCGTCGGCGTCGACGCGGACGTTCGCGATTCGTATTCGCGCCCTCTGCTCGACCCTGTCCGAGATGCTGTTGAACACCGCGAGCTCCGTCTCGAACGGCACCGCGGTGTGCGTCCCGTGCCTGTACCGCCGCACGTCCCGGAACTCGATCTCCTTGCCCCGCAACAGCGGCCGAAGCACGCGCGGCACCGCGATGTTCGGTCGGTTCACGATGGTCTGCGTGACGAACCCGTCCGCGCCCAGCTCGGAGACGCGCGAGAGCTCCCGGGCGCCCACCTCCCCGAGCTGGTACCGAACGTACTCAGGGTCGTCCTTCAGGATCATGTACTCCTCAGCCGTGCACGGCAGGTGCACGACGATGCAGTACTTCACCATCGCGGCGCCGCACCGCGAAAAGGCGCGCGACCGGCCGGAGAGCGTGGAGCGCTTTTGATATCCGAAGCGACGCGCCACCGGCGGCGGCGGCGGAAGGCAGGCGCGTGCGCCCGAGGCGGGGGGTCGCACGACGCCGCCGCGGTGCGCGGACTCGGACGCACGCGCGAATCGACGCCTTCGGGACGAGGAGCGCGCGCGCGCGACCGTGGACTGGCCCGAAGTTTTCTCGGCGAGAGTCGACACGTGATCAAAAAGCCCCAGCCGCGGACTTCGGATGTCGACCAGATGAAGCTCAAATGATCCGACATCGCGACGAGAGCACGACTGATGACAGACGTCGGAAAATATCCGGCATAACGTTATTGTTTTACGGGGTCAGACGACGTGACCTCTCACTATTACTTCACGCACCGCTCACTTCAACACTCCTCCTTCCTTCAAACATGCCGGTCTCCCCTGCTATCGCGTTCTCCCTCGTCAACGGCGGTACGTCCACATCTTCCCTTCCGCGCGTTCGAACGCCTTCCTCGAGGTCTTCGGTGCGGATAATTCAACAAATTCAACAAAGACGATGGCTGACGCGACATCCTTTTCCCTCCCGCGCGTCGTAGGTAACTTCGCGTCTTGCCTCGCGCTCCCGCGCGAGCAGACCCTGCAGATCTTCTGCACCGACGAATACCGCAAGGGCGCGGGCAAGGTCAACGAAGAAGCCGAAGTCGCGGTACGTCTCCATCCGACGGAAAAACGCCATCCACACGACGATCACGCGCGCTTCCTTCCCCCCTAACTTGTTTCGTTCGGTTTTTCCCGGTTTCGCCTTGGCGCCTGACCCGAAACCCTTCGCGCACTCTCAAAACGCTTTTGAACCCGTGCTTCGCAGTGGCGTTTCATGGGCGCCACCGGCATCGTCGCGTGCACCGCCGCCGCGCTCGCGGACAAGAGCTGCGGCGCGGAGGACAAGAAGAAGCTCAACGGCGCCATCGCCGCGACGTCGCTCATCAACGCCGGCTTGTTCGCCACGAACAACACCATGTCGAAGGACGTCAAGCCCGCGATGCGCGGATTGAACATCGCCACCAACCTGGGCATCGGCGCGTACGCGCTCAAGGAGGTGCTCGGCAAGTGAGCATCGGGACAACGTTCCAACGTTCCGAAGAGCATTCCTCTTCGGCTCTCCGCGCGCCTTGACGCGCGCCGTAGTGATTGTTGTTGAACAATCAGAAAAAAAACTCTCGAAAAGACCGTCCCATCACGAAAGGCAGTCGGGTCTCGATTCTTCACAGACCCGGCCGATCGGTCGTCGCGCAAAAACTCGCGCTGACGGCCTGAAGCACACGCCGCTTCCGAGCCGTGGTTCGGGTCCGCGAGGTTGACACCGGCAGACCACCGCACACGGCCCGCGAGGTTCGACGGAGAGGCGAGAGACCCCACGCGCGCGCTTTCCGCGTCCGAGTCCTCTCCGCGAGCGCCATGGCGAAAGACAACGACGAGTGCGTGCCCGCCCGCGCGCCTCCCCCGTGCTGCGGCTCCATCCGGTTATTTCCCACGTGGTGACTTTGTTTCCCCGCCGTGCGGGGCTGCGCTCGCGACGCGCGCGCGGTGCCGCGACGAGCCGGACCCCCCCCCTCGCGTTTCCCGTGCCTCGCCGCGCTCGCGACTGACCCGTGACCGCCGTTCGGTGCGCACACGCCCTCCTCGCAGCTACGATTACCTGTTCAAGGTGGTGCTGATCGGGGACAGCGGCGTCGGCAAGTCCAACCTTCTTTCCCGTTTCACGCGGAATGAGTTTTCGCTCGAGTCCAAGAGCACCATCGGCGTGGAGTTCGCGACGCGGTCGCTGGACGTAGACGGTAAGACCGTCAAGGCGCAGATCTGGGACACCGCGGGGCAGGAGCGGTACCGGGCCATCACCAGCGCGTACTACAGGGGCGCCGTCGGCGCGTTGCTCGTGTACGACATGACGAAGCACGAATCGTACGAAGACGCGGCGAAGTGGCTCAAGGAGCTCCGGGATCACGCCGACGCGAACATCGTGATCATGCTCGTCGGGAACAAGTCCGACCTGGAACACCTGCGGGTCGTGCAAACCTCGGACGCCGCGAAGTACGCGGAGCACGAGGGCCTGAGCTTCATCGAGACCTCCGCGCTGGAGTCCACGAACGTCGAGTCCGCGTTCCAGAACATCCTGACGGAGATCTACGACATCGTGTCCAAGAAGGCGCTCGACGACGGCGACGACGGCGCCGCGGGCACCGTCGAGGTCAAGGCGGTGGGGGCGAGCGGCGTCAAGAAGACCAGCTCCAAGTGCTGCAACTAAACGACGTTCGTGTGCGCCACGAACGCGCGGTGCGTTCGAGTGGAGTGGTCGATGATGGGATCGGAAGCGGGAAGAGGAGGGCGGAGCAAAGGACGGTCGCGTCTCTTCGCCCCCGCGCGTAAAAAGGAGCGCGTTTTTTCATCGACGAGCGGAAGTCTCTTCGTCGGTTTCGTGTCGTGTCGTCCCGGTCGAGTTTTGTCTTTCGAACGCGCGTTCATCGGGGGAAAAATAGCCACGACCACATTTTAGCGATTTTTCAAAAATCTCAGATTACTGAGCGAAGGCGCTGGGCACACCTCACAGCGCCCCGCGCGGTGGTCGCGAGCGCCGTATCGTCCGCTCGCGTCGACCCGAGAGGACGCAAATCGCTCAGCGCACGAGTTCTCGCGTCACGCCCGGCTGACTCGGGCGTCCGTTCCCCGCCGACAAGCGCTCGTCGCCCCGAGCGACAGCGAGATTCGCAGCGGGCATGGCTCCCAGGAGAAGCGCGCGCGCGCGCGGACCCGCCGCGGACGTCGAGATGCCCGCCGCCGAGCCCGAGGTGGCGGACGCAGCGGACCCCTCTGTCCCGTCCGCGCACAAGAGCATCCTCAAGAAGACCCCCTCCGCGCGCGCTCCCACCCCCAGCGAGGAGCACGAAGACGAGGACCACTTCGACGCGCTCTTCGGCGCGCTCTTGCCCGCGGACGCCACGGTCGCGCTGGTGGTCGCAGACTGGCGCGCCAAGCACGCCGCGGACCCCGAGGGCGCGCTCGCGGAGCTTTACACGCTCATCGCCAGGGTGCGTCTCGCGTTCGCCCCGCGGTTCCCCGCCGATACGCCCCGCGCCCACGCGCGCGCCTCGAGCGCGACGTTTGAAATCCACGCCGTCTCCCTTTTTTTTCTTTCTCTGACGCGCGGTCGGTCATCCCCTCGCGCGACGCGCCACAGGCTGGCGGGTGCGCGATCACGCTCGGCAAGGACGAGCTTGACGCGAGCACCGGCGACGAGATCGGCGCGCGCGTGGTTTCCGAGATGGTGGCCGGGAACGTGTACGCGGACGACCCGCTGGACGACTCCGGAACGCGGGGCTCGCGCAAGGAGACGTTCAAGCACTTCAAGAAGCACTACGCCGAGTTTTGGGACACGCTCCTGCGCGACAGCAGCGAGACGGAGGAGCTGTTCGTGTTCGGGGACGAGAACGCCGAGGCGGGCGCGAAGAAAAACGCCGAAATGTCCCGAAACGGCGGGGACGGGAACGACGCCGGCGACGCGTCCGGCGCGCGGAAGACAAAGCGCGGCGACGCCAAAAACGGGTCGACGGCGAATGCGAACGGCGGCGCCTCCGCCACGCTGTTCGACGCCGTCTCGGACGCCGTGGCGCTCTTCTCCGGCTCGCGCGCGCGCACGGTGCGCGTCGCGGCGACGAGCGCCGGGCTCACGCTGGTGAGCTCGCTGGTGGCGATCGCCAAGGCCAAGGCGGAGACGCGCGACACCAAGCAGCGCCAGCTGGACGCCGAGTCGCGCAAGAAGCGCCCCAACGCGGCGATGACGCGCGCGCTCGCCGAGGCGCTCTCCGAGACGCAGGCGCGCATCCGCGGCGCGGAGCGGATGATC
>Ga0181563_10005279_pt1 | contig 11855 bp, 6 predicted proteins | sample 011ome_25_FD_133759 | JGI IMG/M metagenome (GOLD analysis project Ga0181563, IMG submission 133759) | Coastal salt marsh microbial communities from the Groves Creek Marsh, Skidaway Island, Georgia - 011512CT metaG (megahit assembly) | ecosystem: Environmental > Aquatic > Marine > Intertidal zone... | reverse complement strand
TTTTACCAAACTTTCTTTTTCTAACTGATAATACGTTTTTCTTTCCAACGTAATATTCACCAGTTTCTACATTTGTGATTTTGTAAATAAAACCAATAGTACCTTCTGGCATATCAGTTAACTCTGTTATCACATTTCCATTATATGTCCATGCCATAGTTAAAAATTTTGAAATCATTTTCATACCTTTCTCTTACCCAATCCTTCATCCACTCTTCTGTATAAAAGTGTTTGTAATATTGTTCTTGATTTAGGTTGGGGTGTTTATCGTAAATGATATTACGATTTAAATGGGGTAGAGTTCCATTAACATTTATTTTTGTGAAAATCTCATTTATATCATTATGTAAATTTTCATATCTACCGATGAAGCTCACTTTCTTTTTGGGTGAACTTCCATTTGAAATAAAATAACTTTGGGGAAAATGTAAATAATCATATTCATATATGGTATCTACAAATTTTCTAAAAGATTTAAAACCATTATCTCTACAATGGTGATAATAGGATGAAGCGATTCGTGTAAATGGATTTCTTACTATTGTAAAAATAAAGTAATCCTCTATATCTTCAAATTTTCCTATATGATTATGTGAGGTTGAAACATATTCAGTGCCTTCACTATTTTTTAAAATAGAGGTAACTGATGTTCCACCCGTTTTAGGTATATGAATAAATCCCCACTTATTAAAACGATTGATGAGTAAACTCAAACGAATAAGTTTTAGTACTTAACTGAATCTGAGTATTTCTTCAAATTCAATTTACCACCTCTTGCCTGTGCAAGAGCCTTATCATCTTTATGAAGTTTATTTCCACCATCATCTGCTGATATTGGTGTTTTGTCTTTTGATGCATCTGCTAATTTAGCAAATTCAGATTTTTCGTATAAGTCTTGTATTGAAGCCATAGTTTATTTCTCCTTTGTATATTATAAATATATTTTATAAATCTAAACGAACAATAAAGTTCACATCCATGTCGGGGTAATTCTTTATTGGTTTAGGTAATTTAGCAACTGCAACCATATTATTGTTATCATCATATAACCCAATTGTGGTTACAAACGTAGTTAAATATGAACCAGTTGGGTCTGTTAATGTCATTTTATAATAATCATCCCATGAACCAGTCGTTTCACCATCAAAGGATGATGTATAACCTTCAACTTGGGTCATATCTAATATTTCTTTTATTCTACGAGTTCCATCTGGTGAAACATTATTAACTCCTGTAATATCTACATCATATGAATTACTCAATACTACATCCACGGCAGATGGGTTTTGTGAAATATTAAATTCACATGCAGATGATTGTACTAATACTTCCAATTCATGGATTGTTTTAGTAGAACGATACTCTAAGTCATATGTAGTTACATCTTCCAATGTAGCATCATTATGAACATCATGGGTAGTAATTGCAATTAAACCATCATCATAAAAAACATTTCCATAATACACCGGTTTAATAGGAACTCCTAAAAATTTAAGAGGTTCTGTAAATTGAATAGTTCCTTGAGTTCTAATATCAGATGAACCAGTTATATACTCACTTCCGATATCATTGGTAAACATATCCCACCTTACAAGAGTTCTTACATCAGTATCACCTTCTAAGGTCAGAGTCATATCAGGGTCCATTAAATCTAACCCACCTGTTAATTTAACTGAATAGGTATCATATGTATCTGATAGAGTTAAATACACTCCTTTGGTTAAATCACCATTGTTACTAAGTGAACCAGTTCCAAATGAACCAAAATCAGCTGATATGAATTGGTACTTGGTTCTTTCACCAATTAAGTTACCATATCCATCATCATATAATAATGAACCAGATGCAACTTGTTCGGTATACAATTTAACTGAACCTGGTTTGATTTCCTCACCATATTTACTTTGTGAGATTGGAATTAAAAAAGCAGTTTCATCAAATCGTCTTTCATTTGACCAATCCGATATATTAGTAATTTTACCAAACATTCCCAACAACCCATTATCAGTAAAGTATTTATGCTTTATTGATTGGTACATTGGATAGATATGATACGAATCATGTGTACTATATGGATTCGTTCTATCAAAGGATTGTGAATCAAACGCACCACTAGATGTATGATATGCCGAAGCTTTATCATATATCTTTAAGACAGGATATTCTCCATGTGAAGTATAAAACTTCTTATAGACTTTAAACTGTCTATTATTTACGTTTGACTTTGGTATGTTCTTTAACATAATATAATTCCTCTATATAAATATAAGGAAATAAAAAACCCCCACCGAAGTGAGGGTTAGTGTTTTAGTATTTAAGTAGTTTAGAAATCTAATTTTACTTTAATTAATACTTCTTTATCAAATGATTTTTCAATAGGTTGAGATGTTTTAGCTACTGCTAACATTTCATTAGCATCATTCATTAATCCAATTGAGGTTATATACGTTTTAGGGTTAGTTTCAAATGATGAGTTTAAGAACGTTCCATCTGAACCAGTTGTGAACGTTGGGTTGTTTGAAAAGTTAAATTCTCTGTTTTGAGCTCTTACAAAATAATGTGATGTTGCTAAGTTTTCTACTCTACGAGCTTGGAAATCTGCACCACCTTCAATCATTTCATGTAATAAGAATTGATTGTATCCTTCTCTTTCAAATCCTTTGTATAACCAAGAACCACCGATTGAACCACTATCAACTGAATCACCAATTGTAGCATGAAGTGCAGCAGGGTTAAGAACAACTAAACCTTGGTCTGGATAAAATAATCCAAATCCTTGTCCTTCTGCTTCACCAGTAGAATATCTTGATTCAATAGTAGCTTCACTTTCAGTTCCTAAGTTTAAGGAACCACTTACGATATTAAACACTCTACCAGCTTTACCAACTGTATCAGAGAATTTCTTACCACTATCATCAATGAAAGTCATTACACCATTAGAACCACTTAATGCGATTTCCATGTTTCCAGGGTCCATAGATTCTTTGTATCTGGCACGTGATACATTGATTACGAAAATATCCTCTGAATCATGAGAAACATTTGAAGAAGATGGGAATGAGAAAAACTCATCATCTTGTTCTAAAAGTATTTGTCTATATTGTGCGTAAGTTGCTTTAGTTGCTTGAGTAGAGTTATCATTATTTCCTAATGAAGTTGAACCACTACCATATTTGTTACCAAAAGATACTGCGTATTGTACTTCCGCCGATTCATCGTTTATTGGGTCAGCGTTATATACATTAGTATAGTATTCTAAACTTTTAGCTGATTGAGCAGATGATGTAAAGAAAGTGGTTAAACTTCCAGTATCACCAGTCCACATTCCAGTTGTTACAGTTTCAACTTTACCTTGTACCGTATCGTATGTACCGAATCTTTTATAAATACCCGTAGAAATGTTACCACCTTGTGCAGCAACTTTATCACCACCCTGTAGATACTGGTTGATAATCTCTGTTAATTGTTCAGAAGTTACATTACCATTTCTTTGCGATAAATATGCCGCTAAATCAGATGATAAGTTTACTCCGGCTTGTCCTGTTATTTGTGCCATCTTTTAGTTTTCTCCGTTATTATTTTGGTTGTACATAAGTTACTGTTACTGGGATAGTTTGTGAACCACCAGTTTCGTTACCATATACAGTAATTGTTGTTTTTACCGTTGCTGTAATGTTTGGGTTTGGTAAGAACGTAAATGTTAAACCAGTTTCAATTGCAGCAGTTGTAGTAATTTCATCCCCAAGTGCCAATGGAATAGTACCTGATGTAGCTGCTAATCCACTACCAACAATAGAACCTGCATTCTTATTAGAAAGAATAATAGTATATCCAGCGTTTGAATTTCCAGCTGGAGATGTTGTTGGTGTAAGAGGTACTTGACCTGAATTTTGATTTACAGATACCGAAGGAATACCAAATTCCACTTTTGGAATTTTCTTAGTTCCTTTTGGTAAAGTTACTAATTTATATTTCAATACTTGAGTTTCATCTGGTGAAGCCTCAGTAATTGGAATAGATTTAATTGCTGCATCATAGTAAGCACTACCCTTTGGATGTGCCGGTTCGTATAATGAGTAATCTATCTCATCATCACCTAATGCGAATTTTGTAATGTTTAACCCTCCACCATTTGCTAACAACTCTCTACCTTTTCTTGTAAGAATTGCATCAACTGTGATTTCTGCGTTATCTAAATATGCCATAATTTAATCCTCTATGTTTTCAATATATAAATATAACTAATTTATAAAATAATTATTTTTTTAAATTCCATCTACTACTAATATTGGTTCACCTGCTCCACGTGCGGTATCTGCAACCTTTAAAATGTTCGGATTCGTACAGAAAGTTTCTACTGGCGAACCACCATCTAAGGTAGTCGATGATGTTTGTAGTGATGGTCTTTTAAATACCTCATCTGAATATCTCTTACCCATATTAGAACTACCAAGTGTAACTCCACCATTTGAATTTACAGGTGTTGCTGATAATATATTACCACCACTTGGTGCACCAGCACCTACTTCTGTAAATACAATTATCTGACGAGTTCGTGTTACACTTACAAGTTGTTGAGTTCCATTTGGGTCTAATGGATTTACGGGTTGTAATTCCTCGAGAGTATATTCTTCAGTTACCAACCAAACACGTTTTCTTTCTTTTATCAGTTGACCGTTACCATCTAATTTAGTAATTAATGCGTACCCATTTACTGCATAAATACCAGCTAAACCATTGGTTAATCCATTTGGTTCTAAGTTGATTTGAGTTTGATTACCAAATGCCTCAAATTGTTTTAGAATTTTTTGTATTAACTTAGTATCAGTAATAGTTCCATCTAATAAATCTAAAGCCGGTACAAATGTTGGATTTACATTTCCAATATTACCAATGTAATTTTTGTAATCTCCACCAAAAATAGGTTTCTGTCCTTCGAGAATACCATCGTAGTTATTCATCTCATGACCTAATTTATAATCATACGGAGTTAATTCACCTGGTAATTCTTTAACGGCTTCAAATAATAATTGTTTACCTTCTCTTAAATCAATAATACCATCTGATAATTTACCACCAACATCTACTGCTTGTGGTTTTTTCATTTGATACTTACTTCTTTCTAAAATGTGTGGTTCGATTAATAATCCACTTGAAACAATTGCCCTTGCAGGAACTAATGATTCTAATACATCAAATAAAGATTTATCAATATATCTTACTAATTGAATATATTCATATAAATTTATATCATATCTTTCGAAATAATAATTTCTTAAAATTCTTAAATCACGATACTCATCTTTATATTCATCGTTCGGGTCACCAATATAATCATCCAATTCAAATTGACCAAGTGATTTTAGGATATCCATATTAATCTCCTTCATTGGAGAAAAGAATAATCCTAATTTATTAGAATCAATTGGAGCAGTATCTAATGATTTTTTAGTAGAACGTTCTTTATAAGAAAGAGTTAATCCATTTTCAATATCTTCATCAGGCATTAATGCTTGTTGAGATTCAAACCTAAATTTATTACCTACATTAAATCCACTTGATGGTACATTTGCAGTTACAGTCCTCTCATATGTTGTATAGTGATATGGATAATCTTCAATGGTTGTGAAGTTTGATGCCGTAGCAAAACTTTCAGCATAACCTTCTCCAATAGATACGTTCTTAATATATACATCTCCACTTGAACTTCTATCTTTTGGATATTCAAAATCTAATCTGAATAATAAATCTTCAGTTGATGATGAAGTATGGTTACCATCGATTGCATCTGGCATCAATGTATGGTTATCAATACGTGATTCTGTTAAAGCAGAAGTCCATAATCTGAATTCATCTACCGAACCAACAAAATTATTTCCACCAATTACTAATTTAGAATCCAATTCCCAAGAAGAAGTTGGTGCTGAAATAGACATTGATACTTGATTTCTAATTCGTTCACTAAATGATTCTTTAGCGAATATATCAAATGAACCAGTTCCTACATGTTGAATTACAACTTGTGTATATTCCTCATTATAGAATGGGAATGGTTCGGATGATTCACTTATTAAAGTAGAACCACTTAAAAATTGAGTTTCTAATGTTGCTTGATTTCCTAAGAAATACTTTACACCTACATTCCAACCAGAAGAAGAAATGAAAGTTTGGTCTTGTCTTAATTCAGTATTAAGTCTTACCTCTACTGATTGTGGGTGTTCTGATGTTTCGGTATATTCTTTCCAAGGAACTATTACAGATTCGGAACCACTAATGTTTAAAGCAGCAGTTCTATCTTCAAATGAGAATTTAGATACACCACCTTCGGTATTATTAGGTCCACCAAATTCCATTACTGTTAGTAATGAAGAAGGTACACCATAACATGCAAGAGCTGCATTGATAGCTCGTTTGTTACCTTTATGTTTAAGTAAGTATGGTAAGTTATTTAGTAATCTTCTCCATACTTCATTTTGTTTATCTTTACCCGTCATTGATGTTACCGAAGTTCCATCTTCAGTCGTACCAAATGCGTATTGCCAAAGAGCTTGAGTTTGTGCTCCCATTTTAGCATCCCAACCAAGGGATTTTAACATTTGAGATAATAACGAATCACGAATACCTACATTGTATTTATGTTCTAAGTTTTTATTAGCAGCTAATGCTTTAGTATATGACCATAAAACATCAAAGTGATGTCCTATCATATTAAAGAACATTACAAACTCTTCACTCTCATCATTATTTTGAATATGTTGAGGTAAATTGTTTACAAGATAATCTTTATTATATAAATCATAGTTATCGGCTGATGATATGATACTTGAATACCATGTTGTAACATCATTAGATGTATAATCCAATATACTACCTGTATGATTTTCTTTTGGATAAGTTAATCCATCTTCAGATGAGGATATGAATAAAAACTTTTCAAATGCATCAAAATTATCTTTAACAGATTGGATTGAATTTACATTTTTATTGATTTCATTTTGTATTGTAATTGAACCTGTATAAAATAATCCTGATTGTAGTTCAGTTACTTTATTTTGGTAAAACTCAATAGATTTTACTTTATATACAAAATTGTTAATACGTTCTGCTGCAGATGAGTATTTAACAAAATTAGCCCATCCCCATGTAGATTCACCATCAACAAAAACAGAATCTTCTACTTCACGTGAAGTTGATACGAATTGTAATTGTAACGAATCTAAACTTAAACCACTACCACTTACAAATTCAGATAATAAAGAAGTTGATGTAGTAGAACCACTTGCAACCAATTCATCATATAATTGGAAGCCCATATCACCACCACAGATTCCTTTACCAAAATTAGGAGATAGTTCAATACAATCTTCTAACTCATCGTTGATAATAGTAATTTGTTCGATTAATGGAATCGATTGGATTTTAGAAACCCAAATTTGTTGGTTAGGTTGAACATCTCGTGGAAGAGGTTCGTACATCTTGAATACAAGTGTTTTTTCTTCTCGTGTTTTCTTACGAACTATTTGTGGTACTGTTTTCCCACCCTCATTAGTTACGTTTTGTTGAATCTCCTCGTACTCGGAAAATGTTTCATAATCAATATCCCAAGTTGCAATTACTTTATTATCACCATCACCAAAGTGCATCAAGTGAGTTAAGTATTTAGAATTATCTTGGTCTAATGTTGATTTATCAAATTGTTTACCAATTGCATCTGCAATATCACGAGCCACTTCTGGTCTACGTAATTGTATATTACTTTTATCAAATGCAATCTGAATAGATTCAACTTTACCTTGTGTTAATGCATCACCTTCCTCATTGTAGGGAATTAAGTATAAATCAAAATAGATTATATCACGAGATTCAAGTAATTGTTCTCCAGCTTGTTTTAATATCTGTTCAATATTAAATTCTTGAGAACCAATCGCAGGACCATTACGTAAAATTCGATTAGTGGTAGCTACCTTACCAACGTATATATCTATGTAATTGGTATTTATAGATTCCCAATCAACTCTAAAATCTACATTATATCCAATATAATCCTTACCAGCAACAAATTCAGGATAATCAATTCTAGTAATATCTGGTCCAGGTAATAGATTTTTCTGAATTACCTGAACATAGATTTCCTTAATTTCACCTGTTCCGTTTATTCGAGATTCTGGCTGTAAATAAACTGAGTAGTTTCCAGGTCCATTAGAAAAATCAGTTGCAGATAATCTAACTTTATTAGTATATTCGTTTTTGGTAACTTTATTTAAGATAGATATATTTACAAAATCGGTATCAAATGTACTAAAGAATACATCAATGAAATTATCACCACCATCGCCAATGTTGAATTCTACTAACCGAGTATTTGATAGAGTTAAAACGGGTTTAACATAACCAGGTGCACCTTCTCCAGATGTTCGGGTTTCGGTTTCGGTGTATGCTACGTATTCATAAGTTGGTGTATTTGGTGGCTTAGGGTCCTCTATTGGAGGTGATACGTCTCCCTTAGTTGCATTTACTACAAGTCTGTATGTTGTAGATGGTTTTAGTTTATCAAATGAAAAAGTAGGTGTGTTAGAACTTGCTAATTTAGTACCACTTACCTTTTCAAATAAAGTCCATAAATATTTTATATCACCAGAAACAGCAGGTCTTGAGTTGAAATTAATAGATGGGCTACGAGTTGTTAGTGTAGATGAACCACTTGTTCTAACTGTACCAGTTTTTCCTGATAAATTATAAGTTAAATCGTTTAATACAGATGCATCGGCATCCACATATATAATTGTATCTAAATTTACAGGTTCAGGTTCTTCTTTAGGAGCTTCTGGCCATGTAAAGTTTAGGGTAGCAATAGGTCTACCTAATAGTGCCCTATCAGCTTGAAGTCCCGTTATTGTATTTATAAATATAACTTGATATTGTCCATCTGAACCTAATGTTGTAGCTACTCGATATACCTCATTTGAATTACCATTATCAATTGCAAGAATGGTTTTGGGTGTAAGGAAATCTTCAGCTTTATATATTCCACCAGAGTTTATGGGAGTACCATCTGAAAATCGTATTCCTTTTTTTGTATTTGGTGTTGTTATAAACCTTAATGTAATCTTATAATTTAATGGAGGAATTGTATTAACAACATTATCATTCTGCACATCAGTTAATATAGTGTTTAACCCATTAACATCTAAATCTCTGAATTCTGGTCCATTTCCAAATCCAGCGTTTACATTTATATTAAAATCAGGATTCTCTGTTTTAATGGCTTCCGTTATCGCATTTACATCAATATTATAATCCGGTAACCCAAGTCCAGATGAACCCAATGCATTCCCGTCAGTATCATTTAGACTGGTAACACCTGCGTTTGCTAAGTTTTCTACTACATTTGTATTACCAATATTAATACCGGAAAAATCTAACCACATGTTTGCTGCAGAAACCCATGACCACCCATTACGGACTTCTCCATTAAAGGTTCCTGGTGTTGTGGGTTTTGTATTCGGGTCTAAAGCCAATTTAATTCTCTCCTATTAGTATATAAATATCTCATTCAATTATTTGTTGGGAATTTTCTACTGCATCTGTGTTTCTTTTCCTGGTCTGGTATCACCCACAAAACTTCCATCATTACCATATGGGTCACCTAAGAAATCGTTTGCTTTGTTGTGAGTTAATATATTATTAGCATAATATGTGTGTTTACCATCTAACTCAATATTAAATACCTCATCAGTTCTATCCCATATAATTGAATTTATTATTACTTCATTTTTATCTCTATCTAAAAAGATATCACCTGCGTTTAATTCTTGGGTAGTTTTAATCTTCCACAATCCATCACTTTTTACAACATGTTTGTGTTCATTACTAGCTTCCAATAGACCATCATTAATAGAATACACATCAGTATCGGTTATTCGTTGTATATCAACTACTTTATGTATTATATTATCATATTCTTCTATTTCTTCGGCTAACCAATTATCTTCAACATCTGCAAAACTCGATAAAGTTAAAATATTTAACCCATTAACATAATCTCCTTTTTTGATATCTCGAATAGGAATGGATTTACCAGTAGATAGTTCAATCATGGTGTTACCCACGAGACATCCACCTCCACCTCCACCACCAGTACTACCACCACCAGTATCGGATGTACCACCACCAACATTCTGAGGGTCGGTACCGACTGGGTCTCTTTCAAAATCTACATAATCATCATATGGGTCTTTTTCTTCTTTAATTGGTTCATCTGGAACTGGTGATTCATACCCACATATTGGTGAGTTTCTAGTCTTTTTAGTAGTAGTTCCACCACTACCATCTGCAAATATCTGAATTCTTTCAAACCCCTCACATTCATCCTTTAATACAGTTCCTGCAGCTGGATAGGTTGGTTTGGTTGTAGTTTTCCCTGCCAGTTGTGTAAGTGATATTACATCATTTACTCCTTCGGCTTTACCCGTACCACGTACTGTAAGTGTTGCGGTTCTTTCTGGTCCAGTATTTGCTTCAACATCGTAAGTTAGTTTAGAACTCCATCCTCCAGTATCACCTACTATGTTATATATCCAACTTGGGAATCCAGTTATCACATACCCCATCTGGTCTCGATAACCAGTCCAAGGAATTCCACCATCAAGGGTTTTTATTCCAACATAATGTGACCAATATCCAGCAGCGCTAGCTCTTGTTGCAGGTGTTGATGTAAATTTAAATTTATATTCTTCTGTTGGTGGAACATATCCTCCACCCCCACCGGTTGGATATACACAACTACCAATTTCTCCATAATTTGATGCAGCAGGGTCTGTACATCTTGGAGGAAGTTCCAACGGTGGTGGTATAGCTACTTTTCTATATTTGGTTACAGTATATTCGTACTCACATATATCACTTACCGTTGCAGCTGGATTATAATTTTTGGCTTTTGGGTCCATACATCCACGAACACCCGATTGTTTAGCTGAAGGTGTTGCTGAATTATATTCCTCGTTTGATTCAACTGTTTTTAATATTTGAGAAACTGCATCTAAAGTTTTTTGTTGTGCTAAAGTTTTTTTGGTTTCGGTTCTCAATTCACCTTGGGTTGGTAAATGATACTCAACACAATTCTCAGCAATACTTACTAAAGTTTGTATAATACCAGACGAACCAAATCCAATACCAAAAGATTCACCAGTTGGTTGGCCAAATTTGGTAGTATCTAATGGATTGTAATATTTATTAGTTCTAAAATTATCCAATGCTTTATCAAAAGTAACTTTAACTAATGATAACCAATTTTCAAAATTACTAATTTTAAATTCTTTTTCAATTAGTTTAATATATCCTTCACCTTGAGCTACATTACCACGAATGGTTAACATTTCTTGAATAACTTTTCGAATATCAAATTGAGCTGAAAAATCATCTAAGAAGGTAATTACATCGGCTGCAAAATCCTCACATTCTACAAATATTTTATATCTTTCTGCTAAATCGGAATTCGGTTGACCAGTTGATTCATCTATTACTTGTAATACACGAACTTCTGTTCTTGATGGTGATATTTCATGTATCCATGCTCTATCATATAATCTATCTTCCGAACCCAATCTTCGGTTCAATAACGATACTGATGATTTAAATATACCATTTGAATAACCAGCTTCTCTAATTAGAAGTTCTACATTAACATAGAATTCATCTGCTTTATTCGATTTTACATTATATTTAGTTTTATCAGTTTTACTAAAATACTTTTTTATATTGTTATCAGTAATACTAATATAACGAACTTTCTTACCATTGGATGATTCTTGAGGTAATGCATTATCAGCTGAATCGTATAAAACAAATTCGATAAT
>Ga0181563_10005277_pt1 | contig 11856 bp, 8 predicted proteins | sample 011ome_25_FD_133759 | JGI IMG/M metagenome (GOLD analysis project Ga0181563, IMG submission 133759) | Coastal salt marsh microbial communities from the Groves Creek Marsh, Skidaway Island, Georgia - 011512CT metaG (megahit assembly) | ecosystem: Environmental > Aquatic > Marine > Intertidal zone... | reverse complement strand
GGTTGTTCAAGAAAGAGCGCGTCATAGCATCTGTTCAGGACGCGGTCATACGTCTGGAAGACGGAAGCGAGGTGCTGAATTTCTGCGCGAACAATTACCTCGGCCTGTCATCCCATCCACGCGTCGTGGAAGCGGCCAAAAGGGCCATCGATGAACGTGGTTTCGGCATGTCTTCTGTCCGGTTCATCTGTGGAACCCAAGACATTCACAAGGAGCTCGAAAGGCGCATTGCGGATTTCCACCAGACGGAAGACACCATCCTCTATGCAGCGGCTTTCGACGCCAATGGGGGCGTTTTCGAGCCCCTTTTGACCGCCGACGACGCCATTATTTCTGACGCGCTGAATCACGCCTCCATCATCGATGGGGTGCGCCTCTGCAAGGCGGCGCGCTATCGCTATGCCAACAACGACATGGCCGACCTGGAGGCCCAGTTGAAGGCTGCGTGCGATGCCGGGCATAGGTTCAAGGTCATCGTCACGGACGGTGTCTTCTCCATGGATGGCTACGTTGCCCAGATTGACCGCATCTGCGACCTGGCTGAGCAATACGACGCACTGGTCATGGTCGACGAATGCCATGCCACCGGATTCATTGGGAAAACGGGGCGCGGCTCCATTGAACTGCGCAACGCCCTCGGCAGGGTCGACATCATCACCGGAACCCTCGGCAAAGCACTGGGGGGCGCCATGGGCGGCTTCACGACCGGGCGCGCCGAGATCATCGAAATGCTGCGTCAGCGCAGTCGGCCGTATTTGTTCAGCAACTCCCTCGCGCCCAGCATTGTAGGTGCCAGCCTTGAAGTGTTTCGAATGTTGGAGGAAACCACTGAACTCAGGGACCGTCTCGAGGAGAACACCCGGTATTTCAAGGCGGGATTGGACCGAATCGGTCTCGAATACAAGAATGGCGAAAGTGCCATCGTACCTGTGATGCTGGGAGACGCCAAGCTGAGTCAGGTCATGGCAGACTCCTTGCTCGAAGAAGGCATCTATGTAATCGGGTTCTTTTACCCCGTAGTTCCCAAGGGCCAAGCGCGTATTCGAGTCCAATTGAGCGCAGCTCATACCCGGACACATCTGGACCAAGCCTTGGCTGCATTTGAAAAAGTGGCCAGGAACCTGGGTGTCCTAAGCGCCATGGCTTAAGCCCAAGATGCGCGTCCTGGTCGTCGGGCAAGGATTGGCCGGCACATTGGTCAGCCACTTCGCGTTGCAACGCGGTTGGGATGTCCATGTCATTGACGCTGGATTTCCCTCGGCATCAGCGGTTGCCGCTGGCATGTTCAACCCCATGTCCTTCCGTCGGATTGTGGAGGTCTGGGAAGCAGAAAAACACAGGTCATGGATGCTCAGGACGTACCGTGACATCGGGTTGATTCTGGGGCAGGAATTTCTGCATGAGCTCCCGATACACAAGAGATTTCCCAATGAAGAGTACGCGGCCCTCTGGTCTCGAAAAGCCGATGCCTCGCAATGGTTGGAAGCTTCCCATCAAGGGGCAACCGAAGGCATCGTTCAAGGCGGCGGATGGGTCAACCTTCCCCTGCTCCTTCAATCGTGGAGGGATTGGCTTGTTCAACAAGGTCGTTTCGAGCTGCGGCCAATGGGAAATGCGGATCGCGTGCCTGGCCCCTCCCGTTTTTGGAACGCAGTCATCGACTGCAGGGGCATCGGCATCTGTCAAGATCCTGAGCTGCATGCACTGGATATTCGCGCCAACCGCGGCGAATTGCTCACCCTTGCCCAATCGCCGGAAGCAACTCACCCAGAGAAGGACCTCATCTTGAACTTTGGAAAATGGCTGATTCCCCTCGGCGAAAATCGCTGGAGATTGGGTGCGAGTTATGAATGGAACCGGAACGACCTGGAGCCCACCCCTTCCACCCGCGATTTTCTTCTTCAGAAAGCCAAGGAAGCGCTTCCCAATGGGGGCCAATGGGAGGTTTTGGACCACAAAGTGGGGATCCGTCCTGTATCCCGGGACCGCAGGCCCGCAATCGGTCCCGTGCCAGGAAAGGAGCATTGGTACATCCTGAACGGATTGGGAACACGAGGCGTCCTAATCGGACCCCGTTGGGCACACCACCTATGCGATATTATTGCCGGTGATTCTGTGCAAAACCCTGAAACATCGGTAAATAGACTCTGGCAAAGTTCCATTTAATTTCATTCCAAAATGAAATTAAATTTGTGCTGATGAATGACCCCCGCCATTCTTTGTCTCCAGCACGTGCGCATTTGATTTCCCAGTGGCCCCAGGCCATGAAGCCGTGGTCTTTGCCCAAGGCTGCTGCACAGATTCACGCCGTCCTCCTCACCTCAGAAGAAGGCTTGACTGCGGAGGAGATCATCCGCCTCACTGCATTGAGCGGTGGCTCTGTGAGCACAAATCTGCGCATGCTCACCAACGCCGGCCTGTTGGACAAGCACCGCATCATGGGCACCAGGAAAGCGTCCTACAAAGCCACACTCGACCCTGCCCGGATCTTTATCGCATTGGCCGAAGTCCGACGCCAAACGGCTTGTCAACCTCTGCTCCAGATGGGGGAGACCCTCGCTTCCATCGCCGGCAAAGAAGATCTGGGATGGTTGCGTCTACTTTCACAATTGCAAGCACTTTCTCAATTGATGGATGACTGGCTTCACGTATGTTCCACCCGAGATCCGGAATGGACGGTTCGATGGATTCAAAAAGGCGTTGAAAAACAACCGTTGCATACAAAATCACAATAACCTCTTTCCGAGATACTTAAATGAACGAAGATTATCCATTGATTTCAAATTAAAATGAAATATGATCGACTCGAAAATTGAAGACGCCCTCAATCAGCAGATTGAATTGGAAGCGCGCAGCTCGCACTTCTATCTGGCCATGGCCAGCTGGGCAGAAAACCATGGACTCAATGGGACAGCAGAGTTTCTCTACCGTCACAGCGATGAGGAAAGAATGCACATGCTGAAACTGGTGCGGTTCGTCAATGAGCGGGGAGGAAAGGCCGTGATTCCTGCCCTTGACTCGCCCAAAAGCGATTTCAGCGGGTTGCAGACCATTTTTTCTACCCTCCTTGAGCATGAAACCAACGTGACCCAGAGCATCAATGAAGTGGTGGACCTGTGCCTGAGCCGCAAGGACTACACCACGCACAACTTCATGCAATGGTATGTTGCCGAGCAGATTGAAGAGGAGGCGCTCGCCAGGAACATCCTCGACAAGCTCGCCTTGATTGGCTCCGACAAAGGGGGTCTTTACCTTTTTGATCGCGACCTCGAACAACTGCAACCTGAAGCCTAACGCGCTCAACCTGCCGGTGTATTTTGCACGAAGGCGATTCACGATGATCCGTATTCCAATCCTGCTTCTGGCGGTCGTTTGGCCCTTGATATCCTCCGCTTCTGTTGGAGGGTCAAGGCATGATTGTGCCGCATTGATGACCGGGATTGGAAGATTCTCCTCAGCAGGTCCCACTCAAAAGCCGTCCGACCCGGAGATTGACAGGTCGCCCATCTGGGCAGTCATTTATGGGAAATATCTCGCTTTCTTGGGGAAGGAGATGTTCTGGCCGGACATCGCGCACACCGATCGATTCAGGATTGCGGTGGTCAATTGGCCCGATTTGGCCTCGGACCTTGGGAAGCGGCTCGATGGACGCGCCATTGCCGGCATACCCGTTGACATCATCGCACTGGACAGCAAGGAGTTGGCGGGAGAACGCAATGACTTCACACTGCTTTTCATAGGGGGCACTGCCGTTGATTCTGAGCGTCAAGGTGTGACCGAAGACTTGAAACGATGGAGGAAAAAGGGAGACCGTGCCGCCCTCATCGTCACGGATGGAGGTGACATCGAAGGACACGATGTTGCCTTCCGACGCATGAGAACCGGTGGGAATCCGGGGCTCTGCATCGCCCCTCATCTGCCTTCGCTGCAAGCCAAGTCCCTCGAACTTCCCATGCATTTCCTTCAAAGGCCATGTCCATGAAGCTCTCATCCCCTGTATCGGTATGTGTGAATGCCCAGGCGGGCATGGCCTTCCTTCTGACCGGGATTGTCCTGTGCCTTTCAACGGGGGCGTTTGCTCAGGGGCCGTTCACGGCCAGTGCCATCGCTCTCGCCAAGGAAGGAAAGCTGGAAGAAGCCGAATACAAGCTCGCTGCCGCCATGGCCTCAGAGGAATCGGAGGAACCCATGACCTGGTACGTCAAGGCCTTTGTCCTCAAACAGAGATACATCGCAGAAGGCCAGCGCCCCGGTTCACCCTTGAGAGAAGAAGCCCTCGATGCCGCGCGCACTTGCATGGCGCTTGACCCCGCGGGAAACATCGATCCTTGGTTGCACCCCCTGCTCCACTTTCTCGGCGACTCCTACCTGACCGATATCAGAGATGCCATTGCCCTGATCGCGCCGGGTCAGCCCTCTCAAGCGGAGCGTTTGTTCGATTCATATGCGGAAACGCAACGGTGGCAGGATCCAGATTGGAACTCTGACCCCGAATGGGTGCTGATGCAACAACAGTTGGCTGAGATGGCAATGAGTCAGGCGAGAATGGAGGAAGCCGCAGGAGCAGGCCCATGGTTTGAACTGGGCGCCAAGCATTACCAGCAAGCCATTTCCAAAAACCACGATCGCTTCCGGTCATTCTACAACCTTGCCGTCCACACATACAATCAAGGTGTGAGGGAATTCAAGGCGTCCGAAGATGACCTCGATGCAATAGACGCTGCATTGCTCCAGGCGGCAGGGAAATGGCAGCGTGCATCCGAACTTTTGGAGCAGGCCATTGGCAAGGATTCGTCCCAACCTAAGGCTTACGAAGCACTGGCCATCGTGTCGACTGCTCTGTTGAACCAGGACCGCATTGATTGGTGCAAGTCCCACTTGGAAGAATTGGGAGGCCATTGAGCATGAGAAGCTGGTACCACTCCATCGGCTTCAGGATCTTTGCAGGATTCGGTCTGTTCATCACGGCGCTGGCGGTCTTCTTCATTTTGACGGCCCGCACCACTGAGGATCAAGCTGCACTTCTGGATCAATCCACCGAGTGGGACCAGGCCAAGGGCGAAGTAGCCAAACTGCTCCAGCGCGTAGAAGCCATGAAGGCCTATGCCCTGCTGGCCGCGAGGCTTCCGGAGCCCATACACCTCCATGTAGACGCGCACCAATCCCTGGATCGTCTTCAGTCCGGTTTTGCTGAAAAGCTCGATGGGCTCAGGACATCCGCACCTGACAGGCCCGAGGTGCACGAGCGACTTTTCAAGCACCACCTCGCCACTGATGCGCTGTTGGATGCCCTTCAAGGTTTGGTCCCGCCGGGAACGAGGAAATCGGAACTCGATATGGATTTCGACCGCCTGTGGAAAATCGATGAGCTCCTGGACAACCCTTTCGAACCTGGTGAGGACCTGACTTCACAATTGGATTCGCTCAAGTCGGACCTGTTGATCCTGGAGGTTCATTTCTCTGACGCCGCGAGTGTGACGGATGCGGCCGTAGAATCAAGCGGTCGCAGGCTCGATACCCTGGTGCGCTGGATTTCATTGACGGTTCTGCTCGCTGGTTTGGCCATCGCTGCGGGTGTTACCCGAACGATCCGACAGCCGCTGCTCAAGGTCCGCGCCAGGCTTCTTTACCTGTCACGGGGCATTGACCACCCTTTCTCCATACCTGACCGAAAGGACGAAATCGGAGAGATGGCGGAAGCCCTCGATCGCTTGGCCGATGGACTTCGCCGTACCCGTGAATTCAGTGCCGCAGTAGGCCGGGGTCAATTCGACGCCGATTACACTCCCCTTTCCGATGAGGACGTGCTGGGAAAGACCCTGATTGCCATGCGCGACGATCTCGCCAGCTATGAGCGCGAAATGGAAGCCAAAGTGGCGGAACGCACCGAAACCCTGACCCGTCAGACCGCACAGCTCGAGGCACAGGGAGAAGAATTGGGCCGGTTGTACAACGACCTCACGTCCAGCATTGATTACGCTCGCCGCATCCAGGGTGCCATACTCCCGAGCGAGTCAAACCGGAGGAGCATTTTCGACCGGCACTTTGTGCTGTACATGCCCCGCGACGGCGTCAGCGGAGATTTTCCGTGGTTCCACAAATTGGACGCTTGGCGCATGTTTGCCGCGGTCGATTGCACGGGACACGGTGTCCCGGGTGCCTTCATGAGCCTCTTGGGTCACAACGCCCTGCAGCACATCGGCAAAGTCTACACCCAACCCGGCAAGATTCTGGACCGGTTGAATGAGCTTGCGCGCAACGTGCTGCACCGGGGAGAAGACAGTGGCCTCGATGCCGAAGACCAAGTGCCCGACGGAATGGACATCGGACTGGTTTCCATCAACCTGGAAGAGGGCGTCCTTGAATACGCCGGTGCGCACTCACCCGCCTATCTCGTTCGAGACGGAGAAGTCATCGAGTTGACACCGGACAAGCGGGCCATCGCCAGTTTTGAACCGGGGCAATACCGCTATCAGACCCACCGCATGGAACTGGTCGATGGCGATATGATTTATTGTGCTTCCGATGGATATGCGGACCAATTCGGAGGTCCGAAGGGAAGAAAGTTCATGCGCAAGCGCTTCCGTGAACTCTTGGGTGAACTGGCAGGCATGGGCGTAGCAGAACAAGAACGCATCCTGCGCCAGAGGATAGAATCGTGGCGGGGGGAAGCACAGGAAGATCAGGTGGATGACATTCTCGTTTGTGGAGTGCGCATCAAATTGGGATGATCTGCAATTTCCGCGCATGCCCATGAATTTCAGCTGGAATCGGCTTACTGGTTGGGATTGGGCCCGGCGCCAATGGGCGGAAGGACTGGGGCCCTCCAATACTGTCATTCTGCTTGCTGCGGCTACAGGAATGGTGTCAGGAATGATTGCGGTGCTGCTCAAAAACGGCGTGGGCTGGTTGCGTGACCTCCCTTGGATTGCGCAAGGTTCAAAGGGGTGGGAAATACGGTTCATTCTGCCCATCGTAGGATTGGTCCTGACACACGTGCTGATCCGAAAGGTGTTCTCTGACAAACACCCAGGCCCAGGCATTCCCGCCACCCTGCACGCCATTTCCCGACTGCGGGCGAGGTTGTCCAGGATGTCCATGATCAGTCCCGTCTCGGCCTCTTTCATCACTGTGGGATTCGGCGGAAGTGCCGGGTTGGAGGCCCCCACCGTGCAAAGCAGTGCCGCGGTTGCCAGCGAAGCAGCCGCGCGCTTCAATCTGGATTACCGACACCGCCTGGTTCTGATCGGTTGTGCGGCGACGGCATCTCTTGCAGCGATGTTCAACGCTCCGCTGGCCGCCATTGTGTTTGCAGTGGAGGTCATCATGATCGATTTCACGACGGCCAGTCTGGTGCCGCTTCTCGTATCCTCACTATCGGCGCTGCTGACGACCGCACTCTTCATTGACCCGGATGAACTCATCAAGGCTGGCAGGAACCTTCCCGATTGGGACGGAACCTTTCTCGCTTACATCCCCTTTGCCATACTCTGCGGAATGGCCTCAGTATGGTTCAGTGCAATCTACCGCGGTACGGGAGGTGCCATACGGCGTTTCCGGCACCGCGGTGCGCGCATCATTGTGGCCGGGACCTTGATCGGGGCTGCACTTGTGGCCTTTCCCTCCTTGTACGGTGAGGGATTTGACCTCATCAACGACCTGCTCCGGGGCCAGGGAATCGGACGGCTCGACCCCCTCGACCGCGGGGCCATCATTCCCTCCGTGAGCAGCAAGGGGAACTTCTCGGGAACCAGCCTTCGCCTGCTGTTCATCCTTTGCGTTCTGTGGATTTGCAAGCCCGCCTTGACCGGCCTGACCGTGGGAGCGGGGGGAGTAGGTGGAATCTTCGCACCGGCTCTGTTCAGCGGCGCCATGCTCGGCGGGATCTATCTGACCGTAACAGACTTGGTCTTTCCCTCCTGGCACCTGATTGGAGGGCACTTCTTACTGGCAGGAATGGCGGGGTTGCTGTCGGGCATCCTCCGAGCGCCTCTCACGGCCATCTTCCTCGCTGCTGAAGCCAGCGGCGGTTATGACCTGTTCATTCCACTGATGTTGACCAGTGCCATCGCCTTTCAAACGGCGCGTTGGATGCGTCCCAACAGCATCTACACGGAAGAACTGGCGGAGCGGGGAGAACTCATCACCCATGACAAGGACAAAGCGGTATTGACCCTGATGCGCCTGGCAGACGAAGTTGAACGTGATTTCGACCCCGTTCGGCCGGATATGAGCTTGGGCGAACTGGTGGAAGTTGTGGCGCGCAGCAAGCGAAACATCCACCCTGTGGTGGGCGACGATGGGAAATTGGTCGGCATCATGCCCCTTGAGGAAATCCGGGCGATCATGTTTGACAGGGACCGATACGATGCGCTTTTCATCCGCGACCTGATGGTGATGCCTGCCGCCACCCTGGAGTGGGGGGAGCACATGGACGCAGTCATGGAGAAATTCGACCGCACCCAGGCTTGGAACCTCCCTGTTCTTGAAAATGGCAAATACGTAGGATTCGTAAGCAGGTCCAAGCTGTTTGGGGCCTACAGAAACTGGCTGCAGGCCGTTTCAGAGGATTGATTCACCCCGATTGGGCGCGCAGGAGATGATGAAGGTCACCCTGGCGCGGTGACGGAAGTCAGTGTGAGGGGCCCCATGCCGCTCGTCTTTTGGGTAACCCAATTGACGCCGCCATGAATCATACATACCCCCTCTCCGGTCCGATGACAGTTGCCCTCGCTCTTGCAGCGGCTTTCTTGTTGCCTGCTTGCAACCCGAGCAACTCAGTCAACCCTGAACCCGTCGACAAGGACTTTCAAATGCTCGCCACCATGATTGATGCATTGGGGCAGCAAGGCTATGCCAACCTCCACATGCCCGATCCCCACATGCTCTCGGAGATCCCCGCCGACCCCGCCAACCCCCTGACTTCCGACAAGGTCAACCTCGGTCGGATGCTCTTCCACGAGACCGCTTTGGGCATGGACGCCGAAGAAGAAAGCGGCATGGCCACCTTCAGCTGTGCCAGCTGCCACCATGCTGCAGCAGGCTTTCAAGCCGGTGTTCAGCAGGGCCTCGGCGATGGCGGTGTAGGATTCGGCGTCAGGGGAGAAGGCAGGGTGATCTCTCCCGAGTACGACCCTGCTGCGATTGACCGTCAACCCATGCGGACGCCCACCGCAATGAATGGCGCGTTCACCCCTGTGGTGCTGTGGAACGGTCAATTCGGCGCTCACGGTCCGAATGCCGGAACCGAGGCCAACTGGACCGAAGGCACCCCATTGGCGGTGAACTACCTCGGCTACGCCGGTCTCGAGACCCAGGCCATCGCCGGCCTTACCGTGCACAGGATGGCCCCCGACGCCGAATTCTTCGATCACATGCCCGGCTATGTGGCCCTGTTTGATGCTGCTTTCCCCGATTTCCCCGAAGACGAGCGGTACACAGTGGAGACTGCGGGGCTGGCCATCGCCGCTTACGAACGGACCATCATGGCGTCAGAGTCTCCCTTCCAGCGGTGGTTGAGGGGTGAACACACGGCCATGACGGACCAGCAAAAGGACGGTGCCATGGTGTTCTTCGGTGCTGCCAACTGTGGCACTTGCCACAACGGTCCAGGCCTCACGGACGGCGGTTTCCACGCCCTCGGAATGCCCGATATGCCAGGGATCGAGGACTTGGACGCCGGAATCGACACCTATGGTCTTTCCGGAGGTCAACTCGCCCTTGGAAGGGGTGGATTCACCGGGCAAGAAGGAGACAAGCACGCCTTCAAGACGCCCCAACTGTACAACCTCAAAGACAGCCCCTTCTATGGACACGGCGGCACCTTCTACAACTTGGAAGATGTAATCCGGTACAAGGTCAGTGGAGAATGTGGGAAGCCCGAGGCCCAGTCCTTCCTCTCAGCCGATTACCAGGCGGTGGAGCTGACAGAGCAACAGGAACGTTCCTTGTACTACTTCTTGGCCGATGCCCTCTACGATAGGTCTCTCGACCGGTACGTGCCGTCATCCACCCTCAGTGGAAACTGTTTCCCGAACAGCGATCCGCAGTCCAGCCTGGATCTGGGTTGCAGTGATCCCGGATGAGGGCAATCAGCGCCAGACCAACAGGCGCTTGACCATCCTCAGGTCCGCCGCATTCAACTCGACGAGGTGCACGCCCGGTGCCAAACCTTGGAGGGAGATGCGGCGGCCTCCGTTTCCGGCCATTCGTTCGCTGTGAACGAGTCGACCCGCTGCATCGCGAACGGTAAGCACTGCGTCCTGCCCCGGCCAGGTGGCCCAGACAGTAGCGACATCATTCGTTGGGTTGGGATAGAGCTCCAGTGTCAGGAACTCCTCTGCAGGGTTTCCAACCAGTGTCTGGACATTGCCAAGCGAGTCCACTCCGTACACGTTGATGTTGTCGAGGAAAACATTGTTGCCCCCTTTTGACTCGAATTCAAATCGGATCCTCAGGTTGGGCACCATGTAGATTTCGTTGTCCACTTCCTCCAGGTGGCCCGTCCACTCATCCGTTCCGGAAGGATAGAAATTTCCGCCGTGGGCCTCGGCGGTAGGCAGGTCGATGATGCCGCGGTGGAACTGCCGGGTGTTCCAGGATTCGCCGCAATCCTTGCTGACCTGAAGCTTGAGTCGGTCATCCGTCTCGCCGGTTGTGCGGTGGCAATAAGCGTATTTGTAGCCGATGAATACCGCTGCCATGCCCTCTGCATCGAACGTGGTGGAAGTCACACGGGTAATTTCCCCTCCCTCATTCTGGCGGTTCCGCACGTACAGGGAGCGCTCTCCTGAATAGCCGGTGGTCTCCCTGATCTGCCAGGGCTCACCTGCGAGGGTACTCACCACCCATTGGCCTGCGCTCCACGGCCCTTCGCCCGCTTCGAAGCCGTCCTGCATGGGAGAGGGCAACATTCCATTGTCGAGGACACGGATCACTACCGGATCCTCAGAAGTCACCTCCCCCGTTTCATTGGATACGGTCAAATACACCTCGAATTCCCCTGCCTGCTGGTAGAAATGCTGGGGATTCTTGTGAAGGGACTCCGAGGAGCCCGTCAAAGTGGTGCCATCGCCGAAATCCCAAGACCAGGTCGAAACGCCGAAGAAACTCGCGTCGGTGAACTGCACCGCTTCTCCCAAACAGACCTCCCTGCGGTCCACCGCAAACTGTGCCTTGCACAGCAGCTCTTCTTCGAAAACCCCCGTCTCTTCGAGGTTCTGTTCCGTCCAAAGCTGGTCCCGGTCTGCGATGTCGTTGTTCAGCGCAATCCGCATCCGGGCCCGCTGGCCCAAGGTGTACATCTTGCTGCAATAGCTGTACTCCATGTAGTTCTGGACATTGTCCAAGGAACCACAGGTCGTGCGGTCCAGGTCACACAGTCCCACGGGACTGCCCAGGCACATCGGGGTATCATCGACGCCGTCATCGATGTCACAGTTGTCCTCTTCGTTCGGGCTGTTTGAGCTCCCCCACGTATGTGGCAAATTCAGCCAGTGTCCACATTCATGGGTCAGGGTGCGACTTCGGTAGGGGTTGCTCGTTCCAATGCTGCCTACGTAGTCGTGCCTCAAAACGATGCCGTCTGTATTGGCCCCCCAGTCCGACGGGTAATTGGTATAGCCTGCCGCTCCTGCTGCACTGGCCGCCACATACACGTTCATGTAGCTCTGGCGCGGCCAATGAATGAGCTGCTTCATTTCATTGTTGCCCTCATAGGTCAGCTCATCTTCAATGCGGTTGATTCCTGAATGACAGTTTCCCTCCGGATCGCGCTTGGCAAGGCGAAACTCCACATCCACATCTGCTGCGATGTCCCAGAAACCTGCTACGATCTGTCCGGTATCCGCATTCATC
>Ga0181563_10005262_pt1 | contig 11876 bp, 19 predicted proteins | sample 011ome_25_FD_133759 | JGI IMG/M metagenome (GOLD analysis project Ga0181563, IMG submission 133759) | Coastal salt marsh microbial communities from the Groves Creek Marsh, Skidaway Island, Georgia - 011512CT metaG (megahit assembly) | ecosystem: Environmental > Aquatic > Marine > Intertidal... | reverse complement strand
TTAGAAGCGGGCAATATACCACCAGAAAAAAGCTACCCAGACATGATACGCGCACTTACAGTCGAGATTCTTCGACAAGAAGCAAGCAATGAATGGCGTCGAGAAAAGTACAAAGAGGTTATTGTTCCGTTTGTTGACGACGAGAGAACGCCGCCCCCAGTGTTTGATGAATTCTCAGACTTAACCCAGAGGGATATACAGGGACCGCCAGTAGAGCCGCCCCCACCTCCCCAGTTAGAACAAGAAAGAACAGGCATATCAACAGTTGACCAGCTACGTGCGCTGGGATTTCAAATCGGCGGACCCCGCTAAAACTAAGGAGACTTTAATGAAAATGTACACTACACAGCCGCGTAAGCCAATGATGTATGGCGGAATGGCACCGAAGAAAAAAATGGCAAAAGGCGGAATGCCTATGGTCGAAAAAGACGGAAAGAAGATTCCTGCATTTGCCGCTGATGGTAAGGGCAAGATGATGTACGGTGGTATGGCCCACAAGAAAAAGAAGTAGTTTTTATAACAAGAAGAACGATTCTACCTGCCAGTTTCCCCGGCCTTGCGCCGGGGTTTTTTATGTGCGCTGTTCGACAACCATCTCTTGTAGTTCTCTAAAATAGTTACGCACTATCTTTCCAATGCGGGGTCCGTATGCAGGATCACCAAGTGGTCGGACCACCCGTTCCATCCCGATAGTATCGACACAATCAAGGTTAAACTCTAGGTTGCCATCGCGGTTTAGGTCGATAGTGAAGTTGAGCAAGTTTGCTTTTGGATCTGCCATAAGTCCTCTATAGCTAAATTGTAGCAGTCAGCTTTGAATACAAAGTTGTTGCGCTCGTCCCTGTCGCCCTTTTTGTGTTTAACTGCTTTAGCAAAGTACTTATCTTTTTGCATCCTACCAACAATCCACGCCTTTTGCAAACTGTTTAGAACACGCACGAAAATATACTCGTCGCATCGTTGCTTGGTGCCGTGTGCCGCGATACTACATTCGTAGTATGGAAACGGCTTAGAAGTGCAACGTTTAGTTTTTACGTCGATGGTAACCCCTTCTGGTGTGTAGAGGTCGTAGTGTGGGTTGGGTGTGTGGATATACCCAAAGTAGTCGCGTACGATAATCTCACCGAGAGCCCCTGCGGGGCTTCCTGCCCCTCGGGTTATACTTCCTTGTAAGCTCATTAGTTGGCCCGAAGTTTTCCGGGCCTCACTAATCTGGTTCTCAGTTGGGGTAATCTCGATCATACGGCTTCCTGAATCTGAGTTTGTTCCGTAGATCGTAAATCATCTTACGTGCCGAGTCAAGCAATTCAGCATCACCTATCAGAGGGTTTGCTCGTGCGGCATCCGCATTAAGTTTTAACCTATCTAGCATTGTCTGAACTTGCTTATCTGTCACGCGGCTTCCTCCACTTTCTCAACGGTCTCCGGCCAACCCCACTCACCTACCATCCCATTCGCATTGTAGTCCGTCACAGTGCCCTCAAAAAAGTTTTTGTGACTCGCCCCATTAATAATCCAATCGAGCCACGGGAGCGGGTTCTCCTTAACCTTCCAGTTACCTTTGAGGCCGAGCATGATAAGACGGCGATCTGCTAAGTATCGGATGTACTGTTTGATTTCTTCCGCCGTGACACCTTCCACATGTCCCATCTCGTACGCATTGTCGATAACTTTGTCTTCAAGTGCAACAGCACCTCGGAACATATCGTAGATATCTTTCTTAAAATCGTCCGTAACAATTCTTGGATGTTCATCACAAAACTCCCTGAATAATTTAACCATACCTTCGCAGTGCATAGATTCGTCGCGGATGGACCACTCCACAATCTCACACATACCTCTCATTTTACCGAACCTTTGGTAGTTCAGTAGCATTGCGAACGCGCTAAAAAGGCTCATGCCCTCGTTCATCACGCTCCGTGCAATTGCTTTTGCCATGCCAGAAACACTGTGCATGTCTATATCTGCCATGTACTCAACTTTGTCAGCCATAGCTTGATACTCACGAAAAGCAGAAAACTCCGACTCTGGTAGCCCCAGCGTGTCATTTAATAGTGCGTAACTTCTTTGGTGTACAAACTCCCGGTTCGCAAAGGACGTAAGCATCGCACGAATCTCGTTGTTTTTGAATTTGGGAATGTAGTGTTCGAGGTAGTTGGTGCCGACTTGTACGTCTGACTGCGTAAACAATTTAAGTATCTGAGTAATATGATGTTTCTCTTGAGCGTTAAGCTTGCCGCCCTGCCACTGTGCTACATCCTCTTGCAGTTTTGCCTCCCATTCACCCCAGTGAACTTTCTCGTGGGACACTGCATATTCGACAGCCCAAGGATACTTAAAGGGCTTATAAACCTTTGATTCTTCTAGTAAAGACATCGTACGTCCTTTATTCTGATAGTGGAAAAAAAAGGCCCCGAAGGGCCCGAACACGCTAGTGGATCAGACTAGCAAGGGGAGTAATTTCATTACTTAACATCCATGTTAAGGCTCCGACTTCTCGTCGTCAAGCGGTTTCTTTCCAAACACTTTGTCCCAGTTGGAACTAAACTTTTTGTAGTCGCGTGGACGGGAGGCACTACCCTTACCACCGTGTGGTCTAGTCATCGTCCTCCACCTCTTGTCTGACTTCGTCGTCATCGTCTAAATCTCCGCATAATTGATCGTACATGTCCATGAGCCCGCTGTAGCACATTGGACAGAGAGAGAAGGGTATGATACCTATGAACCCCTTAACGCCTCCCTCTGACTCTATATCGAACTCACAGGAGCATATATTACATTTGTCATCCGGTTCTACCCGTGACATGAGACACACTCTTCTGCATCTTGGAGTGCAACTCGCTCAACCGCAAGGCCAACTTTATCCGCTTCGATTCCGGCGTCAGTCCGTAGGTAATAGAGCGACTTGAGTTTCTCTTTCCACGCTCTAAGATGGACCGAATTGACATAAGACGCAGGCGAATTTGCCGGGAAGAAAAGATTGACGGACTGGGCCTGACAGATGTACTGCTGTCTGTCTCCTGCGTGTTCGACAACCCAGCCCTGATCGATTTCATACGCAGTCTTAAAGACAGCTTTTTCATCGTCGGACAACCATTCCAGATGCTGTACCGAACCCTGAGACGCAACCACTGTCTTCCAAACCGACTCCGTGTTGTAGCCCTTTTCATCTAAGACCTCCTCGAGTTTTGGGTTCTTGACGAGGTGAGCACCCGCACGAGTACGATGGGTATAAGCATTAGACTTAATAGGCTCAATAGAAGCACTACAACCACAGATGATAGAACTATTAGCATTGGGTGCCACAGCGAGCAAATGGGCATTACGTCGTCCCGTACCACGCATGTCAGGAGCTTCACCCTTTTCCTTGCCAAGACGTAGACTCTCCTCGACAGCTTGAGCTTTGATATCGGCAAAGATACGTTGGTTTGCAAACTTTGCAGAAAGACTTTCCCACGGAATATTATTTGCTTGCAAGTATCCATGCCAACCCATCGCTCCTAGGCCGATTGACCTTTCTCGTTTAGCTGAGTGAACAGCTTTTGAAAGTTCTTTTGGTGCATTTCCGATAAAGAATTCAAGGACGTTGTCCAAGAATCGTACCAAGTCTCCAACCATTCCTGATTCTTTCCACTCGTCGTACTTTTCGAGGTTGACGCTTGAGAGGCAACAAACCGCCGTCCGTTTTTCAGATGTAGGGAGAGTGATTTCAGAGCATAGGTTAGACCCTCTAACTGCGAGTCCAAGTGCCTTTTGAGAATCCGGTAACTTTCTGTTGGACTCGTCGATGAAGTGTAAGTAAGGTGAGCCAGTTCTGAACCGAGCTTCAAGTATTCTTTCCCACAAGCTTCTAGCTGGGATTGAATCTCTGACAGATCCGTCATTAGGGTCTCGTAATTGCCATTCTGTTCCATTTTCTACCGCCTCCATAAATTTGTCGGTGATGTTTACGGCATTGAACAGGTTGAAACATTTCCTGTTGATGTCGCCGCCTGTTGGTACTTTAAAGTTAATGAACTCAATAATGTCGGGGTGCGACACATCGAGGTATGCGGCGTAGGAACCTTTGCGTGTGCGTCCTTGCTTCCATGCTGTCATGCCGGAATCAACGACTTTCATGAAGGGAATGGGGCCCGGTGCTTTGTCGCTTATACCGCGTACATCAGACCAGTGACCACCGACTCCACCTCCTTTGACAGATAGCCATGCAGTTTCAGCATTGTGAGCAATAAGGGAGTCCAGATTGTCACCAACATAAGTGAGGAAACAACTAATAGGAAGCCCTTTGGCTGATTCGTCATCTCTAGGTGCGTTAGATAGTACCGGAGAAGCAAACATAAACCAACGCTTGCTAGCATAGTCATAAATGCGTTGAGCAAAAGCATAGTCGCCTCCACAGTAAGCGAGAGCCGCACGAGCAAAAGCCTCTTGCGGGCTGGACTCGTCAGGAAGCATGTAATAGTCCGTAAGAAGTTTTAGGGCTTGGCCTGAGAATTGTTCGTCACGGTCATAATCAATGGCAATTCTGCCACAGTACATCGCTTCCATCTTATTGCAGTTCCTTTATTAAACGTTCCACGTACCACTTGCATTTCTCAGCATTGATACGGGGGGTGTCTTTTTTGTGCAACCGCAATAAATATTTTATTGCAGTGCAACGTAAATGTCCAGTAAATTCTTCATCAGAACAAAATGCCCGCATAACTTCAATAGCTTCGAGGGTCTCTGTCTTATAATGATCTGGGTTTATTAGGTCTTTCATTGCAGTATGTTGCCAAAATCTGCCTGAATAACATTACCTTCCATGCCTTTGATACGTTCTTTGTGCTCGGGTTTTAAATCTTCTTCCGGGACGATTTCACCCAGCGTCTCCAGCGTAACCCTTTCCAATCCCATGTCGTAGAGATTGTCGAAGTCTTCGTGTACTGCCCCAAGTAAACCTTGAAGTATAACATACGTCGGGTTAACCACCTTCTCACCTTCAACTTCATCGTGAGTATCGCGAGTTGCATATGCACGAATAGCAAAGCCATCCTCGTTTCCATCTTCATCTTCTAGTGGCTCCAGCACTATGTAGTATCTATCTTTAAGAAGTCCTGCCTGTTCAAGGGCGGCAATCTTTTCTTGATCGAGTATTAAATCTGTCATGTTGTTTTCTCCAACCATTCAAGTGGGAGGTAACCATCCGCCCATTTAATCTTGTGCTTATCGCACCAAGAACCATAAGTTGTTTTGCTACTTCTGTTTAGCTTGTTCGATGCTCTCAGGAAAAGCATCCGTATGTCAAGGGTAGGATTGTCCTTAATTACGAGTAGCATTTTTTGTCGGTCAGCCGGTGAAAAGAAACCCTTAGCTTCGACGTATATGTCAGAAGCAGGTAAATAAAAGTCCGGCGTATAGGTCTTAGGCTTAGGGTAGTACACTAGCTTGTGGCTTTCGTACTCGTACTTAACACCCTGTTCTGAAAGTTTCTTAGCTACTTGTAGTTCATAGTCTGAACGAAAACGATGTCGCTGGGGTTTGCTCATAAATTTATCAACGAACTCAAAGAGTTAGTTATCCTGTGGTATAATTTAGGTGATGTTGCTTCAAGTTTTTCAAGAGCAATTGTGTATTCGTCTCCCGGAAATAAAACGATACGTCCGGCATTGACAGTGTTTGCGATAGCGACTAACTCATCAGTGTTAACTTTTCCATCTCGTTCCCACGTTTCGTGAGATAGCGGTTGACCAAAGTGTTGCCACATTGTGATGGGAAGACACCTCTGAAAGTTTCTAGCCCACCGAGTCCACGGGTCACCCCCTGACTTATCATGAGCTTCAATGTAAACAGCGTATGCATTCTCATTCAGATACAGAGCTTGTCGCTCTACTTTCTTCGTCATCAATATCGGCATCACCGTTTCCTACTACGATCTTACGAATGGTTGCTAGTCCGTCTACCTTTATGCCTGTCCCATAATCATTACAATCAAGTTGCTCAAACACTCTACCCCGTTTGTATGTCATATCATTAATCTGATATATCGTATTGTGCAGTAACTCTTCCGTCAACGGGCGAAGCTCTTCAATTAACATGACGTTATGTTTTTCTACATCCTGCATAATCCTAGCTCGAAGTTTAATTAACTTTCCTTGTAGCTCAACTACTTTTCGTACATCTTTCTCTTTCATATCTCTTTCACCTTTAGAGTGTGATACCAAGCAAGCGGCTTGTTTCTAGCTCGTGATGTAACCTTTGGATGTTGCACAGCATTAGGCCAGCAATGCTTTCGGTACCCACAGAACGTGCATACCTTGTTTAGTATTTTGTTTCCGGTTTTAATTCGTTCACCTTTTAGAACGTACGCTTCGTCTTCAGGTGAAATAGGAGGTGTTTTATACGTGTAGTTTGACATGAGTGCTTCAATTACTTTTGAAGCCTCTCCAAGGTAAATGTCTCGGTCCTGCTTCTGATCGTCAGGAGCCTCCACAAACTTTATTTCACCTGAAGATTTGTCAACTACAATCCACCCACCAAAGTTGAGTCCCTTTGATTCAGAGTACAGATGCCCCTGCATCAGATAACCAAAGGGGTCATCTTCCTTCATGTTCTCATACCCCTTTGAGAACTTGTACATGAAAGAATACGGAGACGCAGACTTAACATCCCACACTTTTTTGCCATCAACCGGGTCGTCAATAATTAAATCCAGTGTGCCCTGTATTTTTTCTCCGGCTAGCTCTAGTTCACACTGTCCCTGTGCCTCAGTAATTTTAACTCCTGCACCTTTGAGTATCGCCATTACAGCACATTCAACGAGATCACCAATTAAAAATCGCAGAATAGAGTTATATTCCATCTCTTCATCTTTACCGTCTCGCCCATGTATTTGCTGACACATTGGACGTCCCAAACCAGACATACGTATCCGCCACTCTGGGTTACGACTAAACTGTTTCTCGAGTGCTTGGCGGCAATCCTTTGCAAACTCCTCCATAACAGAAGAGGGGAGAGTTACCTCCCCCCTTACTGCTTTGTACAAGAAGTCTTTAACTAAAACTTCTGCAATCATTAGCCAAAGTCCGCCGCTAGGTCAACTTCTTGTTCACTAGCTTTAGCTTTAAGTGCCTCTGCATGTTGCGCCATGATCATTGTGTTGGACGCTTTAACTGTATCCTCAAACATCTCAAGCATGTTCATGTCAAGGTTGACCTTGGCTTCTTTATCCTGCGTAAACACAGGGGTAAAGTAGACAACGCTTCCCATCTTTTGACGTTCAGTAGACAGGTTAAAGGATACGGTGTGCAAAGGTGTATTACCTAACTTTTGCACTGCTTCACGTGCGGGCCTGAACCCCGAGCGTTTGAAGTAAGACACAACGGGGAAGTTTTTAACATCAACGCTCTTTCCTTCAGCGTTTTTACCCTTCATGCTGATCGTGCCATAAAAGACTTGATTACATGTTGCTAGGCGCGAGGCTAAAGTTTTAGGGTGATCCTCACCCAGAGCTTCCTCATCAGACTTAGTCAAGCGGCCACACTTGTTACCCCCTGTGCTGTCTGGGAATTGGTAATCAAGTGACTCCGTCTGAATGGAACGACTCGAAAATTTACCCTCTTCCTGATCCCAAACAGACCACTCATAAGTACGCATATACGGATGAAAAGTTACATTGTCTGCGTAGACAAACTCTCCATCGTGATACACTTTCCACGTACCCTTTTTCAACGTGTGCCCGTCATCCGTGTCGGTTTCGTAGTTAATATTTAGACGTGCGAGTCCAGCCTTTGGCTGATCTACTTCTGTCTGTCCAGAAGCTCTCAGAATTAACTCCTGATCGCCTGATTTGATTGCCTCAGATAGAGACACTACATTTGGTGTTTTAACGCTCACTTCGCCCATAACGCTCTCCTTAGTTAGCGTGTACTACTTCAGTGTCCAACCAGTTTGGACCCATTTTAACCTCAACAGATATCGGCATATCGTAGTCAATGCCGTACCTGCGTTGGCACTCTTGTGGCAGAGACATCATCGACTCAACCACGAGATTAGTTACAGTATCCTCTTCCCCCGGATAAATGTCAAGCACAATACTATCATGTACTGTGTTACAAATTACACTTTTTAATTCCTTACCTTTCATAGACTTATAGAGATAAATTAAAGCGATTGGTAAAAGATCGGCTGTCGCAAATCCCTGTACGGGATAGTTACAAATTGCTGTGCGATTCGTTGCTGTGCCCCAATCTGTCCATTCACTTCCGGGAAACGCATACTGTCTTCCAGACGGCAAAGTGATGAATCCTTTCTCGACAGCGTCACGTTGCAAATCCATGTGCCACTCTGTTACGCCAGCATACTTCTCTTTAAAAGCCCGGTAGTATCGCTGTTGGTCATCAGTACCCGTGGTGCCCCCATAAAGAGGTTTAAATGTGTGTGCCTTAGCATCTTGGCGGGAACACCCAATAATCTCAGCAGTAACACTGTGTACATCAGTCTTCTCCTCCACGTCGTGGTAGACCTGTGGGTCACTAGCTAGGTAGCCTGCTACCCTAAACTCAAGCTGACCGTAATCTGCCTCTAAGATTTTTCCTCCGTTAAAACGAGAGACCATTGCCCGTCGAATGGCGAAGGTAGAGCCACGGGGCATGTTCTGGAAGTTGGGGTTACGTGAACTGAGCCGTCCGGTTGCAGTAATACACTGCATGAAATCCGGATGCACGATGTCTTGGTCGTCACGATTGTTTTTGAGTCCTTCGACAAAGGTTGATAGGTAAGTTCGCAGTGCATTGTACCTTGAATAAGATTCGGCAAACTCTCGTGCGTCCCCTGACAGTTCGTCGAGTCGCTCCGCAAGTGTGTCATGGTCTGTTTTGAATCCTGCGGCGGCAGTGTCCCATGCGTCTCGCGGGATAATCTTGAAGCCTGCAATCTCTTTAGTCTTCGCATAGATCACCCCGTCACCTTTACACGCTTTACAAACACGTACGGCCTTACCCACTGTGCCATCTTTCTTGATTACTTTCTTACGTCCTGTTCCATTACATCCGGTGCATTTAGATGCGATAGTTTTGTGCAGGACTTTCGTTTCTTCCTTTACGTACAGTGCAAATAATTTTTTTGTCATTTTTGTACGTTGCTTGGGTTTGCGTGTAGCACCCCGTAACTCTGATCCTAGGTTGAAGATAGAAGACCAACGCTTCTTATCAATAACCCTACGTGAATAGAACAACATCGAGCGGTCGTCTGCACTGTTGAGATTGATAGGGGTGTCACCCATCGCTTCTTCTGCCATACGCTGGAGTTTAGTCTCCAGTTCATTCATTTCGTCCCGGTACTCTTTCTCAATCTCGGCTAAAGACTGCGGGTCGATCTTGATTCCTGTCCTCTCGAGGTTCGCAAGGACGTCCGTCATCTCCAACGACAGGCGTAGGGTGTTCAACAATTTCGATGCCATAGGCTTTAATCTCCTTTAAAAGGTCTTGTGAGAATATCTCACCGTTACGGACAGAGTCCATTCCTTGGAGCATACCATTGTAATACTCCACTGTCGACAGGTCGTCATCCATGTCAGCTTCATTTCGTAAGAACTTGATAATGATGACGGCGGACTCAAAAGTGATACCACCCATCATTCCTTTATGTGCAACTGGTTTCTTGCTCAACGTTTTGTCTCCTTACGCATAGGTCTGTGAAACTTCAACCAGCATGGAGCGCACAAGTATTCTGGCTTGTCCCCAACTTTGGCATCAGCCTTCCTATTACAGTAATCACAATTTGCACGTTTTTCCATGTTTACCCCAAGGTTTCGTAATCATCCAGTGGCCGCGTTCTACTGGCCCCCTGTACGCAATGTCCTCCTCTGTGAGCACCGTCCTTGCATTGTAACGAACTTCTTTACGTGGAGGCAAATTCCTTTTGCGTCTGATAACACTTAGCATAGCGCGTACTGTTTCTGGCTTACGCCCTAATGCTTTACCCATATCACGCGCACTAGCGTTGTCTAGGTACATACTTATCAGAGTGTCAATTTGCTCCTCTGTCCACGGTACACCATTAGACATAAAACTCCTCCCACGTCACGTTATACTTCTCAGCCATTTGTTTCTGTGCTATCTCCCACGTTGCTTGAACGTCGGCTATACCATACTCCTCGACTATTTCCCACGGAATTTGTGCAAACGTCTTGCCGCTCTTGAGATAATCCTCCGTAAGGTCTTTCTTCTTTTCAGTAACCTCATACCTTTTCGCAAGGGCATCAAGCGAAAGAGGCCACTTACGTGCCCTAGCCAACACATACTCTGCAACCATCGTGTCATAAACTTTACCCTCGTACTTAAAACCACACTCGCGTATCCAGTTCAGGTCGAACTTGATGTTGTGTCCGACAACTACATCCGCAAAGTCTAATGCGTGTTGAAATGTCTCAAAGCCGTCTGGTGTTGGCTCACGTCCTTCATGGTGAAAGAAGATGTAATGCACCGGGCCATCATTAACCTTGTACCCAATACTGACAAGATGGTTGCCAAAATAAGGCAACGGTGTGTGCTTGCCGTTGGGCTTGAGTCTGTGTGTACACTCAACGTCAAACGTCAAAACGTTCATTTAAATCTACCTCTATAATTTCTACGCCAATCTTCTTTTGTGGTTTGCTTGGCACCCTAAAGATGCGAGAGCCATCTTTACGTCGGCTCATGGTCTTAACGTCAATCAGTCGTATGTTACCTGTTACTGGGTGCAAGGCAACGAGGTCCACGATACCTTGATCGGACACAGCCCAAAACACATCGTAGCCCTCTTGAACTAACTCAGTGGTCACAATTAACTCGCTTAACGTTCCTTTTGTCACCTTATGACCCGCCATCAAAGTCCTCCTCAGTAGGCTCATAGATATCTTCCTGATATTCTTCCGGAACAACTATCAAAGCATTCTGCTTTTCAAAGACGCCACGGTACATGTCAATCTCTGCCATGATCTTGCCATGCCATCCGTTTTGCTTGTTCTTAGATACGAACACAGAACGCTGTGTATTGTCAGGCGAACGGTCTCCTCGCCTGCCAATGCCAATGATTAGGTCAGCTTCACCCGCCTTGCCTGTCTTTGAGTTGTCCAAGTATTGGTACTCAACATCGAGCAAACCTTCCGCTTCGGCACTCGCCTGCGATACTCCCCACACAAGACACTTATTACGTTTCGCAATTTCACGTGCCTGTAAATATATTTCCTTGAGCTTCTCGTCACCACGATTAAACTTTCCCGCAATCTTAACCTTGTCCAGTTGATCTATAAAGATAATGTCTGGCTTGTTAATCTTGCACCAATCATCAATCTCCTGAATGGTCGTTCCAACACAGTCGAGAACACGTAACAAGCCATCATTCGCGACACGCCATAACGATGAATATTGCCCACGCCCCTCGTCAAGTTCTTTCCGCGTAACTTTAAAATAGCTTTGCACGATGCGTAGTTTAGTTCGTACAGCAGGCTCTTCGTTTCCCCACACCGCAACGGTAAACCCCTGCTTAACATATTTCTGCGCGAGGAAAGATACGAACGTAGTCTTGCCCGTTTCCGGTCTAGCAAAGATGATTCCAAAGTGCCCACGATCCAACCCCGGAACCCGTTTGGCAAGCGGCTCCCAGTTGAACGGAAAATCGGGAGTAATCGTAAGGGAGTCCAAAAGCTCTTCAACCCCCATGTCCACTTCCGTGTACGTCGTCTTTTCGCCAATCGAATCCTCCGCTGTAGACTCAATAAGTCGCTTGAGTTCTCCAAAGTTATTCTCCTTGCCTAGGAATATGTTTACGGACAGTTCTGAGATGACCTTGGCTCTGTGTCGCATCCAAAGGTCACGTATGACTCTCTCCTGCAAATCAGTGTTCGTGCCAATGTC
>Ga0181563_10005260_pt1 | contig 11878 bp, 9 predicted proteins | sample 011ome_25_FD_133759 | JGI IMG/M metagenome (GOLD analysis project Ga0181563, IMG submission 133759) | Coastal salt marsh microbial communities from the Groves Creek Marsh, Skidaway Island, Georgia - 011512CT metaG (megahit assembly) | ecosystem: Environmental > Aquatic > Marine > Intertidal zone... | reverse complement strand
TGCTGAAACGGACGGCAAAGATAGATGCATGTCTTCTTTCCACCAAGACTTGCCCGAACAATGCCTCCTCCCCTTCAAAATCGCCTACTCCCCCGGGATAATCATTCACTCTCTACATGGCAGCGGACGAGTTGAATGAGTCGCTGCACTTCATCAGATGTGCCAAAATCAAGGGGCATATAAGTTGGGCAAGGGCGCCGGAGAACCGAGGCTCCAGCGCGTTTCGTTGCCCCACCGATCCGAGAACACAAACCAAGCTTCTCCCCCCTCCATCACCTCGCCGGTCAGTCGGTAGGTCTCTTGGGGAAGCGTCATCGCTCCGGAGGTGCTTGGGCGGTACAGGTGACGGTTCGAGGTAAAGCGCACATCCAACCTTCGTCCTGGCGCCATGTCCATCGCCATGCCCGATTTGTCCTGGACGAGACGAACCGGCAAGGCCACCGAATCGACCCAAAGCTCGAACCGCTGCGCCCCCTCTGTGAAGTTGCCGCTGAGCTTGACTCGGTGCACTTCGGTGGCGTAGAGGTTGGACTCGACGCCTGGGAATTGAGTTTGGCGAGTGAACTCGAGCACCTCGAATCCCACGGTGGTGGCTGTCAGCTTGGTTGGGAACACCGCACAGCCCGCGCCAAGAAGCACGAGGGTGAGCGTCACAAGGAAGAATCGCAGTTCACGCATGGGCTTGGCGCCATTGGTGGAGGCTTGCGAGGGTGGTCAGCAGGCCTTCCAATTGATCGAGGGGAAGCATGTTGGCGCCGTCACTCAACGCCTTGGAAGGATCGGGGTGGGTTTCAATGAACACGCCGTCGACGCCTGCAGCAACGGCAGCGCGAGCGAGGGTTGCGATGAGTTCGGGACGACCTCCCGTCACCCCACTTGCCTGGTTGGGTTGCTGGAGGCTGTGCGTCAAGTCCATGAAGGTGGGCGCAAAGGCGCGCATTTCGGCAAGGCCGCGCATGTCCACAACCAGGTCGCCGTACCCGTGCATGGTGCCGCGCTCGGTGAGCCAGACGTGGTCGTTGCCCGACTCACGGATCTTGTCCACCGCGTGCTTCATGGACGTCGGGGCCATGAATTGGCCCTTTTTGACGTTGACGATGCGCCCGGTGCGGGCGGCAGCGACAAGGAGATCTGTCTGCCGGCAGAGGAAGGCCGGGATCTGGAGCACGTCGGCCACCTCGGCAGCCGTGGCCGCCTCCTCGGGAAGGTGGATGTCCGTGACGATGCCCACGCCGAGGTCGGATTTGACTTGAGCAAGCACCTCGAGGGCCTCGCGGTCGCCGATGCCCGTGAAGGAATCAAGGCGGGTGCGGTTGGCTTTGCGGTAGCTGGCTTTGACGTGAAAGGGCAAACCCAACTTGTCGCACACGCGCTGGACTTCCCGGGCAACAGTCATTGTGGTTTCCAAACTTTCGACGGCACAAGGACCGGCGAGGACATGCAACGGGGCGGGAGCAGTGTTCATGGACGGGAACTGGTTTGGGGCAGCTGGGTTTGTTTCACCGGAGCGGGGCCGCGCAGGTCACGGCTGGGCAACCCCATGAACCGCGTCCATCCCGCTCCCGGCAGGCGCTTCAACGAGAAGCGCACGCCGCGGCCGTAGGTGTTGGCCGCTTGTTCCGAGCCCCACATCCACCCCAGCGGATCGTCCACCTCAATGGACAACATGCGTTTCTTCGTCACCCTCAAATCAAGCCAGGTCACAGGGCGAGCACCGCCCCATCCTCCCGTGCGGTAGTCCAACCCAAACGCCAACCGCTTCGTCGGAATCCACCCCACTCCCACGGTGATTTCAGGCTCGGGCAACCAACTTCCGGCACGGGCTTGAGCCCGGACTTGCAAGTCGGGCGTAGGCCACCAACTCAACTGCGCGTGAATTTTGGTAGGCAACATCAGCATCCGACCGAGGGCGCTGTCGCTGACGAAATACAAGCTGTCAGGTTCAATCCCCGTGTTCCCGTCCACGATGTCTTGCCAGGTGATGCCTTCCTCGTTGTCGTACCCGCCTTCTGTGAAGTAGGAGGAAAACGGCACGCGCAATCCAGACGTCACAAAACCCGTGTCGACTGCGGCAACCAAGCCGCCCGCAGGTTCCCACATGACGCCGACATCTTGGAAGTCGACCAGAAACTGCAACGGAAACAAATCCGAAGTCAACGGCAGCGATCCGCTGATTCCCACTCCGTACGCCGGAAGGACGTGATTGAACTGAACCCCGGACGTGTCAGGAAACCGGTCCAAGCTCGCCAGGCCGTAGGCCTGCATGTTCACTTCCATGCTGTCCACGCCTTCGGAAACCCAAAAACTGCCGTTCGGAATCCCCCACTCCACGCCTGCAACGCGCTGCACCACGGACAGTTCCATGCGCTGCCTCGTTTCCACGTGCTCCATTCCTAGGGAGAGGCGGTTGAAGGCCCCGACGCGCATGCCGGTGCCGCTGAAGACGTCGACGCGCCCCACATGCCCGGCATTGCCAAGGAACGCCAACTCAAACAAGTCACGTCGCCAAAGGGTACTCACCAACACTTCGCTTCCCACCGAACCCGTCACCGCCCAAGGGCCGTCGCCGAGGGGGCGGGTGGATCCGCGTTTGGCCCAACCGGCCTGAACGCCCATGCCTCCCACCAAGGGATGCGTTGCGAGCGCTTCTTCGAAAAACGCGCGCGACAAGAAGCCCCCCGACTGGAACGTGTTCAAGAACTCGGAGGACAAGGCGTTGCTGCGCTGGTTCGCCCAAACCTCGAACGACGCCACTCCGCGTTCCGACGGAGGCGTCAAATCGGCCACGAGGCTCTGGGCATGCATCGAGGAATCACATGCAACGGCCGCGAGCCATCCCGCGAGCGCCCAACGCAACGAAGGAGAGAGATGCTTCATTCGACTTCGAGGATTTGGGTTCCTTCCAATCGGCCTTGAATTCGGATGCCCTCGTGGCCTGTGAAGGGCTGCGCTCCGTAGGTGTTTACGCGCAGCTCCACTTCAACCTGACCTCCGGGAAGTGCCATGTCTGCGTTCAGAGGAATGCTCAAGGTGGCCTCCCCCAACGTGCCGTTGGGCACGCTGCCGGGCGGAAGGACCAACGTGTCTTGGTACAGCACCCCGTCCAACCGATCAAACGCCACTGTCCCTGTCACCTCGACCGGGAAGGAGCTTTCAAAATCCAGGTGCAAGTGGCCTTCGAATTGCGGAAAATCCTCCAACCCTTCCAAGTCAAACGAATCGCGCAGCACGACGCCGTTGACGCCCAACTTCAGAGGCACCCGCAATTCGTACCAAAAGGTGGGCGGGTAGTTGACGTTCCACCGGTCCATCAACAAGTCTTGGGTGTCGAACGGGTTGAGCATCATGCGACCTGCCACGTGCAAGGAGCGTGGGAACATTTCGATCATGTCCAAAAAATTGGAGCCCGGCGCCCCCAAGTCGAGGCTCCACTCCGACGGCGTGGGAACGCCGTTGTTCCAAGTCGCCCGGGGAATGTCGTGACCTGCAATCAAATCGCCTTCCACCAAGTCCTCGTCAAACTGCAGGGTGTCCAAATACAGTCGCAGATCCGCCCCCACCGTGTTGGTGAAGTGCAATGCCGCGGTTGTTCCTTCCAAATCGAGGACAGGCTCCGGAAGCGGCACGGTGTCCAACAAGGCGACGTCCGCGGAGGTGGATTCAGTCAGCTGACCGAAGTAGCCTCCGAGCTCCTCGACTTTCAAGTCTTGGAATGTCAAAGAAATCACCAAGCTGTCCGTTGCGGTGATGATGTAGATGCCTTCCGGCGTAGTCACTTCTCCGGAAACTGCTGCGACGTTGACGGCGAGCGCGTTGGAATCAAACCCCGACACCGCGTCAAAGTCAAATTCTGCACCCGTCAATTCAACGAGCTGCGAATCCTCGCCCGGAACCGTTTCCGTTGCGGGCGGCAATTCAAGCGAAAACTCCAAGGGGTTCCCCTCGACCAAGATGCCTGGGAACTGGAACAACATCGCCACCTCGCACTGCAAGCTGTGCTTGACCTCAATGCCCACCGTGCCGCTGCTGACTAAGGCATCCGTCAGCGCCAGTCCTTCCGGTTGGTTCAATTCGATGTCGAGGACGTCTTGGGTGCCCACCACCGTGGTTTGGGAAGTGACAGGGAGTCCGTTTTCCAAAACACCTTCTCCGTCGTAACGAATCTCCACCGTGGTGTCCGGCAACTGAGCCCATTCGCTCCAGTCCCAACCGTCCAGGGTGTCCACAAGCACGAAATGCGCGGGGCCGCCTTCCACGCCAGGCTCGTACAGGGAGTCTGGCACAACGTCCGACCAATCCACGCGGTCGTCGAGCAGCGGAATGTGAATGTCGTTTTCCCACGACACCGGGTTGGCGCAACCGGCCGTCGTCAACAGGAGACCGACGCCAAGGATCAAGCGAAAGTTGGAGACGTTCATGAGGAGGAAAGATTCCACGGCAAGTTACGCCGAGGTCATTCCGGAATCACGGAGCCTGGCGAAGGGATGTCCACACAGAAATCACCGTCGCTGCGCATGCCCCCAAAGTCGGCCAAACCAACGCCTCCACCCCATGCAAGTGCGACCTCCAAATCGGGACAACGAGCACCGAAACGACCGCAAGGACCGTCCACAACTGAACAACTCGACGTTTCCATGGCCGACTCGCAGGCACGAGCACCAGGGCGCCGCCGGCCGTCCAAAGCACGTCGGCGTTCCACCACGTGTCGTTGTGATCCGTGAAGAGCATCATTGAAACAAACAACAACGACAACACCAGTCCGGCGAACGAAGTGAGACCTCTTGCAACTTTCGCTGCCGCTGAAGCCAGCCGTGAACCGCCCTGTTCGAAACGCCACAAAATCGCAAGGAGGACCGCCCAAAACCAGGTGGCACGTGCAGGTGCATTTCGACCGGAATGCCCGGCCGGAATGCCCGCATGCCAGGAGCCTTCGTGTGGAAACACGATTTCGCGGGGGAACGCGAGAGGCTCGCCGTCGAGCGTCATGGATTCAAGTTGGTGGGCCAGGACATCCGGCAAAAAGGCATGCCCGCACAGCTTCATGGTGGTGGAGGCCTCCGCTCCCAAAATCAGCTCCATGCCCCACGCGGACCACGGCTGGCCTGAAGTGTAAGGCCGGAGCGCCTCGAGGTACGTGCTGTCCGTCGGCACGCACCCTGCCGCAAACCTGGCCCCGAACACTTCTTGAAGCACCGCAATCACCTTCGTTGCGCAGTTGTCCCGAAAGAAGTCGTACGCGTAGGTGGCGTTCTCCGGCTGCGCGTTCCACTCGAGGTACTCCGCCAGGGCGCGAACGTCCTCCGGCGCCAAATTCAGCACCTGTTCGTGCAGCGCACGGCCCTGTCGGAGGTACGTGTTTTGGAACCTGCCGTAGGGCTCAACGCCCAAACGGTAGTCCATCCTCCCCCGCACGAACCGCACGTAGAAGCCGTCGTCCACCACAAACGTGCCGTAGTTGAACACCCAGTCGGAGCGGGATGCCGGGTCGAAGATGCGAATGGCGGTGTGGCCAAACGCGGCGTACAGGTCTTCGCCAGGACTTGCCGTCAGCACGGACGCCCGCGCGTCGTCGGTCAAGCGACCGGCCAAATCCGTCGCAAAAGCATCGTTCCCCCACCCGGCAACCACCGCCAAAGCCCAAAGCCAAGTTCCCGCGAACACGCGCCGGGCAGCACCAAACAACCACACGTTGGAAAACCTGTTCGAGTCGTCGAGCTGAGCGTGGACCACGAGGTCGCCGCCGTGCGCCGTCACCGAGCGCGTGTGGGTTCCCGGCGCGGTGGCGCAGCGGGCAATGTCGGCAAGCGACGCGGCCACCACGCCCGTGCCGCAACTCAAGGTCTCAGCCTCGACGCCCCGTTCAAACGTGCGGATGGCCAAGCCCGACTCCGTGACTGCCACGGCGTTGACGTTGCAGCCACTGGGGGCGTACCGAGGATGGTTGCGCACCGATGGACCGGCCACGGCAAGATCGAGGCGATCGAGCGCCTCCCGGCTTGGCAACCACTCGACGTGGTGAGGCGAACCGGTGTCCAGAAACGCCGCGCCGTCTGCCCCGGGAACCTGGGCCGGCAACTCCTCGGGCCACCCCGCAACGTTCATGGTGACGCCGGGAACCCCGTCCTCGCCGACGCGTCCGTGATGGGTGCCGTCGACCGCGTGCACCACCGAATCGCGTCCCACCAACCCTGCGCCAAACGCCCACGCCACAGCACTCCTTGTCCCGTTGCCGCAAAACGAACGGCTTCCGTCGGGGTTTCGAAAGTCGACGTGCAATTCTTGGGCGTCGTCAACGGACACCACAACCACGCCGTCGGCACCCACACCGCGTCGGCGGTCGCAAATCGCGGCAACCTCCTCATCGGCCCAGTCGGACGGAAGCCGTCCCGGAGTCCGGCCGTCCACGAGCACGAAATCGTTGCCCGTCCCTTCCCATTTCTCAAAATGCAGTGCCACCGCACGAAGGTAGCACGGTCGCGTCGGGAAGTGGGCACCCCTCCCCCTATCTTTGGGTCATGCCCCAACCTGCGAAATCGACCGCATCCACAGGGCTGCTTCAAGCGTACACCACGGCGCGCACGGCACGAGCCATGTCCGACCTGTACGAGGAGCACGCTCGACTCACCGCCAAGTACGTCCACGCGTGTTCACGCGGCCACGAGGTCATCCAAATTGCCGCAGGCCAGTTGCTTCGCCCCCAAGATTACGTGAGTTGCTACTACCGCGACGACAGCCTGCTTTTGGCCATGGGGCTGACGCCGCAGGAGCTCATGCTGCAGCTTTTTGCCAAAAAAGACGACCCCTTCTCCGGCGGCCGCACGTACTACAGCCACCCCAGCCTGAATCGGCCCGGCCAACCCAAGATCCCTCACCAAAGTTCCGCCACAGGAATGCAAGCCATCCCGGCAGCGGGTGCGGCCATGGGACTGCAGTACTTGCGCGAAATGGACCTCGAATCCCAAGCGGTGAAAGACGGGAAGCAAGCCGGCGTGAATGGCGTGGACGACGAACCGGGAATCTCGTTCTGCAGCATTGGAGACGCGGCGATGACCGAAGGCGAAGTGGCGGAGGCTTTTCACATGACCGCGTTGCGGAAGATGCCCATGGTTTGGCTTGTGCAAGACAACGAATGGGACATCAGTGCGCACAGTTCTGAGGTGCGTTTTGGCGACGCAACCACCTTTGCGAAGGCGTTCCCAGGCATCGAAGTGTTGTCGGTAGACGGCACGGATTGGGATGCGTGTCACAAGGCCATGGAGCACGCCATCGGCACCGCCCGAAAAGAACAACGCCCGTTCCTCGTCCACGCCAGCGTCCCCTTGCTGGGCCACCACACAAGCGGCGTGCGGCGCGAATTCTACCGCGACGATTTGGAGGAAGCCGCCACACGAGACCCCCTTCCCCGGCTTGAAGCCCAACTGCTTGAATCGGGGATGGACCGGGCGGATTTGGACTTGCTTCACGCCGAAATCGACGCGGCAGTGCAGGAGGCCTTCGACGCCGCCCGCGCAGCCGAAGAGCCCCTGGTGGAAGACCTTTTGCCCCACCGCTACGCCCCCACCTCCGTCACCGAAGAACGCGGTCAACGCCACGACCCCAACGGCGAAATGACCCTGATGGTGGATTGCGCGCTCCACGCCATGCAAGAAATCATGGAAGACCATCCGGAGGCCTTGCTGTACGGTCAGGATGTGGGCGCACGGCTGGGCGGCGTGTTTCGGGAAGCGGCCACGTTGGGCCAAAAATTCGGCGACCACCGCGTCTTCAACACCCCCATCCAAGAAGCCTTCATCCTCGGCTCCACGGTCGGAATGAGTGCCACGGGATGCCGTCCCATCGTCGAAGTGCAATTTGCGGACTACCTCTGGCCCGGCCTGAACCAACTGTTCACGGAATTGAGCCGGAGCTACATGCTGAGCAACGGGCAATGGCCGGTTCACAGTTTGATCCGCGTGCCCATCGGCGCCTACGGAAGCGGCGGACCGTACCACAGCTCAAGCATCGAATCGGTCCTTGCCAACATTCGAGGCGTCAAGGTGGCCTATCCCTCAAACGGCGCGGACCTCAAAGGCTTGCTCAAGGCGGCCTACGAAGACCCCAACCCGGTGGTCGTGCTCGAGCACAAGGGCCTGTACTGGTCCAAGATTCCCGGCACCGAGTCGGCCAAAGTCGTCGAACCGGACCGCGAATACCGCGTCCCACTCGGCAAGGCACGTGTCGTGGTGGCCGCGGACGACGCACTTCTCGAACGCGAAAGCGCCGTCACCGTGGTGACCTACGGACGCGGGGTCCATTGGGCGCAGGAGGCGGCCAAGGCCTACCCAGGGCGCATCGAACTCGTCGACCTCCGCACCATCCAACCCGTGGATTACGAAGCCATCGAAGCCAGCGTCGCCCGGACCAACCGCTGTTTGGTGCTCACAGAAGAGCCTGTTGCTCACAGTTTCGCCCAAGCCTTGGCCGGCCACATTGCGACGCGCTGCTTCCGCGACCTCGATGCGGCTCCAGAAGTGCTCGGGAGCATGGACTTGCCGGCGATCCCGCTCAACGAGAACCTCGAAGCTGCCGTGTTGCCCTCCGCAGAAAAAGTGAGCGCGAAATTGGCATCGTTGTTGAACGTCTGAAGGCATGACTCGACTCGCGCGCCTCGTCCTGTTTTTGTCCACCTTGAGTGCGACCTCAGGTGACCTTTTCGCTCAGGCCGGCGCCTGGGTGCTGGACGGATCTCCGAAGGAACGCAACGGTTATTTCTCAGGGCGAACGGAAATCGTCGCCGACGGGGACAGGTTGAAAATCTCCGAGTGGCCTGAAAACGACAACAGCCCCGACGCGTCCCTCGTGACGTACTTCCTCGGACAAAGCGTGGTAAAAGTGTTCCCCTGGAACGGCGAGCGAGTCGGACTGGTGTTCGAGTCGGACGAACGGCTGCCGCGCGCCGAAGTCAATGCTGAAGGACAACTCGTGCTTCCGTCCCCCTACCCATCCCGCCTCCATCAGGAAAGCGAGGTTCCTTGCGGTGAAGGGTGCACGTACCTCGTTCGGAACGTGTGGTTCGAAGCCCTCGACTCAGGAGATTTCGCCCCCGGGGGATCGAGGGAGAAGACGTTTGTCCCGCCAGCCGAAGTGCCGTTGCTCACGCGCGAGGAATTTGTGGATCGCTACCGCATCGCTCCGCCAAATCACGGCATGTGGGCGGCAAGCCAACGTCCTTGAGTTTTTCGCACTTCAGGCACCGGATTGCGCGACTCAGCGAAGGAAGCCGACGCGATTTGAACCCAATTCACAATCGTTTGTTCCATGGTTACCTCAGCCATGGGAACCCCCACCACCATTACCGTCAAGCGCGTTGAGCGCCTGAGCCCGGTCGCCGTGCGTGTCACGCTCGACCCGGGTGCGCATGCCGACGAATGGGAATACGTGCCTGGAGGCTACCTGACCTTCTGCCTTCCCTGCGGCGACCCGGTGCTTCATCGTTCGTACAGCTTGGTTCAGGGGCCTTCGGACCCCTACCCGCAAGTCGTGGTCAAAGAAACGGGAGGGTCACGCGGAAGCGCCTTCGTCAACAGGCAGTTCAAGGAAGGTCTGCAAGTGTTGGCATACCCACCCAAAGGCAGGCTTTTTCCGAAGGCCTGGAACGAGGAACCCACGCATTTTGTGATGCTCGCGGCCGGAACGGGAATCACCCCGCTTTTCAGCGTGATGAGGCACTTGCTGGCTTCCCAACACGATCACGAAATCACGCTGTTTTTCGGAAACACGAGCATCGCAGACATCCTGCTTCGCAACGAGCTGGAAACGCTGGCGAAACACCCTCGGGTTCGCGTGGTGCACATCTTGACTGACGGAAGTTGCGACGACGACTTGCACAACGGCCGCATCACCGCAAGCAAGACCATGCTGCTTTGGGACTCCATCACCACCTCGTTGCCCAAGAAAGTGCTGTTGTCGGGGCCCGCGAGCATGAAGGAGGACGTGTTGCGTGGTTTGGACTTGTGCGGTGTCGCTCCCCAAGACATTCGATACGAAGACTTTCATCACCCTCCCCACCTGGAGGCTCCCGAAATCCCCGAATGTCAAGTGACGGCTGAATACCGCGGAAAATCAGTGGAATTCACATACCACCCCAACGAAGAATCCTTGATCGAAGCCATCGTCGATCGTGGACTGGACGCCCCGTATTCGTGTCGCGGTGGCGTCTGTGGCAGCTGCCGGGCGGAAGTGACGGACGGCGAAGTGACGGTGGATCACGCCTACGCTCTCACGCGGGAGGAGCGCAAGAAGGGTTGGGTGCTCTGTTGCCAGGCCAAGCCGAGCTCAAGCCACGTTCACGTCTCCTTCAAGGGAGACCAATGAACTTGTGCGTTTGCAACGAAAGACGCCACTGAGGCGCTTCTTGGATGCGAGCCAGAACACGTTCCATCACTTCTTCACGACGGTCCCATTCAGGCTGAAGGAACTGCGCCGTTCCGGGGGCGAGTTGTGACGCGTGTTCTTCCGCCCAAGCCAGGTCGTGGGTGTTCACGACCACCACCTTCAACTCGTCGGCCTTGGCATACCACTCCTCGAGGCAAGGTTTGAATTTCTTGGGGCTCAACGTCACCCAATCCCAATCCCCTGACGACGGGTGCGCGCCACTAGTTTCGAGATGCGTGGCGAGGCCTGCCGCATGCAGTCCCGAGGTCAAACTCGTGAGGTCGTACATGCACGGCTCTCCGCCGGTCACGACCACCCGAGGCAATCCCGACTCCGCCGCTTCGCGGACGAGCGTGGCGACGTCGATTTGAGGATGCGCCTCCGAGGGCCAGCTTTCCTTCACGTCGCACCACGCGCACCCCACGTCGCATCCGCCGAGGCGAATGAACCACGCTGCATGGCCCGTCCACGCCCCTTCCCCTTGCAGCGTCGGAAAGCGCTCCATGACTGGGTATGTGCGCGAATCGGACATCAATCCACCAACTGAGCGTCCAAGTCAAACGAAGATGCCCCCGTGATCTTCGCGGTGACAAAATCTCCAACACGCAAGTGTCCGTCGTGCGCAATGCGGACTTCGTTGTCCACGTCGGGACTGTCGTATTGGGTCCGCCCCACCCACAACCCGTCTTCGTGACGGTCAATCAGAACGCGCTCCACGCTGCCAATGCGAGCCACGTTGAGTTCCTCGCTGATCCCGGCCTGAATGTCCATGATGCGTTCCACCCGTGCGCGCTTCACCTCCTCAGGAACGTCGTCCGCCAGAGTGTAGGCGTGCGTGTTCTCTTCGTGGCTGTAGGTAAAGCAGCCCAAACGGTCGAATCGCATCCGCTCCACCCACCCTTGCAGGTGCTCGAAATGGGCCTCGGTCTCGCCGGGGAAACCGCAGATCAGGGTGGTTCGAATCGCGATGTCCGGCACCCGTTGCCGGATGGCGTCGATCAGCGCGTCGGTTTTGGCCTCCGTGATGCCGCGACGCATGGCCTTCAGCATCTCGTCGGTGCCGTGCTGAAGCGGCATGTCGAGGTAATTGCACACGTTGCTCCGCTCGGCCATCACGTCAAGCACGTCCATCGGAAAACCGCTCGGGAAGGCGTAGTGCAGGCGAATCCACTCGATTCCCTCCACGTCGCTGAGGCGCCGGACAAGCTCGGCGAGCTTTCGCTCGCGGTACAGATCCAGTCCGTAGTAAGTCAAGTCCTGGGCGATGAGGATGATTTCGGACACCCCTTGTTTGGCGAGCCCCTTGGCCTGGGAAACCAGCTCCTCCATGGGAGTGGACTGATGCTTGCCACGCATCAGAGGAATCGCGCAAAAGGCGCACGGCCGGTCGCACCCCTCGGCAATCTTCAGGTAGGCGTAATGCGCGGGTGTCGTGAGCAAGCGCTCGCCCACCAGCTCTTTCTTG
>Ga0181563_10005251_pt1 | contig 11883 bp, 9 predicted proteins | sample 011ome_25_FD_133759 | JGI IMG/M metagenome (GOLD analysis project Ga0181563, IMG submission 133759) | Coastal salt marsh microbial communities from the Groves Creek Marsh, Skidaway Island, Georgia - 011512CT metaG (megahit assembly) | ecosystem: Environmental > Aquatic > Marine > Intertidal zone... | reverse complement strand
TCGTTAAAATGCTGATCAAATAACGCTTCTGATGCATGAATAGGATTACTTATTGCCAACAAGGCCAGTATAAAAAAAATTCGCATTTTATTATTCCTTAAGTAATTGCGTATTAAACGCTTGAGTAAAATGATAACAGTAATTTACACGGTAAACAACTGTGTATTTTTCTCAACTATTGGCTAATCAAACAAAGCGTCAATAAATTCTTTTCCGTTAAAAGGTTTAAGGTCATCAATACCTTCGCCAACACCAATAAATCGAATCGGAAGTTTAAGCTCATCAGAGATGGCAAATAACACGCCACCTTTGGCAGTGCCATCAAGTTTGGTGATGCTGAGCCCGCTAAGTGCAACGGCCTTATTAAATTCTTTAGCTTGATTAACCGCATTTTGACCAGCGCCACCATCAATGACCAGCATAACCTCATGAGGGGCTAATTCATTTTGTTTGGTAATAACGCGTTTGATTTTTTCGAGCTCCTGCATAAGGTTGCCTTGCGTGTGTAATCGACCAGCGGTATCAGCAATCAAAATGTCAATGTTTTTGGCTTGGGCTGATTGGTAGGCGTCAAAAATAACACTGGCTGCGTCAGCGCCGGTTGACTGAGCAACCACAGCAATATCATTACGCTCACCCCACACTTTAAGTTGCTCTACTGCAGCTGCTCTAAAGGTATCACCCGCTGCTAGCATCACCGATTTGCCTTCAGACTGAAAGCGTTTGGCAAGCTTGCCAATAGTGGTGGTTTTACCAGCGCCATTGACACCCACTACTAAAATGACATAGGTTTCATTAATATCGGTATTTAATTGATTGTCGTCAATGAGCAGTTTAGCGAGTTCAGATTTGAGAAATTCATAAATACCATCAGAGTCTTTAAGGATTTTTCGCGAGGCGTTTTGACGAACCGATTCCAAAACTTTGTCAGTAGTACTAATGCCAATATCAGCGGTAATGAGTAACATTTCTAACTCATCGAGCAACTCATCATCAATGGACTTTTTGCCTAAGAGTAATGAAGCCAACCCTGAGCCTAATTTTTTGCGCGATTTGAATAATCGCTCTTTGAGAGATTGAGGTTTTTCTATCTCAGTAGATTTGTCTTTTTTGAAAAAACTAAACAAGGCTTCTCGCTATAATAGTTGCATAATGAAGATTCTAATTTTACTAGCCTTTTTTTTCAGTGCCAATGCATTTTCAAACTCTAATGCTGGCGTTTCTAACAAAGCTCATAACGGTATTACCCAAGCCAGTCTGGATAATGGGCTTAAAATTATTGTCAAGGTAGATGATCGGGCGCCAGTATTTATCTCTCAACTTTGGTACAAGGTTGGCGCTAGTAACGAATCTAGACCTAATACTGGCATTTCCCACATGCTTGAGCATATGATGTTTAAAGGAACGAATAAATATCGAGTGGGTGAATTTTCACGCATTATTGCCAAAAATGGCGGTGATGAAAACGCGTTCACCTCAAAAGATTACACCGCCTATTATCAAAAAATGCATAACTCAAAATTAGAGTTGGCGATAAAAATGGAAGCAGATCGTATGCGTAACTTAACCTTTTCTGGCCGAGAATTAGAAAAAGAAAGGCAAGTGGTGATTGAAGAAAGACGCATGCGGGTTGAAGATAATCCTAATGCTAAAGTGTTTGAGCAGCTGCGTTTGATTTCTTATGGTGAATCGGGCGCTTATCATGCGCCAGTCATTGGTTTTCAAGCAGACATTGAATCTTATCAATTAAAAGATTTGAGAGATTGGTACGAAACCTATTACGCGCCAAATAATGCCACACTGGTTGTGGTGGGCGATGTAGATCCAGCTCAAGTAGTTGCTTATGCAAAGCAGTATTTTTCAGCGTATGCGTTTAATCCAAAGATTAGTCAACTTAAAGACAAGCCGCCAATTGCCTTAACCCAGCAACACAAACAACTTAAATTAAAAGCAAAACTACCTTTAGTTACCATGGCTTTTCATGTGCCAAGTTTAAACAGTGCGCAAGACAAATCTCAGGCTTATCAGCTAGAAATGTTGTCTTACGTGTTAGACAATGGCCTGTCAAAAACATTGATTCGAGATCGTCAAATCGCCAGCAGTATTGGTGTTGATTATCGATTGTATGATAAGTATCAGACACAATTTACTATTAGTTTTATTCCAGCTCAAGGGCTTGAAAACAAAACAGTTATTAACGCCATTAAACAACAGGTGACAGAGTTGATTAATAGACCTGAGTTGTTAACCGATGAAATAAGACGAACCAAAGCACAATTGGAGGCTAATTTTGTTTTTGAACAAGATCAAATATCTACTCAATCTTATTATTTAGGTATGCTTGAAACTGTAGGGCTGGGTGTTGATAAAATGTTTGAATATGTGGACAAAATGAACGAAGTAGTGAGTAAAGACTTATCAAAAGCTGCTAAGTTGTTTTTAAATTTTGAACAAATGAATCAGGTTGAATTAATTCCTCAAGCATTATGATGAAATTCTTATTATTATTCATATCGTTAATTAGCGCTGTTCAAGCGCAGCTTAACATTGATCAGTGGCAAACGCCTGAAGGTGCTAAAGTATTATTTACTCAAACCAAAGGCTTGCCAATGCTCGATGTGCAACTTAACTTTGATGCAGCCAGTAGTCGAGATGGTAGTCAATACGGCCTGGCTACGCTAACCAATACCTTAATTGGCACGGCGACTAACCGACTAACCGAAGAACAAATTATTAACGGATTTGAGTCGTTAGGCAGTGAATTTTCAACGGCCAGTTTAAAAGATATGGCCATTATTTCAATGCGTAGCTTAACCAAAAAGGACGTGCTTAAGCGCTCATTATCACTATTTAGTGAAGTGGTGAGTCGAGTTGAATTTCAACAGGCATATCTCACTCGGGAGAAAAAGCAAATCTATCAATCGCTAGAGTCGGCTAAACAAAATCCTGGGCAAGTGGCTAGTTTAAAGTTTGATGAGTTGGTGTTTGCTGGGCATGCGTATGCACATGCAAAAATCGGCAACAAAGAAAGTATTGAAGCTATTCGACTTCAAGATTTGCAAGCGTTTTATCGTCAATATTATGTGGCGAAAAATTTAACCATTGCTTTAGTGGGTGACATTAGCAAGGCACAAGCTAAGCAAATTGCACGTCAAATTTCTCATGGATTGAACATTGGACAAAAAGCTAAAACCAACCCAGTTGTTACGCCACTTGTTCAAGCTCAACAAGTGCATATTGATTTCCCATCCAAGCAAACACATCTACTTATTGGACAGACAGGGATTAATCGCGCACATCCTGATTATTATGCACTGTATTTAGGTAATCATATTTTAGGTGGTAGTGGATTAACTTCAATGTTAAGTGATGAGATTCGTGAAAAAAATGGCCTGGCATATTCAGTTTCAAGTCGCTTAACTAAAATGAAGTCAAACGGTTATTTTTTAATTAAATTACAAACCAAAAATTCTCAAACCCAGCAGGCTAAAAATATTGCATTAACAACGCTTAAAAATTTCATAAATAATCCAATTGATGCGCAAAAACTCCAAGATGGCAAAGATAATATCATTGGTGGTTTTGCTTTAGAGACTGCAAGTAACCTTAATATTCTAACTTATCTCTCAATTATTGGCTTTTATGACCTGCCACTCACTTTTTTGAATGATTTTATTGCCAAAATCGAAAAAATTGACACTAAAGATGTGCAAAAAGCCTATAAAAGACTGATTAATATGGATAAACTGGTTGTTTTAAGTGTTGGTGCTATAAAATAGCTCATTTCGATTATTTCCGAAATTTTTAATAATTTAATAATGTTGCGAAAGTTTTTTTATAAGTTTAGTTTTTTTATATTGCTAGTAGGTGCTAGTTTGCAAATTATTGCACAGGATGAAACACCTGCAAAAGAGGTGTTAATTCAAAAAGACTTTAAGTCAATCAATGTTATTCACCGTAGCGTTCCTGTCGATATTGAGCGCAATCAAGATCGTGAAAACAATATTATGAAATTTTATCAGGGTACTTGGCGTGGAAAAATACAGCCATTACACCCTTTTAAGCCTCATCCAGTAGAAACAGTGGCCGAGCTTGAAATGATTGGTTATATTGATAAGATGTCCCATGGTGACGATTCTATTATGATTGTTGATTCACGCCCAAAATCTGCCATTTTAATTACCGGCATGATTCCTGGTGCAACTCGGGTTGACTATATTGATATTGTTTCTAGTCATTACAGAATGAAAACTTTTGAATTGTTCAATATTAAAAAAAACAATTCCCAATGGGATTTTACTGATGCCAAAACATTGGTTATATACTGCAACGGTCTTTGGTGTGGAAAATCTCCTAGAATGATTCGAAAGTTATTGAAACTTGGATATCCAGCTGAAAAAATTAAATACTATCGTGGTGGTATGCAGGCTTGGAAATCAGTCGGACTAACAACGGTTAAGGAGTAATTGCCTCTCATTATTGCATAATTATGGTTTACCGTAATATCATATTATTCTAATATAAATTAAAATACACACCTAGAAATATTAAATTAAAAATCTAGGAGTAAATGTGAAATTGCTAATATTAACACCTATCTTTGCAGTTATTATCTTTGCATCTGTAAACGCTAATCAGCCCAATCAAGAAATAGTTAAAACTACTAATGATAATTTGGTTGCAAATATCACTAATGTTAAAAAAGAAAAAAAGAAAAAACCGGTATGGCTAAAACCTGGTGTTATTGGAACCACTTTGGTCATTGATGGAGAGCCTTTTGTTATTAGTAGAAATCAAGATAGAAAGCACCTTATTGCCAAGATCTATCAAAAGACAGGCCGAGGTATTATTAAGCCAATGCACCCATTTAAGCCGCATGCCGTAGAGACTATTGCTGAACATGAGATGATTTCATATATTTCTCGTTTATCATCAAAGAAGGGCGATGTTGTTGTGGTTGACGCTAGAAAATCAATTTGGCCAACATTGACCGGAAGCCTTCCGGGGGCGACGCACGTGCCATTTTATCGATTTAAGAAAGATAAGCAGTATGCACTTGAGACTCTTGAAGATGAATTCGGTGTTGTGATTAACAACAAGGGTGAAATGGATTTCTCTAATGCTAAAACGTTAGCAATTTATTGCAATGGAAATTGGTGCAAAATGTCGCCAGAGCTTATTTGGAGTTTGTTGGATTATAACTATCCAGCACACAAAATTAAATATTATCGTGGTGGCATGCAAGCTTGGCAGTTGCTCGGATTAACCACTGTTGATTAATAGCTGAATTAATCATTAGCCTTTGATTTGTATGGTTTACCATAATATCTGATTAACTGACATCAGTGTTAAAATAAGTTATGACTTGGTTTAGACATGCATTCTTTCTTTTATTAATCACACTGACATCAGTTAGTGCTCAGTCTGCGAAGCAGCCAACCGAAATTACCATTGCAATTCAATCCTTTCTAGACAAGGGTGTTGCTTATCAACAATGGCAACAAACAGCTAATTATTTAACTCAAAGAATTTCTAATGTTAACTTCAATATTGTTGTGATTGATACGCCAGATGATTCATTGCTGTATCAAATGGTCGACAATCAAACAGTTGATTATGTGATTACCCAGCCGATTACAACCATTGAATTGAATCGTTTGTATGATACAAATATTGAGCTAACAAAAAATGATCAATCGGGCGTTAATCAGCTCGGTAGTGTTATCTTTACTTCATCTGAAAATCAAGCTATCAACAATATTGAATCATTAAAAGGTAATAGTTTTGCCGCATCAACGCCTGAACGATTAGGCGGCTGGGTGTTGGCGCTAGATTACATGACAGATCAGGGTGTTAAGCCTTATCAAGACTTTTCAAAGATTGATTTTTTAGGCACTCAAGATAATATTGTTAATGCGGTGGTGGGCGGTTCAATGGATGCTGGTGCAGTGCGTACAGGAGTGATTGAATCAATGATTCGACAAGGTAAGGTTGACCCAGTACAAATTAAAGTGCTGGCGGACAAGCAGAATTTTCCTTATTTATTAAGTACTAATTTGGCGCCGGAATGGGCTTTTTCATCCTTAAAGCATACGAATGCAGCTTTAACAAAAAAAGTAAAGCGCTATCTGCTGGACTATAAATATAGTGATCAAACTAATCGGTGGGTTGTGCCACTAGACTACGAATCAATACGAGTCCTATTAAGAAAACATCGAATTGGTAGTTATAAAGATCCGATTTACATTAAATATTATCGAGATAATTTTGTTGCTATTATTATTTTCTTGCTTTTGGCTGGCTACTTATTTCAATTTTATCGGAATAAAAAGAAGCTTGAGGTTCAGCAATATAAGATGAGACTCGAGCAACTCTCTCGAATCAGTTCGGTTGATCAGCTCTTGTCTGAAGTAACTCATGAGTTAGCTCAGCCTATTACCTCGATTAAAATTGATGCACATATTTTAAGCAAAATGCTAACAGAGTCTAAAAGTTGCGACTTTGACAAGGTTAAGGAAGCTTCAGATGATTTGCGTATTAAGACAGATCACTGTGTAGATTTGATTAATAATATTCGAAATTTCTTATCCACTAAAGCCATTGTTAAAGAAGTGTTTGTGGCGAATAAAAATGTTGAAAAAATTATCAATATGTTCAAAAAGGAATTGATTGAACATGATATTGGCTTAAGACTTTCATTGAATAGCAATTTGGATTTTGTTAATATGAGTCCAGTTGAATTAGATCAAGTGCTACTTAATTTAATTAAAAATGCTATTAGTGCTATGGCAAATAATACTAAAGAAAACAACACACTATCGATTGGCACCTCGATGACAGCTGAGCATATTATTATTACGATAGCTGATACAGGTGGAGAAATTAGTAATACTGGGCATTTGTTTGCTTTATTTAAAAGCGGCAAAGCGATTAGTGATACTGAAGGATTAGGCATTGGTTTGAATTTATCTAGACGAATTATTCGCTCTTATGGCGGCGATTTATCATTGGGCTCAACCTCAGAATCCGGCAGTGAATTTATCATCAACTTGCCTAGGGGTACTAATAATGAGCAGTGATTCTTTACAGGTTTTTATTGTTGACGATGAGCAAGAGATTCGAGATTCTTTGTCCAAATTTTTTACATTTCATGGTTTTAAGGTGAGTGTTTATGCTGACGCTAAAAGCTATCTAGAGGAATTAAATCAAGAGGAGGTTGGTTGCTTGGTATCGGATATCGACATGGATCAGATGAATGGTATTGAATTGCAAGCGCAATTAAGAAAACTTAAATGCATTCGTCCAACCATTTTTATCACCGGCCACGCTAATGTTGATGTAGCAGTTAAAGCCATGAAACTGGGCGCAGTTGATTTTATTGAAAAGCCTTTTGATCCAGACATATTACTAGCTAAAGTAACAACCGCCATTGGGCTGACTGCAGAAAAAATAGCGACGTTAAATCGTTTTCGATTGTTAACAAAAAAAGAGACGGAAGTATTTTATTGCGCCGTTCGAGGCGATAAAAATCGTCGTATTGCTGATCAATTATTTATTTCATTACCAACGGTCGAGGCCCATCGTTCCAGAGTAATGAAAAAAATGCAGGCTAAATCTATTGCTGAATTGGTTAGAGCGTCAGTATTAATCGATCAATTTGGCTCTTAAAATAAATTAATTAGTAGCGTAAAATACTTGGTTATGATTAAATTTATTCAATATAACTTGGTGGCGCTATTGAGCGTTTTTATTACGCGTTCATTAATTATTCCCATGGATCATTTTAACTCTGACATTGGTAATAATCTCTGGTTGCCAATGGGTGCAGTGCTATTAGCTTATCTATTATTTGGCTTTCGAGTTTTTCCAGGTTTGTTGATTGGTTATCTACTGGCTGAAGTTTTTATTGAGGGTGGTACAGCTAACATTGCTCAACATGAAGTCATTAGTCGTACGGTTAATACACTTATCCCTTTGTTGGTGATTATGCTGATGCAAAAAATTTCCATGGGTAACTTTATTAAAAACCAACAATTGAATTATTGGCATGTACTGCCGTTGATTGTTATTGCTTCATTGGCAACTACATTGACCAAAGTGGCGTTATTGTACGCACCAGAACAATTTAGTGCGGGTAAGGTGTATTTTCAGTCTTATGTACAGGGTGATATTGCTGGCGCTGTGGTATTTATTGTGGTCGTCTTTATTATGACAAAAGCTATCTTAGTTCGCCGTAAGGTTATATAGACTGATTTGGGCTGTTTATATATGGTTTACCATAATAGAAATCAGAGTATGCTTTTAGGATAATACTCCTAGTTGCATTGGTTTTCTATCTCTCCTCAGATTTATTTTTCTAATGCAACGCTTTATTCATAAACTTTGGTTAATTATTAATTAGCCGTGATAAAAAACCCTAATCTCTGATTGGGGTTTTTTGTTTTTATCATTTGAACTTTTATGTATTTTTTTTTGCTATTTAAACAATCTTTAAACAAGATAGATATTATGAATTGTATTGATAAATTTAATATACTATGGTGATCCGTATTAATTAATGGGTAATTTATGAGTGATGAAATCTTGCTTTTTTCTTATGGCACTTTGCAGCAAGCATCGGTACAAATAGAAACTTTTGGACGGGAGTTGAGAGGTTCTAGTGATTATTTGTTAGGTTATTCATTGGCTATGGTAGCCATTGAAGATGAAGCTGTGGTTAGACTCAGTGGTAAGACGCATCATCCTATTGCTATTCCAAGTGTGGATAAAAATGATCAAACTCCAGGTAAGGTGTTTGAAATAACCGCACAAGAGTTAGCGCATTCAGATAAATACGAAGTGGATGCTTATCAGCGGGTATTAGGCCAGTTAAAATCAGGCAAGCAGGCTTGGGTATACGTGCAAGCCTAAAGATTATTTAAAGTAGTACTTTTTCGATATTAACCGATTTTATAAAGTCTTTCTGCCAATTCTTACCCAGTTGTTGTTCTGCGATAAGCTCGATTGGATAAACGGGCTCAATGTTGGTGGTGCTTTGATAGCGCGACAAGCCTTGTCGACAAGCTGGACAGGTGGTGAGCATTTTAACGGGCTTGTCAGTTTGGGTAATGGTGGCCATGTCTTTTTTAATTTCCAACTCTTTTCTGTATTTGGCTTGCTTGGCGATATCGGGGCGCGCTACGGCAAATGTACCGGCTTCACCACAACACCGATCATTGCTAATCACTTCACTATTAACGATTTTAGAGATGAGATCGCTAGATTCCTCTGATTTAATCGGATCATGACAAGGTGCATGATAGAGGTATTGTTCGCCTGTGGCTTCTAATGTGACGTCTTGCTCTAGCAAGTATTCGTGAATATCTGTTAAGCTAGAATCTTTAAAAATATCGCCCAGCTCGTAAGTCATGAGTTGGTCAATACAAGTGCCACATGAGGTGAGTACGTGCTTGATATCCAGGTAGTTTAGGGTGTTGGCCATGCGATGGAAGAGTACGCGATTATCAGTTGAAATGGCCGTACTCTTGGCTTCATCGCCACTGGCTCTTTGTGGATAGCCACAACATAAATAGCTCGGTGGTAAAACCACTTTAACCCCTTGATGATAAAGCAGAGCAACAGTCGCCAAACCAATTTGAGAATAAAGACGCTCAGAGCCACAGCCTGGGAAGTAAAACACACTGGGTGAATCGGCATTGGATTTGGTTGGATGTGACAAAATTGGCACACTGGTGTTGTCGTGAATATCAAGCAATTCACGCATTGGCTTAAGCCCTGTATCTGTTGGTAGGGGTTTATCTAGCAGAGTAGTGAGCTCAATGGCCATGCTTGGCTTGCCGACGGTCTTGTTGGGTTTTTTACTTAAGAATGGCTTGGCAAGTCGTGAGGCGATATTTTGCGCCTTGTAGCTGTAATCAATCAGTAGTTTTTTCGCCAGTTTAATTTTCCAAGGCTGAGTGGTATTCAGATAGGCTATTGACGCTTTTGAGGCTAGGTTTGTTTGGCGCTTGCCTTGCTTGATTAAGATTGATTTCATCTTAATAGAGACATCGCCAAAATCAATATCAACCGGGCACGGTGTCGCACAGCGATGGCAAATCGTACAATGATCAGCAATATCATCAAGCTCTACAAAATGATTGAGCGAAACACCTCGACGCGTTTGCTCCTCATATAAAAAAGCTTCTGAGATGAGGTTGGTGCCGATAATTTTGTCACGCGGTGAGTATAAAAGGTTGGCTTCTGGCACATGCGTGGTGCACACACCCTTACACTTGCCACAACGCAGACAAGACTTAACCATGTCGTTAATTTCACCAATTTCACTACTTTCAAGAATAAGAGCCTCTTGCTCTACTAAATGTAGAGAAGGGGTAAAGGCGCCGTTGAGCCCGCTGCCCGGCATTAGTTTGCCTTTGTTGAAATGATTGTTTGGATCAACTTGGTTTTTGTATGCAACAAAATCTTGTTTGAATTCGTCAGATAAATATTGGTATTTGGTGAGGCCAATACCGTGCTCGCCAGAAATAACGCCGCCAAGATTAGTGGCTAGGATCATAATTTCATCAACCACGCTTTCGGCTTTGTGCAGCATTTGAACATTATGAGAATGCACTGGGATATTGGTATGTACATTGCCATCACCAGCGTGCATGTGTGTGGCCACAAATAGGCGAACATTACGATGTTTAGCGTGAATGGCCTGAATGTCGTTACGTATATCGGTAAATACATCACCCATGAGTAAGTCGTTCAGTGGGTGTGCAAATTCATCCATATAAGAAATAACACGTTCAGCCGTTTGTACTTTTCTAAAGACTTTTGAGTCGTCTAGCTGATCAAGAATTTCTTGCCACTGATTGCTAACATGAAGAAGCAGTTCTAAAGCGGCCAAACTTTTTTCTTTAATTAAATGAGTTTTTGGCTTAAGATTGTTTAAGTAAACTTGAACCTCGCTGAGCGTATCTAGCTTGTTTTGAATAGATAGACGAATGTTAATATGCTCAATGCCGTCATTGTAATCAGCAAGCTTATCGAGCGGAATAACTACATCTTCATTGATTTTAAAAGCATTGGTATGGGCGGCAATGGCGGCGGTATTGGCCCGGTCTTTCCAGAAGGTTTGTCTTGCGTTATCAGCTTTTGCAATAAAACACTCGCCTTCTTTTTGAGTGGTTATAGCCTGTATGTTTGCACCTATTTCATCTAATGATGATTGAGATTGGCTGGAGATATCAACCAATAAAACCATTTTTGGCAGCTCAGATTTGTTGGCTTTGGTTGTGTATTTGACAGCCTTAACATAGCGCGCATCGAGATGTTCCATGCCGACAAGATCAACTGTTGTTGTGCGATCAATTAGATTTTTCACGTCAACAATACTAGAAACTGCTGCTTTTAAATCATGACCAAAGAATTCTAAACACAAGGTATTAATATGTTTTAAAGGCTGGTGTAATATAAATTCTGCTGAGGTGATAAATCCATCACAGCCTTCTTTTTGAATACCTGGAAGGCCATCTAAAAATTTGTTAGTAACATCTTTTCCTAAGCCACTTTTACGTAGATTTTTTGCATCAATTGTTAAAACTTTAGAGCTAGCAATAGTTTGAGCATCATCTTTAAGTAAGTCAATTTTGAAGCTAACAGATTTTAATAACTGAATTTTGTCTTGATTGTGCTCTAAGCGTTCTACCCGCAGCCAAGAGCCGTCAGGTGTGACCATTTTCCAAGATAATAGGTTATCGATGGTTGTACCCCATCTAAGGGCTTTTTTGCCGCCTGCATTCATCGCCACATTGCCGCCAATCGTACAAGCATCTTGTGAGGTGGGGTCGACAGCAAATACAAGATTATTTGCTGTGGCTAGCTCGCTAACACGCT
>Ga0181563_10005249_pt1 | contig 11884 bp, 19 predicted proteins | sample 011ome_25_FD_133759 | JGI IMG/M metagenome (GOLD analysis project Ga0181563, IMG submission 133759) | Coastal salt marsh microbial communities from the Groves Creek Marsh, Skidaway Island, Georgia - 011512CT metaG (megahit assembly) | ecosystem: Environmental > Aquatic > Marine > Intertidal... | reverse complement strand
CTTCGATTGCATTGAATTTTATTTTGGCAATATCGATATTCGTCATCATCTCTGTCGACAAGATAATCCAGAAGAGGCAACAAAAGAACTCGTGCGTAAGTATGTAGAACAAGCACGAGCACTTGCCAATTTTCATGCTGCTACAGTTCGTCTATATGAACCGCTGCCTATTGAAAACCCTAGTCGTAAGATTCCAAAAACTGGCTGGCATAAAGGCGCACCATTTTGTGGTGATTGGTCATCACGAAACTTTGTACGTAAACTCTTCCGTGAAGAGATTCGAAAGAGTCAAGGTGCTGGTGTAGAATTATACGAGTGGGTGGGAGAGATGATAAATAATCAAGGTGAGTTAGACTTTGAATATATGGAAAAACCCCAGTCCGTACACCTTTCTCGTCGATGGTATCCACATTGGCAAGGGTACGAGTACAGTCACGCCCCATACATTGACTACACACCAATTCCAGAGAGTGAGAATAAACCCACATCTCTTGAGGCATTTTTCTAGTTTACAAATACCTGTTTTTATGGTAGGATAGTATATTAAAGTGAGGATATATTATGGAATTAAAGATTGCAGTTGAAGATCTGCAGAAATACAAATTGTTCATTGCCACACCGATGTACGGAGCTATGTGTTCTGGCATGTATACTCGAGCAATGGCAGATTTGTCTGCTAAAATGGCTAAGTATGGCATTCCGCTTCAATTCTATTATTTGTTTAACGAGTCACTGATTACTCGAGCTCGTAACTATTGTGTTGACGAGTTTATGCGGTCTGATGCTACTCATCTCTTGTTCATTGATTCAGACATTGGTTTTAAAGCTGACGATGTTATCGCAATGATGGGTTTGATGATTCAAAATCCTGATGAGTACGATGTCATGTGTGGTCCTTATCCAAAGAAGACCATCTCATGGGAAAAGATTGTGCAAGCGGTGAATCAAGGTGTAGCTGATGAGAATCCAAACGTCCTTGAAAATTACGTAGGCGATTATGTATTCAATCCAATCAAGCGTAAGTCTATCAAGATCAGTGATCCAGCTGAGGTAGCAGAAGGTGGTACTGGATTTATGATGGTCCAAAAACGTGTATTCGAAGAGTATGCACAAAACTATCCTCAGTTCTATTACAAGCCAGATCATGTACGTACTGAACAGTTTGATGGTAGTCGCGAGATCATGGCATACTTCGATGCATTGATTGATGACAAGTCACAAAATCTTGTACATGAAATTGAAGCATTCTTCGATAAGAATCCTGATGCGTCCAAAGAGGAAGTCATTCGATTCTTAGCCGATAAGAAGACAGGCATTCATACAGAAAAGTATTCGAATAGATATTTGTCCGAAGACTACATGTTTTGTTATAATGTCAGACGTATGGGAAGGAAAGTGTGGATGTGTCCTTGGATTCAACTTAAACACATCGGCTCCTATACATTTGGTGGTTCGCTATCACACATCGCTCAAATTAATGCTAGCGCAACTGCAGATCCAAGTAAATTAGGCAAGAAAAAGTAGGAAATTATATTATGAAACTCAATACACGTACTATTCAAGTACTCAAAAACTTTGCGTCTATCAACCCGTCCATTCAGTTCTCTGAAGGCACGAATTTGAAGACCATCTCACCAAACAAGACGATGATGGCCAAAGCCAAACTCGAAGATGTAATTCCTTCGACCTTTGCCATCTATGATTTGTCTCGTTTCCTCGGTGTTGTATCATTGTTCGAAGATCCGACCTTTCAGATCGAAGATCGTATGGTTAACATCGGTGCACCAGGTCGAACAGTTAGCTATACGTTTGCTGATCCGACCACTATCATTACACCTCCCGATAAAGAGATCGTATTAGAAGATCCTGATGTTGTGTTCGAACTGAAGCATGAACACTTTGCTGAAATCATGAAAGCTCTCGGTGTGATGTCATTTCCTGATCTATGTGTTGTTGGCGAAGATGGCAATATCTTCCTTCGTGCAACTGACACTAAAAATCCCTCTTCTGATAAATACGATATCGAAGTTGGACAAACCGATCGTACCTTTACTGCAGTGTTCAAGACTGAGAACGTAAAGATCCTACCGACCTCCTACACGGTAAGTCTATCATCAAAGGGCATTTCTCACTTTGTGTCCGATGATGTAGAATATTGGATCAGCCTTGAAGCAAACTCTGAGTTCTAAGGTATACGATCAAAAGGGGGCACGGAACAGCTTGACGTGTCTGCCAAGCGCGAAGGGATTGGGGCGACTGGCATTTTATTTTATGATAGTAGGTGATATATGCGTGATGATTTTTTATGGGTCGAGAAGTATCGTCCCAAAACTGTAAGTGATACAATTCTACCTGTTGATCTAAAGAAAACATTTCAACAGTTTGTCGATCAAAACAATATTCCAAATCTTATCCTCACTGGTGGACCCGGTGTAGGCAAGACGACAGTTGCTCGAGCAATGCTAGAAGAACTCGACTGCGACTACATCGTCATCAACGGCTCGATGAATGGCAACATCGATACACTTCGTGTAGAGATACAACAGTTTGCCTCATCAGTCTCACTCAGTGGTGGTCGTAAGTACGTCATTCTTGACGAAGCAGACTACCTCAATCCAAACTCTACTCAACCAGCACTTCGCAACTTCATGGAAGAATACTCCAAGAATTGTGGATTCATTCTGACTTGTAACTTTAAGAACAAGATCATTGAACCTCTACACTCTCGATGTAGTGTGATCGAGTTTAAGATTGCTAAAGACGACAAGCCAGATATGGCAGCTCAACTGTTCAAGCGAGTCATCAACATCCTCAAATCCGAGAATGTAGACTTTGATCAGAAGGCTGTTGCTGAGGTAATTAGTAAATACTTTCCAGATAATCGAAGGATTCTAAATGAACTACAACGATACTCTGCTACTGGCAGGATTGACACTGGTGTACTCGCTAATCTACATGAGACTACACTACAAAATCTTGTTGGAGCTTTACGAGACAAAGACTTTACCACCGTCCGAAAGTGGGTCGCAGACAACTCAGACGTAGAAGCCGCTACCATCTTCCGTCAGATCTACAACAAGTGTTCTGACTTCATGAAACCTGGCAGTGTGCCTCAACTCGTTCTCATCCTCGCCGATTATCAATACAAGGATGCATTCGTTGCTGATCACGAGATCAACATGACTGCATGCCTCACCGAGATTATGGTCAACTGTGAGTTCTCGTAATGTGGAGAATTTGGGCCAAATCACTTGGTGAAAAAGTAGGCGAAACAGATTCGCAAGCAGATGCAGTAGCTATCATCAGGACATTCTGGTGGCTCCTCCATGTGTTTACCTGTTTCATGATAATCATACATAATGGTCATAATTTAGGATGGTGGTGATGTTTAAGAGAAAGCCTGAAAAGAAATGTCAAACACCGAACTGTAGTAATGTACTGCCAGAAGATCCAGCTGTAATATATGTAGGCGAGTATGCGTTCGATGTCTGTGAAGAATGTGAGAAGTTGATGGATATTATACAAGAGAAAACGGAGGAGCACTATGGCGACGAGTCCGTTTGATTACCTCAACTCCATCAATGTCACAAAAAAGAATATGATGCGAGATACAGAAAATGATTCTCTCGCAGAGAAAGACTACAATGCCTTCATTGTTAACCGCGGTCTGTCATACTTTCAAGACACTGTCTGTCTAGCAAATGAAATGAATATCCACCACGAGCTCGACCATAAACTTCAATACGAGTTTTTTATAAATATTGTTAAGCCACGTAAAAGATTCTCTAAGTGGTTTAAAAAAGAGCAAGACAGTGATGTGGAAGCGGTCGCAGAGTTCTATGGCTACAGTAATGAAAGAGCAGCACAAGCACTAACTATCCTGTCTGATGATCAAATAAGAAGAATAAAAGAAAAACTAGAAAAAGGTGGTTAGTATGAGTGCGGTAGAATCTCTAGTTGAAGTTACCCTCCAAAGTCAAGACGATTTCCTCAAGGTACGTGAGACACTTACACGTATCGGTATTGCATCTCCAAAAGAAAAGAAACTCTATCAGTCATGTCACATTCTTCATAAGCGTGGCAAGTATTACATCGTTCACTTCAAAGAACTGTTTGCCCTTGATGGCAAGCCTACAAATTTCTCTGAAGAGGACCAAGGTAGACGCAATACAATTACTAAGCTTCTTTCAGACTGGAATCTCATCTCAGTCGTAAACGAAGGAAGTATCGAAGATCCAGCAGCCCCCATGAACCAGATCAAAATCATTGCCCATAAGGACAAGAATGACTGGGAACTGGTGGCCAAGTATAATATTGGGAATAAGAAGAAGTAGTAGACGTAAGTTATTGATTTTCTTATGAAAAAAAATGTTACTAGTCGGCATGTACAAATGAAGCCCCATATAGTAGAATGGGCATGTAATTTGGAGATTGTATGACAACAGTATACACCAAAAAGCTTACTCCCGTCCAGCGCAAGCTGGTTCGGGATCTTATTCCGTTTTGCGCTAAAAAACTCATGCCTCGTATCAAAGATCTACAGATCACCGTTGTCGGTGTCAAGGATCTGGTAGAAAACGAAGGCATACACGCTGATGTATTGTACGACTACGTAGATCCAACAGCTCGTCCGAAAGATTTTACAATTCGAATAGACACAGCTGATGATCTACAAGAATTCGTACGAATCATTTGCCACGAAATGGTCCATGTAAAACAGTGGGCTCGTGGAGAGATGTATTCATACGACCGACATCCCAATCTGACTCGTTGGCACAAGCAAAAGATTGACCACGATAAGATGGATTACTATGAACAGCCATGGGAAATTGAAGCTCATGGCCGCGAGGAAGGCCTTTCGGTCTCCTTCTTACAGGAACATGAAAAGTGGGCAGGATTTGTCTATGGAATTATTGAAGATTACAAAATGCAGCGACCCCAGCAAATGGTACTCGACTCACGTTGGTGAAACGTTTCCGCTAATCGAAACATTCGATACCGAATATCTTACACGTCAATTGCCTGATAACCAATTTGGTATTAGATTCTTGAACTATGTGCAAAAGGAAGATGCCGAGATAATTTATCACGGTTTTCCAGGTATTGAAAATGAATCGGACTGAAGACGTAGAACTATATCATGGTAGTGCTTTGATGTCAAAAGCCACAGAAGAATGTGGTGAATTGGTACAGGCTATCTCCAAATATGCTAACAAAGGTGGCAAACGAAACGAGAATAAAATACTCGAAGAAGCTGCTGATGCATTAGTTATGATAACCGCTTTGATACAATATCTTGAAGTAGACGAAGATAAATTTATGAAGAGAGTTGAGAAAAGCAAAGTGAAATTTGACAAATACTATGAAGGAGAAATATAGTATGAGTGAAGAAAATGAAGTAGGAGCTCTCGTTACACTTGTGACAGCAGGTGGAGAGATGGTAGGCCGATACATCGGTCAAGATGAAGACAGTATCCAGATCGAAAGCCCTCGAGCTTTTGTTCAAACGGAACAAGGTGTTGGTTTTGCACCATCAGTGTGTTTGACTGGCAAACGTGAGCCTGAAATGGTAGCGTTCAGCAAGTATCAAGTCATTTTGATTGTTGAGACAAATGCTGAGATCGAAAAACTTTGGCTTCAAGCTACGACTGGATTGGTAGTATGAGAGACAAGTTAATTCTCACTGATTGCGATGGAGTCATGCTCGATTGGATGTACTCATTTGACCAATGGATGAGACGTCATAACTATCGCATTCAAAGTCCAGGCGAATATGATATTGGCAAAAAGTATGATATCGGTTTTGCTGAGAAGAAGAGACTTACTCGTATGTTTAATGAGTCAGCTTCTATCCGCAAGATTCCGCCGTTGCGAGATGCTATTAAGTACATTCGTAAGTTGCACGAAGAGCATGGTTATATCTTCCATGTTATTACATCGTTGAGTGATGACGAATATGCCCAACATCTCAGGACTAAAAACCTCTGTGAGACGTTTGGTCATACAGTCTTTGAGAAGTATGTGTACCTCGACTGCGGTGCTGATAAGGACGAGGCGTTGGCCAAATACAAAGATACAGGTTGTTATTGGATCGAAGATAAACCTGAAAATGCACTCGCAGGCCAAAATGTTGGTTTGAATAGTTTGTTGATGGCTCATGGTCATAATGTTAACTATGAAGGTGCACATGTTCGTGTACAAAATTGGAAAGAGATTTACGAGATTATTGCTGGATGATTGTCGACAATCCTGAAATTCCAAATTTTTACCATGTCTTGTATATGGGAAAAAAGAAAAATATCAAAGGTACACCAATCGAACAATACTTCGAGGATTTCAGGCATGTTCGTATTGTTCCTTACGATGTAATTCGAGATCGTACAATTAACGAGATATGTCCGAATCAATTGTTTAGTAATGCAGTACAGCAATTTACAACACGTGTATCTGATGAAGAAGTCGACGTAGATAATTTTACAGACTGTCCAGACTTTCAAACGATTGAATACTATTATCGTTGGTTAATCAAAATGAATTGGTTGATCAATGACATTCGTACGAAAGGATGTTGCGAGCCGATATGGGGTACACTCGTTCCTCATCTCAATAAAATGGACAAAATGGAATATACCTACAATGTCCATCCCGGTACGTTTAGAGTACAATCATTCGATATTATGGAACGACACGAACCATGTGTTGTTTTTGATGCGTTCGAAGTATTCCATGATTATCCAAAGGCGTCACTAGAACAAATACTAGAACTATATAACGATCCTGTTGGCACTGATGTAGAAGTCAGTATACTACAACAAGACACCAGTTATATGACACCTCAAGTCATGAATATGCATCCTAAAGGTTTGAACTGTAGTATGACACCGTCTCTGAAAAAATGGGAAAAGAAAGTCAGACACATGTTCAATGAGCCGATTAAAATTTTTATTGGCTATGATAGCCGACACAATGATGCTACGAATGTTTGTCATAACAGTATACTCGAAACACTTGATCCAAGAACTCGTAGTCAAGTAGAAATTATACATCTCGATACTTCTAAAATTCCAGATTGGGATAGAGAATACAAAAATCAATCGACTGAGTTTTCATATTCTCGTTTTCTTGTACCATATCTGTCTGACTATAAAGGAATTAGCATCTTTGTTGATGACGACTTTATCTTCCGAGAAAGTCCACTCGTACTTGCACTCTTTTTGTCACATAATCACAGTGTAGCATGTGTTAAACATGACTTCGAGAAAAAGTTTGATACTAAATTTAATGGTGAAAAAGACGTTTGGTATCCGAAAAAGTTGTGGTCAAGTTTAATGGTGTTCAATAACTCTCATCGTGATTGTAAGAAGCTAACTCTCGAATCAGTACAAGAAGAGAGCGGTAAGTTTTTGCACCAATTTGAATGGACAGATGACGGCAAGATTGCTGATTTACCTTCTAAATGGAATTGGTGTGAAGGGTATCATGATGTAATGGATGTTCATAAATCGTACGGATTACACTGGACACGTGGTGGTCCATGGATAGATGATATGAATACCACACATATTGCCTGTCTTGAGCTTTATGACTGGTATAGATTGCGCCGCTTGGTCGGTACAAAAAAGACATGTACATATCAACAAAAACAGGTTAGTATATTAGATATGAAACATTATTACGACATTGAGGATCCTATCAGAGTAGATGATGATGGTACTCGAATATGTCGTGAAATAAATAAGAATGTTCGCTGAAGTTTGTATTAGGAAGTTTGGACGCGGGTTCGACTCCCGCCGCCTCCACCAATTTTGCGGTACCCAGTTTCGGGGGCGTTATGGATTCGACAGGCAACTGAAAGCAAATGGAGAACCGTCCATGAACGCTGACGTAAAACGGTGGTTCAAAACTATAGTTGCCAATGACGACAACTACTACGGTGATTACGCACTAGCTGCATGATCCCGCGGGGCGGCCACTGCCTTGTAATCCAAGTGTGGCATTTTTTTTGCTATGAAGCAAGGAGGAGTTTATGTATAGGCTATTACTTGTTATAATGTGTATGGTTTGGTCAGTAGATGTATCAGCTGATGAGTGGCATTCGAAAGAGATACAATGTCTTGCTAAGAATGTTTATTTTGAGGCGCGTGGTGAATCGCTGACAGGCAAAATAGCCGTTGCCAATGTCACGCTGAATCGTGTTCGTTCGAACAAATTCCCTGATTCGGTATGCGCAGTAATTACCCAAGCTAAAACGTATAAAAACTGGAAAGGTAACGTAGTACCTCGCCGTAATCAATGTCAGTTTAGTTGGTTCTGTGATGGTAAACCAGATAATCCAAGTGATATAAGTATGTATAGAGAGAGTTTACGGGTGGCCGAAGTCGTATATAATGGCTATCGCGATGTGACTGAGGGTTCACTGTTTTATCATAACGATCAAGTGAAACCTTATTGGGCTGCAACTATGATGAAAACAAAAATCATAGGCGCACATCATTTTTATAGGGATAGTTAATGAAAAAAATCTTGTTAACACTGCTTTTACTTTCTGGCTGTGGCGGCGGTGGTAACGGTACTGAAGATCAACAAACGGTGGTTACTCCACCAACTCCAAGCAATCCAGATGCTGGTACTATTTTGGAGACATCGTGCGATGGCACGACACTTATTGAAACCATTGCTGACGGTAATGGTGGTTCAACAGAAGAGACAACTGAAAACTCAGAAGATTGTGGATACGAAGAGCCACAGTTCACACCAGCTGGTACACCAATAGGTGATTCATATTGTGGACGTGCCGCGCCTGAAGAAAGATTTCAACAATTATTCGAAACAATCAATCATGTACGTCATGACGATAGATTCCAAGACTATGCAGATGGTGAAGGCGGAGAATATACTGATCGTATTGTACACTTAGATCAGTCTTGTTTTGTACAAACACTCACAGATCCAGACGATTGCCCCACAACCGAAACTGATACTGGACATCCCGAGTTTGGATATATCACATGTGACGGAGAAAGACAAAAATCACCTGTCAGTTTTCCATATAACGTAGATAATCCTGTTCCTGGTTGGGCAGTGATTGATATTCTAGTTGTATTAGATACTAAACTAACAGAAGAAGATCTCGATGGTATGACAAGAGAAGAATTTGTCTATCATCAGTTCTTTGTTGCGAATCATATGTACGATCTTTCTAATACTAGTATTCGACTTCGTGTTGCTGGTATTGTAGATGTAGATGTTGCACCTGGCGATCTATATCGACAATATGCAGCATTCTTTAATGCACGATATGAGTTCAATGGACTTGATGATTGGCAACGTGAGGCAGAAGCAGATCTAGCATTTTTGTTTAAGAAAAGACCTGAAGATGGGATTGCTTGTGGTGTTGCGAGTTTAGATGCCACGCGTGGTCTTGATAAAACTCGCGGAATCACTCAGTGCTACCATAATAGTGTGTTTCAAGAGAATGAAATAACAAGGTATTACGAACGAGCACATGAAACATTTGCTCATGAAGTAGGACACTTACTCGGCGCACAACATGAATGGAACGACGCAGATAGACCTGGACTATTTGAATTCTCGTATGGTTATCATTTAGAAGGATATGAACCACGCAAAGATGATCCAGAATATGGTGGTGTCTACAGTGGTTATGGAACCATTATGTCGTATGCTGATCTCGCAACAGGTAAATTTTCTGATCGCGATTTGACTTGTACTTATCCAGAAGAGGCTGGCGAATTCGCAGGACAATCAGTAAAGTTTGGAACCTATGGTGGTTGTTTCTGTTTAGATCCAATTGAAGATCAACCTCCTCCAACTGACAATGTAGATACACTTCGGAGAACAAGATATATAATGAGCCAGCTGCATGAATTAGAGCACGGTTTACAATTTTCACCAATACAGTATAATATGAAAATGGACGGATTAACCCTTGAGGACGACCCGGACATTTGTTTATTCTGAGGAAAACATGAAAAAATTAGGTTTTTGGATTTACGATACGTATAACTTCTTTTTTGATTTGAAGTACAATCCGCTACGACACATTCCAAACGAGTTTACACAGTTCATTCTGATGTTCTATTTGTCAGTGATGTGGACTGTTGTCTTTACTTTATGGGCAGGTTATTCCATTTACTTTGGTATTGGTAGTGTAGGCGGACACTTACTAGTAATCGGTGCATTCTTTATTACAGCACTCACATTTAAAGATGCTGAGAAGAACGGTCATCTATGGGTTAGACGTATGCCTTTGCCTGATCCGAAGAAAAACAAATGTGTATGGGACTTGGAGAAAGAAGGATGAAAGATAAACTACTTAAAGCTATACGAGCAAAACACGCTGCTGTGATGGAAGAAGCACTTGTCAATATCGAAGTATATGAAAACGCTGTTGGTATTGGAGAGCATCCTGATCTTGTTGGTGCTGTCGAAGAACAGGTTGATAAGTACGTACATGCCCTCGAAATGGTGGAAGGTGTAGATAAGATTTTGAAATCTTCTGCTACTCCTCCAACATATGAGAATACTGCGACAGGTCAAACGCGATACTAATACTATGCGTATTGACGTTATAGTAGCATCTGTTGTTATTGTATTGATATGTGTATTAGTAGCAGCTGAAAGAGTATTTGGTGTTCATTACGATGACACTCAACCAGGTGATATGACAACTTGGGTTGAGATGAAGAAATCACAATACGGTAATTGGTATTTTACTAACACTTCAGACAAATTCATTGTTTGTCAAATTGGTTTGCAGTCACTGCCTCGATGGAGTACAAGCAGACCGCCGATGTCACCAGCTCTAACAAAAAAAGATTCTTTAATAAAAAGCACAATCGGTTCACGTAACTTTGATCTTGAACCAGGTCAAACGTATGTGTACTCAAGAAATGATGTAGGTACATTGTATTGTGAAGAAAAAAGAGGATGGAGGCCAGAACTAAATGAGTAATTGGGAACACTGCGGTTGTACACATCTCGAGACTGCATCAGGTAACGGATGTCTGAAGTGCAATCCTGAATCTGCCTATGAAGTAGCTCAGCGATTATGGAAAGAAAAGCAAGAGGCAGAAAAGGAAGAAGAATGAGAGAAGTATTCATTTATTTTTGGATAGTTGCACCATTGATAATGTGGTTTGGTATGTTGTACGGTGATTACCTCGACGGTGAGTACACGCCATTTTGGCAAAAGAAAAAGAACGGAGTAAATTCAGGAGCAAAGTTCGGATGAAATATTTTTTACTGTCAGTATTGTTGTTAGCAGGTTGCGGTCAAAATGATCCTGGTCTGGCAAAGAAGGTGAGTATCACAAAAGATCAACGTGCTGCAATTGAAGAACGCATCAAACCGTTTAGTGTTGTAATGGTGGATGGAGTCACAGCTGTAGTGCCAGTTGCCGCACTTCCCGGTGAGGCGAAGTATGCTGCTTGTGGCGCATGTCACGGTGCAAACGGTGGAGGTGGTGTTGGACCTGCACTTGCTGGCCAAACAGTCGAATATATTGTTGGTCGTCTAAATCAATACAAAGCTGGAGAGAAAGTTGGCAATCAAAGCAACCTCATGTGGGGTCAGGCAGCTGGATTGTCTGATCAAGATATGACCGAACTTGCGGAGTATATTGTAACGCTATGAGAGACTGGACTGCAAAATCAATGACGAAGTTTTTTCGGTTCTTTGCTGATACATTCTTTGCCAAACGATATGGACATAGAGCAGTTGTACTTGAGACGATTGCTGGTGTTCCTGGTATGGTAGCAGGCATGTTGATTCATCTGCGTAGTCTTCGTAAGATGGAACGTGGTAATGGTCGTATGATCCATCAGATGCTGGAAGAAGCAGAGAACGAGCGTAAGCATCTGAT
>Ga0181563_10005248_pt1 | contig 11885 bp, 7 predicted proteins | sample 011ome_25_FD_133759 | JGI IMG/M metagenome (GOLD analysis project Ga0181563, IMG submission 133759) | Coastal salt marsh microbial communities from the Groves Creek Marsh, Skidaway Island, Georgia - 011512CT metaG (megahit assembly) | ecosystem: Environmental > Aquatic > Marine > Intertidal zone... | reverse complement strand
CATCATGTCCGCGTCAAACCTGACGTCGTCCGCCGCGGTGGCCGTCGCCGGCGCGCGCGCCTCCGCGCGCGCTTCGCGCCGTCGACCCGGACCCGCGGCCGTCGCGCCCCCGAGCCTCAAGGCCTTCGCCGGGAGGCACGGGCCCGCGTGTCTCTCGGCGTCGCGCCGCCCCATTCGCGGCGTCGCCCCATTCGCCGCCGCCGAGGGCGCCGCCGAGGCTGACGGCGCGGGCGAAGAGGAGGTCGGTGTCGCCTCGGCTGAGGAGCTCGAGGCTGCGCTTGCGGCGGAAGCGGAGGCTTCCGCGGCCGCCGCCGAGGCGGCCGCGGACGCCGCCGCGGAGGGCACGCAGACCGCCTCGGACTCCGCCATGACTGCGTTTGCGCAAGCCAAGGCGCGCGCGCAGCGAGAGCTGAGCGCGGACGCCGAAGAGCTCCGCGCGTCCGCGGCGACAGTCTCGGCGCCGGAACTCGCGGAGCTTGTCGCCGAGGGCGGCACAGACGACACCAACGCCAACACCACCAAGACGAAGACGAAGGAGGCCGAGAAGACGAAGGGCGCCGCGCCCGCCGTCGCGGGCGTCGTCGGCGTCGACGCCGCGAACAACGTGCTTCCCTCGGACCCCGAAGGCGACGAGATCGTGGAGCTCACCGCGACCGTCCGCGCGCTCAAGCTGCGCATGTCCTCGCTGTCGAAGCTCCTGGACGAGGCGGTGGCGCGCCGCCAGACCCTGGAGAAGGAGCTCGCCGGCGAGCGCGAGCGCGCCGAGGCGACGGCGGAGGAGCTGGAGGCGGCGGCGGCGGCGTCGGCGGCGTCGCTGAAGGAGACGACGGCGGAGGTGGCGGTGCTCAAGGAACAACTGGACGAGACGCGCGAGTCGCTCGCCTCGGAGAGCGGCAAGCTCGCGGAGGCGGAGGCGGAAGTGGAGGAGCTGACGCGGGAGAAGGAGGATCTCGCCGAGGCGACCGAGGAGGCGCGGGCGGAGGCGCGAAAGCGGCTCAAGGAGGCGACGGACGTGCGCTTCGAGCTGCAGGCGACGCGCGAGGCGCTCGAAGCGACCGAGATGGCGAAGACGGAAATGGAGAGCTCCCTCAAAGCCATCTCCGCGGAGACGGAGAAGCGCCTGGAGGCGCGCCTGAAGGCTGGCGTCGCCGACGCCGCCGCCGCGCTCGCCGCGAGCGCGCGCCGCGAGGCGGACGAGACCACGCGCAAAGCCGCCGCGCTCCTCGCCTCGGCGACGGAGATTGAGGCGAAGGCGCGCGAGGCGCTCGCCAAGGACGCCAGCGAGTCGTCCGCCATCGCGCTGTCGCGCGCGGAGAAGGAGATCGTCGCCGCGCTCGAGGCGCGCGACCTCGCGCTGGAGTCCGCGGCGGCGACGGAGCAGCGCCTGAAGAACCAGACGGAGCTCCTGACGCGCGTGGACGCGCTGACGGAGGAGACCTCTGCGAAGGCGAAGCGGATGGCTGAGCAGGAGGAGGCCATCGACGCGCTGACGCGCGAGGTGGAGAGCATGCGCGAGGCCGCCTCGGCCGCCGCCGCGGACGCCGCGCGCGGCATGTCCATGGCGGAGGCTGCCGAGAACAAGATCGCAGACCGCGTCTCGCAGACGCTGCAAGCCGCCGAGACGTGCGTGAGCACCGCCGAGAGGGTGAAGAAGGAGGTTGAGCGCAACGCGCTCGCCGCCGAGAACGTCGCCGCGCAGCAGCTCGAGGCGGCGACGGCGCGCGCGAACGCCGCGGAGGAGAACCTGCGACGCTCGAACGAGCGCCTGGACGAGGTGACCGCCATCGCGGGGCGCAGCGAGGCGCTGAGCATGAAGGCGGAGACGCAGGCGCGCGAAATTGCGCAAAAGGCGAAGCTCATTCAAGATCTCATCGAGGAGACAACCGTCGCGAAGGACACCATCGCGCACTGGGAGGACAAGGCGACGAACGCGCTCGTCGCGCTGGAGACGAAGAACCGCGAGCTGTCCGAGGCGACGGAGAACGCCACCTCGTTCAAGACGCAGATCGCCTCCGCCATGGCGCGCGCCACGCACGCCGAGGAGTCGCTGCGCTCGCAAACGGAACTGCTGGACGAGATGGCGGAGCTCGCCGCGCAGAAGGAAGCCGCGCAGGCGCTGGTCGTGACGCTGCAGCAGGAGGTGGAGGCGCGCGAGGGCGAGGTGGCGCGGCTGGCGGAGAGCGCGCGCGCCTCCGCGGAGGCGGCGGCCACCTGGCAGTCCAAGGCGAACGCTGCCGTGAACCTGCTGGAGCAGCGCGCCGCCGCCGCCGAGGCGGCGGCTGGCGCGGTTCGCGCCGCCGCCGAGGAGAAGCTGCGCATCCTGCAGGAGGGCGAGGGCGCGGCGTACGCGCGCGCCGAGGAAAAGGCTGTGAACGCCGCGGTGAAGGCGCGCCTCGCGGAGATCGAGATGGACGCCGAGCAGAAGGTGTTTTCGGCGACGCGCGACGCCGAGTCGTTGCGCCGCGCGCTCGCCGCGTCCAACCAGGGTGTCGAGCTGTGGAGAGACAAGGCGGAGACCACCGCGGATGAGCTCCAGGCGCTCGTCGCGAGCGACGATTTGGAGGCGCGCATGAACGACCTGAAAGGAAGCAAGGGCGGTCGTCTGACGGCGAACGCGTTTTCCCGCGGCGTGGATCTGAGGTCGTTCATCGTGCGCGGGTCCCCGCGGCTGGAGGCGCTCGCCGAGGACTCGCTCCCCGCGCTCGTCGAGCTCGAGTCGACGGGCATGGGCGCGCCGTTCCACGGGCGGTACGACCTCATCGACGCGCCGAACCGCCGGCGGGATCTGACCCGCGAGGAGGCGAAGAGACTGGCGCGCGCGGCGTCCGCGGCGCTGCCCACGCCCCGCTGGGACCCCTCCGAGGAGGCGGCGAACAAGGAACGACTCCCGTTCAACCCCCGCGCGCGGGGGTTGGTGGGGAAGAAGACGGACGAGACGCCGCGCGACGGACCCGCGTCGCCCCGGTAATACGCGTCGGGCGCGTGCGTGATCGATTTCCGAGATATCAATCGGGAGAGGTAGTACTAGACACAGAGGGAGACGCGCGTCCGCGAGCGTGTGTGTGATACCGCAAACGAGACGACCTCCCTTATTACATGAGACGACGATCGCCCCGACGCTTTCGTAAAGATCCTCACCTGAACTTGGCGAAGTGCCCCTCGGTGTCGGCGTACACCGCCTCCGGCGACGCCGTCGCCGCGACGGAACGCACCTTCCCCAGCCCCTCGTAGTACTGCACGACGGGCATGGACGAGTCCTGGAACGTCTTGAACCGCTTCTTGATCGTCTCCACGTTATCGTCCGTGCGGCCCTCGTTCCGGCCGAGCAGCCTCTGCAGCATGACGTCCTCCGGGCAATCGAAGAAGAGCACGAAGTCGCAGTCGTACCCGGCGGTGCGCTCCCACGCGTCGCGGTTCTCCTTGTTGCGTGGGAACCCGTCGATCAGGAACGTGCTCTTCCCCGAATCCTTCATCGCGCCCAAAAGCAGGTTCACCGTGACCTCGCTTGGTACGATCTGGCCCTGCTTGATCATCTCCGCCACCATGTTGCCGTCCGCGCTGCCCGACTTCATGTGCGCGCGAAGCAAGTCGCCGGCGCTGAGGTGCGTGAACCCGAAGTCGCGCACAATGTTCGCGCACTGCGTGCCCTTACCGGCGCCGGGGCCGCCCAGCACGAACACCACGGTGGGATGCTCGGCGGCGCCGCCCGCCGAGGCGGGCGCGGCGGCAGACGCGGAGGCCTCGCCGGCCTCCGCGCACGCGGCGGTGGCCGCGGGGGCGAAGGTGGCGAGCGTCGCCGCGGCGAACCCGAACGCCACGGGCGCGCGCGCGGTCGCGGGGCGGGAGGCGGCCGCCTCGGAGGCGGAGAGGCGCGCGAGAGACCCCGCGCGTATCTCGAGAGCGGCGACGTACGCGCGGGAGGCGGAGGCCTGCGCGTGGGGAACGCGTGAGGTCAGCGGCGAGTCGGGTCCCGATGGCGATCGCGAGCGCGTTCACGTCACCCGAGTCGGCTCGTGACCGGTGACGATCGAAGGTCGCGAGGGTCGTCCGGCGCGGCGGGAAAGCGGGGAGGTCGGGAGCGCGCTCGACGCACCTCCGCGGCGCGGCGCGCGACGCGGCGCAGCAGCTGGCGGGCGAACATGTCGGACGGAGAGGTGCGACGGACGAAGTGAAACGCGCGCAGGACACGATCCGCGGCTCGTTTTTTCCCGCACAGAAGCAGACGCAGCAGCTTTGCGTGGCGTTTGCTGTACTCGACCCGAGAGTTTGACCGTATGGACCGGTCGGTTCCAGCGCGAGAGGGTCAACTTCAAAGGCTCCGTTCCGCGGATTTCCGGATGGAAGCAGATAGTCCGATACAAGAAAAAGCGTTTTCTGGGTTCAAAATGGTCAAAGTCAACCGGAGGCGGTCAACCGGAGACTCGTCGTTTGGCGGGTTCGGGACGGACGGGCCGCGATGACGCCGCTCTCGGCGTCGCAGCGCCACGCGAGCCTGTTGAAGCAGAAGACGCTCGATGCGCTCACGCGGCTCGGCGACCGGGACACCGCGCGCGTCGCGGTGCATGAGTTGACGCGCCTGATCACGTCGATGCCTCCCGAGCACCTCCCCGTGGTGGTGCAGTGCCTGTGCGACGAGAGCGCAGCGGCGCCTAAGCCCGCGGCGAGGCGCGAGGTCCTGCGTATGTTCGAGACGGTGGCGGACGCGCAGCGCGAGCACGCGCTGCCTCATCTCCCGCGGCTCGTCGCCGCGACGATCCGCAGGATGAAAGATCCCGACCCCATCGTCGGCGACGCGTGCGTGGAGACGCTCGGCGCGCTCGCCGAGGCTGCCGCGCGCCTCCCCCCGAGCATCAACCGCGCGGTGCTCTCCGGGCCGGACGCCGTGGGGCCGCACTTCGTTCGGCCGGTCATCGACGCCATGCACGAGACGAACAGCAGGAACGCGCAGGACGTCGCGTGCCGAGCGCTGGCGCGCGTCTTCCGGAGGTGCGGTCCCGGCCGCGGCGGCGCCGGCGCGCCCGCCGGCGCCAACTGGTTCCCGGACGGCGGCCCCGGACGCTTGGCACTGAAGCTCGCGTCGATGCTCTCGGCGCCCAACTTCTACGCCAAGGCGGCGCTGGTGCAGGCCATCGCCGCGCTGTTCGCGGCGGCGGCGTTCGCGGTGGGCCCGCAGCTCCCCGCGCTCCTCGGCGTCGCCGCGGCGAACGCGAACGCGCGCGCCGGCGCGGAGCGTTCGGGGCTCCTCGAGGGCGAATCCGCGAATCCGCGCGACGACGCGAATGAAGCGAACGGCGCGACGATTCGCGGCGAAGACGAAAGCGCGGCCTCGGTCCCGACGATCGACGAGGAAGCCGAGGTCGAAGCCGAAGACGGCGCGGACGCGAGCGCCCTCGCGGCGGATTCCGCGCCGACGGATGGGAAGAAGGAAAAGAGACGTTCCGCCGCGAACGTCGGCGAGCGCGTCGCGTCTTCGGAGACCGCGACCGTCTCTCCCGGGGGTTTGCTGGACGCGACGGGGTCGCACGACTGGCCCGTGCGCCGCGCGGCGGCGGAGGCCATCACCGTGCTCCTGTGCGACCTGGGTCCCGGCCTGGAGAACGAGACCGTGACGCCCGTGCCGCTGGTGGACGCCATCGAGCGCGTCCTGGAAACCAGGAGGCACGACAAGGTGAAGCCCGCGCGCGACGCCGTCGGCACCGCGCTCTCCGTGGTGGACGCGCTGCGCCGGTACGCGGCGGAGAAGCTCCCGCTGCACGATGTCGCGATGTGGAGGCGCTGGGTGCGGACTGAGCTGGGCCAGGACGTGGGCTCGCTCGGGGAGGACGGCCACGCGGCGGCGCTCGTCGACCGCCGCCGCGCCGCGCACGACCCGCGCGGCGCGAAGGAGAACACAAAACCCGGGCGGATCACGGTCGAATACGTGCGGGATCCGACGACGGACGCGTCCGCCGACGGGGACGACGCGCGATTGAAAGCCGAACGCGTGATTCGGCGGAAAAAGCTCTCGTCGGGGTTCCGGGAGGCGAACATCGACGCGCACGCGTCAGAAGAAATCATCGTCAAGGTCCCGGCGAGGCCGAAACCGGACGCCGCCGCCGCCGCCGAGGCGGAGGCGCCGCCGGCGGCGGGCGAGCCGGAGGCTCGCGTTCCATGCGACGACACAGCGACCGCGCAGACCCCCCGGCTTGGCGCGGAGGGGAACACGTACGAGGTGGCATCGTCGGATGGGGACGACGACGCGCGCGAGATTGACGACGCCGACGCCGCGAACCAGCCGCGACCCGTCGCCGCGGATACGTCGGAAACCGCGGCGTCGCCGCCGACGGTCGCGGCGGAGACCCCCGCGCCCCCGGCGCGGAGCCCCCACCCGGATGACGCGAACGCGGCGCTCGCCGCGCTCCCGGACGGCGTTTCGGACGACGAGGACGCGCCCGAGTGGATGCACATGGCGAAGAGCATCGAACGCGACGGAGGGTTCAAACCGCCGGCGCCGCGGCGGGTCGCTCTGCCGCCCCCCGTGGCCGACGTCGGCGCCGACGACGTCCCGGTGTTGGACGAGACGTATGCGGACGAGGTGATGCACTTCGACGCCCCCGTGCGAGTGAAGCGCGACGACGAGACGGCGAAGAAAAACGTCGATTCGATGCGCGAGTTTGACGCCGACGCGCACGACGCGGCGCTGGAGGAGATGCGCGAGCAGATGCGAAAGATGGCGGAGTCGCAGTCGCAGGTACTGATCCGCATCGGCGATTTCGTGACCGAGTCCTCCAAGGCCATCGCCGGGCTCACCGAGCGCGTCGAGTCTATGGAGAATACCGTGGGCGCGGCGGTGAGCTCCGCCGCGACCGTGGCGTCCGCCGCGCAGAGGATGGCGGAGCGCGACAACGCCGAGTCGCTGCGGCTGTCGTCGCGCGCCGCGAAGCTCTCCGCCGCGAGGGCCACCGAGGAGGTCAAGCTGGCGCTCGCGAGGGACCGCGCGGCGCTTGAGGAGGAAAAGGCACAGCTACGCGCTGCCGCCGCGCAGCTCGAACGCGCCGCCTCGCAACTCGAGCGCGTCGTGCCCGAGCGACGGCGGGAACCCGAATACGAAGGGTACGACTAGCTTGCTCTAGACGAGCTTTTGAAAGGCGACTACTTTTACACATCGCGAGCGCGAACAGCCGGAAGGTTCATCACCAGAGATTGAACTTGCCCTTGCTTCCGCCGCCTCCCCACCCGTCCCCTCCCGAGCCACCGCCCGCGTGTTTCTTCCCCCCCCTCGCGTCCTCGTCCACGCCGGTGGGGAGGTGCTTGCGCTTCTCGAAAACCTTGCGCTTGGGCGCGTGTTTCCGCGAGTCGCCCTTCGCGTCGTTTCTCGACTCCCAATCCGCGTTCTTCAGCTTGCACGGCCGGTTGCCGATGTACTTCCCGTTCATCTTCTTGATCGCGTCCGCGTGATCCAGCGGGTCCATCAAGCTCACGAAGCCGTACCCGCGGTTCTTCCCGCTCTTTTTGTCCTTCACGACGCGCGCCATCGCGAACGAGGGGTAGTGCGAGAACGCGCGCGCCAGCGTCTCATCCGTGCACTCCAGCCCCAGGTCGCCGCAGAAGATGCGGTGGTCGCCCTCGGGCCAGTCCGCCAGCGAGGGGTCAACCCAGCGGTCCCCGCCCGCGGCGCGGTACACGGGCTTACCCACGCGCTTCACTGGAGCCGCACCGCCGCCGCCGGGGGCGGGGGGCAGGTGCGCGCCCGCGGGAGGGTACGCGTGCGGAGCCCCTGGGGGATACCCGCCAGTCGGCACGCCGTGTGAGGGATACGCGCCCCCGGCGGCGAGCGGGGGCACGTGGTGCGCCATCTGGTGATGGGGCAGCGGGAGGGATGCCCCAGGGGTATACGCGGGGGGCATCGTCACCGCCGGTGCGGGCGGGGGCGGCGGTGGTCGCGTCGGCGGTCCCACGGGGATGTGCTCCGGCGCCTTCGCGATGGTCGCGGCGCGAGCGCTCGCGGCGATCGTCACCGCAGGCTTACTCGGCTTGGGCGGCGGAGGTTCTGGCGCATGCTCCTCCGTCACGGGTTCCTCGACCTTCTTCTCGATCTCCCCGATCTCCGCCGCAAACAACGCGAACTCGTCGTCCATGATCACTGCCCGCCCCCGCGGGGATGGCCTCGAGATAAATGACTTCACGACATTTCGTCAACCTACAAGCGAGTCGTACACCAGCCGACCGTTGGAGTTGCGATTTCCTTCGGCAGATCCAGTTTGGCGCGGAAATCTTCATGGTTTTCGCGCCAAACGCCAAAGATTATCTCCTTTTCCCCATCCTTCGTCTGATCCAAGAGACCAGGCGAAGTGTCATACCTTCGCGCGCGCAGCAATAACCCGGTCAGAAACCACCGCTCGCCCTCTCGCCTGTCGACGACAAAGATGTCCGCGCGCTCCACGTTCAAGCAGGAACATCCGCTCGGTACGCGCGCGACCCCTCTCGCCCCCGGACGAGTTTGTACTCCCCACGTCAGACGCCCCTCGGAATCTGGGAAGACGCCAGCGCGCGTGTCGCGCGCATCACGGCCTCGACACCGCGTATTCGACTGACTCGGCGACGGAAATACGTCGCACCGGTGCTCCTGACGTCGGTCGCGAATTTTTCGTCTCCGCGCGCCTCGTCGTCGTCCCCACGAAGCGCGCGCTTCCCGGGTGGACGTTGAAGAGGAGGACGACGAATATTCTATTCGCGTTTTGGTTCGGGAGATTCCCGGCCACGCCACGACGCTCCGTCCACCCTGGGTCGTCGCTGACGTATCGCGCATCCCATACGAACCCTACGCGCCTCGCAGACAAACGTCAGGCGGAAGCGCAGCGCATCCGCACGAAGTACCCCGAGCGGATCCCGGTGCGTCATCCCCCGATTTCAAACCGCCCGCGGCTCCGAGTGCGCCGTTCGAGGCGGCTTTTGCGGTGGGAAAACACGTGGCTTATTATTTTGAGTCGTCGTTTCAGGGTGTTCCCGTCGAGACTCGGTTCCCGAAACTGTCTTCCCCGCGTGGACCGCCCGACTCACGCCCTGGCCTCTCGCCTCGCAGGTCATCGTCGAGAAAGCCGAGAAGAGCGACATCCCGGACCTGGACAAGAAGAAGTACTTGGTACCCGCGGACCTGACGGTCGGGCAGTTCGTGTACGTCATCCGCAAGCGGATCAAGCTCTCGCCCGAGAAGGCCATCTTCGTGTTTGTGAACAACGTGCTCCCCCCCACGGCGGCGCTCATGTCCTCCATCTACGACGAGCACAAAGACGACGACGGGTTCCTATACATCGCGTACAGCGGCGAGAACACCTTCGGGGGCGTGGAAGGCGCGGAGCGCCTCGAGTGAGAGACGAACCTCCGCGAGACGACTCCGCGCGTCTTTTCGCGCGCGCGGGCGCGATGAAAAAGAAAACGACGAAGGCGTGGTCGAGGCGCGCGTTTCTCGCGACTCGACGACGCGTGTACGAGTACGATTGTAAAACTACGATGACAAACGCACATCATATCTTGCGCTTACGAGAGTGAACAATTTTATTCCCTACGCGTGACGTTTCCCGCATCTCGCCACGGGTTTGGGGCTTTGGAACGTGCGTGCGCGGCGACGCGGCGGCGGCTAGCGGTACAGGCGCGGTTGTGCTATGCGCGCGCTCTCGATGACCCTCTCGGAACCGAACGGAGGCGGTCCGTGGACGAAAATCTCGAGCGCAGTGTGTACATGAAGAAGGAGCTGGGCGGCGTGAGAATGTACAGCAGAGAACAAGCCGTGCGATGAGAACGGCGTCAGCACGCGAGTTCCATCTCCAGGGCGTGTTTCAAGTCGGCCTCGAACTGGTCGGTGATTCGTAACGCGCCGAGTTCGGGGTCGCTGGGTGACTGGCCGAGACCGAACAAGTCGCCGAGGCAGTCGCGTCCGGTGCACGCCAGAGAGCATCCCGGATGGTGGTCCATCTCGAGAGGATCGTCGCGCGGAAGATCAGGCGTCACGAGTTGCGCGCACATCTGGAATTTGGTTCCCGCGGATACGTCCAGCGCGCGCGGCTGGAAGTCAGCCGCGTTCAAGTTGAAACCCAAGCGTCCGTCGCCGTGTCGCGACGCCTCGCGGCGAGCGTCGTCGACGGAGCGCGAGCGCTTCGCGCACGCCTGGTGGACGAAATCCCCGAGCTGCTGCTCGAGGGACGCGCGGTGCGCGAGAAGTTCGATCTCCGACACGGAATCCGCGTCGGACGTGATGCTTTGGTCGCTTCCGTGACGCGTCAGCGTCAACGGGAGGCGCGCGTCCGGTTCGCGCTTCGCGGAGACGAAGAAGTCCGCGCCGAACGGCGTCCGCGAAGGTTCCGAGGCGTCGAGATTCGAGGCGGCGGCTTCGTGTCGTCTCTTCTTCACACGCGCCGGACTGAACGCGTCCGGGGGAGGAGGCGATGCCCTCTGTTCCTCGAGGTCCTCGAGGTCCTCGATTTCCAATCCCGCCTTGTCGTCGATGTCGTCCAACGCCGCGGCGATGCTGGTGAAGCCGAGCGCGCCGGCGGCGGCGAAATCGAACCGGCGGAACGGCGTCGGCGGCGCGTCGTCGGATTCGTCGTCGGAGTCGACGAACGAAACGTGCGCCGCGTTCTCGACGTCGGTCGTCGGAGCTTTTCTTCCTCTCGACCCGCGCGTCGGTCGGTTCGGTCGGTTCGTGGCGCCACATCTCCGAGCGTCGTCGCCGGTGTCGGCGCTGTCTCCCGAACTTCGCGCCAGACGCGAACGCGCGGATTCGACTCTTCCGACGTCGACCGCATCGAGAAATCTTTGACACGCGGCGGCGACGCCCACGACGGTCTTCTCGGGCTTCTCCTCGGCACGCTCGCCGTCGAACGCGTCGGTGGCGCGAATTGTACGTGTTCGCGGAGATGTCACTTCGGGGGGAGTGTCGGTTCCGTGTCGGGACGTGGGAACTCGTTCGTGGACCAGCGGAGTCAGCGCATTTCTCAACGGCGTTTCCGGGACGGCCCGACGACACCGACGCTGGTCGCCTTCGACGCGAAGGACACTCCGGTCGCCCTCGGCATTGTCGCTGCCACGCTCGAACGCATCTGCATGTAGATTGTGGGGGTCTTCGCTGCGCGCGTGTGCGCCTGAAGGGAACGGGTCAGTCGGGATGCTTGTTGATACCCGCGCGCATCTCTCGGGCACGATCGTCGCTTCGCGTAGCGTTTCGCGAGGCGTGGCCGTTTCGTTTCGCGCGCGTCGCTTCGTGCGCGTACGGGCGAGGGAGACGCGCGCGCTCGCGGGAGTGTAGCACGCACTTGTCATGCTCGGCGATCGGTGGGTGCTCGTTCGCGTGCGCGTGTCGGACGCGCCGCGTGCGATTGGTTGGGCTTTTGAACGACCGCGGTAAACGTACCGACGACCTGATAGGAACTCGCACCCGCGCCACGTTATCGGGAAACCAAACGTCGGAAGGTTCGAATCGAAGGGTCGACGCGGACCGACGTTCGTTTGATCAAACGTCTACATTGTATAGAAAAATGACACGGTTTTCGGTCAAAGTTTCCATCCGTTCTCATTATTGCGTACGCGCTCAAAAACAACAGCAGCAAAACAAAAAACGATGTTCTGCAAGTTGCTAATGCGGTAAATCTGAGTCAAACGGGTAAAAATCATCTTGTGAATCTACCTCCAAAACTACCGCATTAATAACTTCCTAATTTAGAAAGTTCCGCCGAAATTTCCACGCCCCTAAAATGGCTTCGAGAAACCAGAAAGTTTCCAGAACGTTTCCAGAAAGTTTCCAAGTTTCCATTTCTGCTTTAATTAAATTTCCCGAAATTTCCATTCGTCTAGAGATACTGGCTTCCAGAAAATCGAAACGGAAACCAATGAAACTAAGTGTCGAAAAAAGT
>Ga0181563_10005247_pt1 | contig 11889 bp, 10 predicted proteins | sample 011ome_25_FD_133759 | JGI IMG/M metagenome (GOLD analysis project Ga0181563, IMG submission 133759) | Coastal salt marsh microbial communities from the Groves Creek Marsh, Skidaway Island, Georgia - 011512CT metaG (megahit assembly) | ecosystem: Environmental > Aquatic > Marine > Intertidal... | reverse complement strand
CCTTTCAGATCACCAAGCTTTTCACGCAATGAGTATGCGTCTAACAAGGCTTGAGTGGGATGTTCATGCGCACCATCGCCAGCATTTATAATGCTGCAATCTACGTGTCGCTGCAGGTGCATGCATGCTCCTGGATTTGGATGACGCATCACTACCATATCAACCTTCATGGCCAATATATTATTGACAGTATCTACCAATGTTTCGCCCTTCTTCACACTCGATGAGGATGCTGAAAAATTGACAACATCAGCTGATAGGCGCTTTTCTGCCAATTCGAAAGACAGCTTGGTTCTTGTAGAGTTTTCGAAGAAAATATTTGCAATGGTGATATCTCTTAGAGACGGAACTTTCTTAATGGGACGATTAATGACTTCTTTGAAATTATCTGCAGTTTGGAAGATCAACTGAATATCTTCCGTTGTAATATTTTTAATTCCCAGCAGATGCTTTGTACTCAGCTTTGTCATTGATCTGAACTAAATAATATAACACGATTATCAGAGTCGTCAGCGGTCCATTCTACTTTCACGCGTTCGTCTTTAACAACATCCACAATACGCCCAGTATAATCAGGTTGAACAGGCAATTCCCTGCTAAACCTGCGATCGATCAGCACGAGCAATTCTACATGTTTTGGTCTTCCAAAGTCCAGCAAAGCATCCATCGCGCTGCGCACTGTTCGTCCCGTGAAGAGCACATCATCGATTAAAATGATCTCCTTTCCTTCAACCGAAAATTCAAGGTCCGTTTCAGAAGGCACCAAAACTTCTTCTCTTCTTCGAAAATCATCACGGTAAAACGTAACGTCTAATGCTCCATGCAGAATTTCCTGATCTGGCACCAATGCTTTTAGTTTCTCTACTATGCGCTTTCCCATTAGCAAACCACGGGGTTGTATAGAAATAAAAGCGAGGTTACTGAAGTCAACATGTTGCTCATAAACCTCATAGGCAAGGCGATCAAGCGTATAATTCAGCGCTTTGTTGGTGAGCAGAGTTCTTCCTTCCATTGTTTGTGCAAATATAGGAGTGAAGTTGGATTGGACTTTGAGTGAATTTCACTGTGTTCTGAAAAAGATCGACTTCCATGAAATCGATAGTTCCAAAATTTTAGGCGCAAAAAAAATCCCCTCATTTTCATGAGAGGATTTCTTTATGCATTGAAATGGAATTATTTCTTCGACTTTTTCTCAGCCTGCTCCATTTCTTCTTTTAGTCCAGAAAGAACACCTAAATCACCAAGGGTTGTTTTCTCTTGTGATTCGTTGATCTTCTTAATCGCTTTGTTGTCAGCTTTTCCTTTTGATGAAGTGGCCTTTTTCTTCTCGCCTCCACCAACACTTGCATCCATATCGGTTTCAAATGTCTTTGTGTGAGAAACAATGATCTTCTTTGAATCCTTATTGAATTCAATGATCTCGAAGTCTAGCACTTCCTCATTGATAGCTTTTGAGCCATCTTCTTTCAATAAGTGACGGCTAGGAGCGAATCCTTCAACACCATAAGGAAGATTTACAACACCACCTTTATCATTGCGAGAAGTGATTGTTCCTTGATGCTTAGAACCAATCGTGAAGACTGTTTCGAAAACATCCCATGGATTCTCTTCCAATTGCTTATGACCAAGGCTTAATCTTCTGTTTTCCTTATCGATTTCAAGAACCATCACTTCCATCTCCTCGCCTACCTTGGTAAACTCAGATGGATGGTTGATTTTCTTGCTCCATGAAAGGTCAGAAATGTGAATCAAACCATCGATTCCTTCAACAAGCTCAACGAATACTCCAAAGCTTGACAAGTTGGTAACTCGACCTTTATGGCTACTTTGAACTGGGAAACGGCTTTCAATATTCTCCCATGGATCTGGAGTAAGTTGACGTGTGCTCAAAGAAAGCTTACGCTCTTCGCGATCGATCGCGATTACTTTCGCTTCTACTTCATCTCCTACTTTGAAGAATTGATCTGCAGTGCGAAGGTGTTGTGACCAGCTCATTTCTGAAACGTGAATCAAACCTTCTACTCCTGGAGCTACTTCAACGAATGCACCATAATCAGCTAGAACAACCACTTTACCTTTAATAGTATTGCCTTCTTTCAATTCTGTGTTCAATGAATCCCACGGATGTGCTTCAAGTTGCTTCACACCAAGAGCGATTCTCTTCTTTTCATCATCAAAGTCAAGGATAACAACGTTGATTGTTTGATCAAGCTCAACCACCTCTTCAGGATGATTGATGCGACCCCAGCTAAGGTCGGTAATGTGGATAAGTCCATCAACACCTCCAAGATCGATGAATACACCGTATGAAGTGATGTTCTTAACAGTACCTTCCAATACCTGTCCTTTCTCCAATTTCTGCATGATCTCAACTTTCTGCTGTTCAATTTCAGCTTCGATGAGTGCTTTGTGAGAAACAACCACGTTCTTGAATTCATGGTTGATTTTCACCACCTTGAACTCCATATTTTTATCTACGTATACATCGTAATCGCGGATTGGCTTCACATCGATTTGTGATCCTGGCAAGAAAGCCTCAAGACCAAACACATCAACGATAAGTCCACCTTTCGTGCGACACTTTACGTAACCAGTAACGATCGTATCATTTTCTTTCGCAAGGTTCACATTCTCCCAAGCACGTGTCATACGAGCTTTCTTATGAGAAAGAACCAATTGACCTTCAGCGTCTTCAGTCATTTCAACATAAACCTCTACGGTATCGCCTTCTTTCAAATCTGGCTTATGTCTGAACTCAGTAGTTGGGATAACACCTTCACTCTTGTATCCAATGTTCACAACAACTTCACGCTTAGTCATGCTTACTACAGTACCATCAAGCACTTCATGCTCGTTGATCGAAGTAAGGGTAGCATCGTACTCACCTTCCATAACGCTTCGCTCATCTTCAGAGTAAACTTCACTCTTCTTGTTAAGCTTTGACCAATCAAACGATTGACGTGCATTTTCTAGGTCAGCTAAACGCTCTTCTCTTGACTGCACTGGAGCAGCTTCTTCTACTGGAGTTTCTTCAACTACCTCAGCTACTTCAGCTTCTTCAACCTTAGGTTTTGCGACAGTTTTTCTAGCTCTTGCAGGCTTTACAGGAGTCGCTTTTGTTGCTTTAGCAGCCTTCACAGGAGTTTCTTCCTTGGTTTCCTCTTTCAGAGTGGCTTTTTTGGGAGCTGCTTTCTTAGCTGGAGCAGCTTTCTTGGGAGCTGCTTTCTTGGCTGGAGTAGCTTTAGCAGCAGTCTTTTTCTCAGCCTTTGGAGCTGGAGTTTCTTTTTTTTCGGCCATGTGGCTTTCATTTGTATCTCATCCAAACCAATACAGATAAGAGAATTATTAATTGAAGGACTATTGGCAATCCTTATTTTTAAAGGGGCGCAAATGTAGGAGTTCTAATTATGAATTAAAAGTCTGAGCGTCAGATATTTTTCAAGAATTTTTCATCTCCTTCAATTTAAGCTAAATTTTAGGGCTCTTAGCGCACAAAAAACAACCACCATGAAATTAGGAGCCTTCTCTGTAAGCCTTGCCGTAAAAGACATCCATACATCTAAAACCTTTTATGAAGCCTTGGGATTCACTGTTTTTGGAGGAAACATCGAAATGAAGTATGTGATCATGAAAAACGAAGAAACGTTGATCGGACTTTTTCAAGGAATGTTTGAAAACAACATATTGACCTTCAACCCTGGATGGGACTCTAACGCCAATACCCTTCCAAATTTTGACGATGTGAGAGCGATTCAAAAAGACCTGAAGGCTAAAGGAATCAAACTTCAAAGCGAAGCCGATGAAAACGGCAATGGCCCAGCAAGTTGTGTATTTTCTGATCCCGATGGAAACGTTATTCTCATTGATCAACACATTTAATGGCCATGAAAGTTACCGTCACTTCAATCGAGTTGAAAGGTCCCATGAAGTTTTTCGCCCTTTCACATTCAGCCTTGAAGATTACTCGACAACTTAAATCGAGCAATAATCTCGCATACAAAAGCCAAGGATTCTGGACGAAGCATTACACCATGACCTTATGGAAGTCTGAGGAAGATTTAAAGTCATTTGTACGAAGTGGTGCTCACCTTGAAGCCATGAAGACGAGTGCGAGCATAGCAAAGGAAATCAGAACGGTGACGATAGATACTGATCGGCTTCCGCATTGGAAGGAAGCCAAAGCACTCCTGAAAAATGGAAAAATACTAGTGTTTTAGCGGAAGTATGTTCTTCTAGGATAAGGTGAGCGAGACCTCAATTGAAGAACGTCAGTGCGGTCAATTAATTTAGAAGCTGTTTAAGCCTCGCCAATACTGGCGGATGAGAATAATGCACAAACACATAAGCCGGATGCGGCTTTAGGTTGCCTAAATTTTCAGCAGTCAATTTCTTAAGTGCAGAGGCAAGCGGTTCTCCAGCGTAAGTATCCCTCGCAAAGGCATCGGCTTCAAATTCATTCTTTCTACTGAGCACATTCATGCCAATACCAATCAAGGTGCTGATGGGCGAAAAGATGATACCGAAAGCAATGATGCCTACATGAAAGCTCATTTCATTTGCTCCCAAGGCAAAAGAAAACTCGGGCCTTCTCAGAAAAATTCCCAATAAAAAAAGCATTACACCTGTTTGAAGTGTGCTGAGCACAAGCGATAGAAGGGTGTGCTGCTTTTTGTAATGACCAATTTCATGGGCTAGCACAGCCACAATTTCTTCGGTGCTTTGCTGTTCGATCAAGGTATCGTATAGCGCAATCGTTTTCTTCGGTCCCAATCCACTAAAGAATGCGTTGGACTTTGCACTTCTCTTTGATCCATCCATCACAAAGAAGCGATTCAACTTAAAACCTGCCTTTTCGCAATAAGCCTCAATGGCTGTCCTTAAATCACCTTCTTCCAATGGCGTGAACTTGTTGAATAATGGCATGATCAGCGTAGCCGCAAACATGGTCATGAACACACTAAAAATCGTCATGATCACCCAAGCTACCAGCCAAAAAGCATCACCCAACTCATAGAACAACCAAACAATCAATCCACCCAGGGGACCGCCAATTACGATGGCCAATGCTGTTCCTTTCAGCATATCCATAATAAAGGTTTTCAGGGTGGTTTTATTGAAGCCAAATTTTTCTTCAATGACAAATGTGCTATACAGACTAAACGGAAGGGAAATGATGCTTGAAGCAATGCCAATAACCGCAAAGTAAAGCAATGCCAAGAGCACAGGTTGCTCCGTTATTTGCCTCATCTGAATATCCAACCAACCAAATCCGCCAAAAATCAACATGGCCAGAGATAGCAAAATGCTGATGGAAGAACTGATCGCTCCTACCCTGCTGTTGGCTTTGTCATATGCTAGCCATTTCGCATACCGCTCAGCATCGTAAATTCCTTCTGCCTCAGGTGGCATTTCGGGCGACTTTGCCCTGTCATTGAGAAAGTCGAGGAATTTCTCAAACACAAAATCGATCACCGTGATCGCTATGATGACAATGTAGACGAATTGTATCATGGTGCGTATTCAATAAATTCGAGTACTGCGTCATTATAAGCATCATAACCCATTATAGCTGGTACATCGCTGTGTTCTCCTCCTTGAACGCGGTGAGCAACAGAATACCTGCCATCATAGTTCTTATAGACCACTTCTCCATGTGTTTTTATGCTTAAAAAACTATCGGCAGTGCCATGAATCCAAAAGAAAGGCTCATCCACTTTGGCAATCTCTTCCGCATTGTTGATTTCTAAATTCGTGAAGAACGATCCTGGAAGTGACAATCCACTGGCATCTTGCACCATCACCTCGTCCGAAGCGAATGGAGCTTCGAGCATCAATTTGGATGGTTGCATTGATCTGGCATTGGCAGTAAGCTCGGTTGCCGGAGCCGAACCCATACTGAATCCATAAACGATGAGGCGATCATTGGTCAGGCCATTTTCCTTAAGCCATGCCATGGCGGCATCAGCATCTGCATACAGCCCCTCCTCACTAGGGGTTCCCTCAGATAATCCATAGCCGCGATAGTCGATTGCGAGCACTCCAAACCTATTTTTCTTACCTACGTTAGCTAGAAGCTTTATTCGCGGCCAATAGTAATCCAAATGACCAGCATTGCCATGTAAGTAGAGAATCACTGTATCAGTGGCGATTCTCGAAATATCACCCACATAAACGGAATAAATGGATGCCAAATCGCCATCAGCATCGCTGTTTAATGTGAAAATGTGCTGAGTAGAGTCTGGTAAATTATATGACGCATCCAATTGAATTTCAGTTTCACCGTCAAAATCGTCTAACAAATACTCTGTAATGGTAGCATCAGGATTGAACAAAAAGCTATCCATGCGCAAGCAACTGGAAGCAACAAAGCCAATGCTGAGAAGTAATATCACCTTTTTCATTGCTTTCCTAATTTTCGTGATACACCAAAATAAATGCCCGAGGTGCCCGTGCTAAAAGGACCTAGGTAATCAACAACAATATTATCGTTTGGATACGTAAACCCTATGTAACGTGCCTCCAACTGAACATTCCATTTCTTTCCAGTAAATTGATGTCCCAATGTGATGTAAGGCATTAGCTCATGCACTTGAACTTCGCCATGGGCCTTCTCTCTATCGAGTTCCACCCACGTGCCCAATCCTCCAAAGAATAAGTTATTCTTTTCACCGTATTCCTTCCAAACAACACCTTCCAATTGAGGATACAAGCTGAAGTCACCGCCATTGAATCCATAAAAAAGATTCAACCCTGGGGATATGGTTAATCCGAATTTTTCATTCTCAGTCTTAAAGGCATTGATTCCTAATGTGAGATCGACCTGTGCGTTTCCAAATAGCAATGAAGTGGTGTTGAGACCACCTGCGAATGTTAGGCCTGTGTCTAATCCAACTGCGTATCCAACTGAGGAAAGAGGCAGGGGCATTGGGACTCCGCTAAACATGATGGCAGGCCCGCCCAAAGAGCCAGTCAATTGTTGCTCGCCTTTTTCCAAGGTTTTCACCACTCGAGTTGAGTTACACGCGACCAAGATCAACGAAAAGAAAAGCAAAGTGAAACATCTATACATAACCGGTATATTTTCTAAAAAACCATTCAATAGAAAGCAATAGAACAACGATGAAAAGAATGAGTTTCCACTCGATTAAACTCGTCCACGATTTGGATGATCTGATAAGTGGTTTTGCACTGTCCAATGTTTTGAGGTTTTGAATAAGCGCTTCTACCCCTCCCTTCTGAAATAACGCCCCTCCTTTCTTTTCAGACAGATCTTGTAACAAGGCATGATTGGCTGCCAGATTCACAAATTCAGATCGGTTTTGCTTCACGGTGAATGTTCCTTTTTGATCGTATTGTTCTCTATTTACATCCACCGATGCTCGCCAATTGTATGTGCCTGGAGGTAAGGCTCCAAGCGATGTACGGTAAGCATTTGAATTATTCTTGAACCGATAGTCAATGGTATTTCCAGAGGAATCGGTAACGCTGAGAAGCATTTCTGGCTCATTGCTTAATTCAAAAGACTCATTGTAATATTCAGCATTGAATACAACTTCTTGTCGTTCTTGAAGCTGACGAGGAGCGAAAACGTTTATACGTGTTCTTTTCTGCTTAATGGCAAGGTACTGCACGGTTTTCTGAAAAACCAAATCGACCCAGTTTGCATTTGAAATACTCGCTTCAAACATGCGCCAGCGCCACCAACCTTCACCCAGTAAGGCTCCGTTCTTCAATCCATCTTCTTCGGTAAATATCAGAAGTGGATTCTGTGTTTCTATGTTCCCCACTTTTTGAAATAAGGCGACTTGATGGTTGGAATTGATGATGTAGTTACCAAATGGAGCTAATAATGGTGGGAATCGTTTCAGATCATTATTCTTTTCGAGGTTGAACAAATTGAATTGATCGTTGACACTGGAGGTTACTTCGTCTGATTTGTTGCGTGCTGCTTCAATGGTAAAACCAAGCTCCAGTTGATTGAAATGTCTAATACTCACTCCACTGGTAACGACAGACAGCGTTTGAACTCCTTCTTTTAATATGGGTTTGATCTTATTGAGGTCATTGCCATCCGTGGGTAATCCGTGAAAGATGTAAAAGTCAGCCGTTTTAATCTTTTGATCCCAATCATCTAGAAGCTCCACCTCTACTTCATATTGATCGCTTTGCTCAATGGACTTTCTCATGGCGGCAATATCAGGATGCGGAGCGTGAGCCAATATTTTGACTTTGGTGCGGTTGTCCAATACATCCACATAGATATCGCTGGTATTATTTAGTGTGTTTACCTCTCCATCGATCACATCAATGGCAATTGTGTACTTGTTTAAACCAATGGATTGAATTTGAGTAATGAAACTAAACTCAACGCTGTAGTCATCTTGATCAATGGTTATGTTCTTGACATCAAATTCCTTCCCATCTTTTAATAGATGGGCCGAAGTTGACTTCCCTTTCAATTTGGAAGCCAGCACACGACTTTTGATTTCAATGTCATTGTTGAGAAATGCCAAACGGTTGCTCAATACCTGCGAAAGCTCAATATCGGATCGCACACTAGTGTCTCCTAAAGCGATGGTAAACACGTGAGCATTGCTGTTCAGTGAAACATAGCGTGGATCGATTCCTTTGTTTTGAATGCCATCTGAAGCAATTACCACTGCTCCAATATTTTCTCCATAAAAATCTTCGTTGATCGAGCTCATCACATCACCCAAATCAGTGTATAATGGATCCAGTTGATACGAGTCGTTGGATGCATCAACCTGGGCAGCAAAAGAAATCGATGCTACTTCGTATTTGTCACTCAACTCCGTTTTGGCCTTTCCAATGAAACGCGTGATTTCATCTTGATCGCTCTGAGAAATAGAAGCAGACCGATCTGCATAAACCACCAACCGCGGCTTTTCTTCCTCTTCTAGAATTTGAATCAGGAAAGGTCTCAACAATAAAATAGCAATGATGATCAATGCTGTCATTCGAATTGCAGCCAAAACGGACTTTAATCGCATAGTCCATTCCTCTTGACGACTTTTATAGAAATAAAGCCACCAAACAACCAGCGCTGCCAATGGTATCATCAGCAAGAGCCACAGCCAAGAAAGTTCGAATGATATCGCCAAGTTTACCTAAAATCTTGTGCGAAGATATTAGGTAAGCATGCCACCGTCAACGTTTATTGTTTGCCCAGTGATGTATGCCGACATATCGCTTGCCAAGAACAATGCAAGGTTGGCGACATCTTCAGCCGTGCCTCCTCGCTTCAAAGGAATTGCGTCTCTCCAGCTTTGCACCGTGGCTTCATCAAGCGCACCGGTCATTTCTGTTTCGATGAATCCTGGTGCAATGGCATTGCAACGGATATTTCTTGAACCTAGTTCGAGCGCTACAGATTTTGTAAAACCCAGCAAACCTGCCTTAGAAGCCGCATAATTGGCCTGACCAGCATTGCCCTTTACTCCAACAACAGAGCTCATATTCACGATGGAACCTTTGCGTTGCTTGAGCATGGTGCGCTGCACGGCTTTGGTCATGTTAAATACAGACTTCAGGTTGGTGTTAATTACCTCATCCCACTGCTCTTCACTCATGCGCATCAACAAATTGTCGCGCGTAATTCCAGCATTGTTCACCACTACATCGATGCTTCCAAACTCCTTCACTACATCATTGGCCATTTCTTCGCAGGCGGCATAATCGGCCACGTTGAACTTATAGCCTTTGGCTTTCACACCTTTAGCTTGCAACTCAGCTTCAAGTGCCCTCGCCTTATCATCTGACGACACATAAGTAAATATGATATGAGATCCTTGATCTGTGAATAATTCAGCAACTCCTTTTCCAATTCCTCGGGTGGCGCCTGTAATGATGGATACTTTGTTCTCGAGTAGTTTCATGCTTTTTCAATTGATGTTCAAATAAAGCAAATACTTCTAAGGAAATCGATGATTCAACGAGAGAATTGCCAACAATAGGACCAATTGTAGAACGAATTCTGATTAAAAAAAAGCCTCGCAACATGCGAGGCTTCAATTTTAATAAGGTTTAAGCTTAAGCAGTAACGCCCATGACCTTGGCCATTACTTTACCAATGGTGGCTGGAGTCTCCACAACGTGGATTCCACACTCGGCCATGATGCGCATTTTAGCAGCAGCCGTATCTTCTTCTCCTCCAACAATAGCCCCTGCGTGACCCATTGTCCTTCCTTTTGGAGCAGTTTGTCCTGCGATGAATCCTACTACTGGTTTTTTATTTCCATTCGTTTTGATCCAGTTGGCAGCTTCAGCCTCAAGGTTTCCGCCAATTTCACCAATCATCACAATGCCTGCTGTTTCAGGATCGTTCATGAAAAGCTCAACGGCTTGCTTTGTAGTTGTACCGATGATTGGATCACCACCAATGCCGATAGCAGACGAAATACCCATACCAGCTTTCACTACTTGGTCGGCCGCTTCATAGGTGAGAGTTCCAGATTTTGAAACGATTCCAATATTTCCCTTCTTGAAAACAAAACCTGGCATAATGCCAACTTTCGCTTCGCCAGGAGTTATTACTCCAGGACAGTTTGGTCCAATCAGGGTGCAATCTCTGTCAGAAATGTATGACTTCACCTTCACCATGTCGTTTACTGGAATACCTTCCGTAATGGCTACGATCACCTTAATGCCGGCCTCAGCCGCTTCCATGATCGCGTCTGCAGCAAACGCTGGCGGAACAAAAATGATGGATACATCGGCACCGGTATTTTTTACAGCATCAGCAACCGTATTGAACACTGGACGATCAAGGTGCATTTGCCCACCTTTGTTTGGAGTGACTCCACCAACCACGTTCGTTCCATACTCAATCATTTGACTGGCATGAAAAGTTCCTTCACTTCCGGTGAATCCTTGTACGATCACCTTCGAATTTTTATTTACTAGTACACTCATTTTCCAGATTTTTTTACGTGCGCCAAAAATAGACATCTCGAATACCCGAGCAAGCCTATTTTCAATGAAATAATAACAGGCTATTTACAAGCAGTATTTTCGCCTTTATGATCAACCGATTTTGTGCAATAATTGTTTTGCTATTGCTCCTTCACACAGGACAATCACAATCAATATGGAGCGGAATCGAAATCGGTGGATTGGCCGGAAATATGCTTGACATTTATCCAAGTATGCCTCCACACAGCATTCATCGCGGAGCATTCATGTCATTGCGTTGGGGTGGGAAGAGTGCATATCGCGAATTGTATAATAACGTTGAATCTGGCATTCAGGCGTCATTCCATGATTTAGGAAATCCGTCAGTTCTGGGTTATGGAATTGGACTTCAATACCAAGCTACTTTTAATCAGTACATCACCAGAAGAATTCGTTCATTTCAGCGATTCAATGTGGGCGGCATATATGTTACCGAGCCCTACGACTATCTAAACAACACCGCCAACAATGTTTTCAGTTCAGATGTATCGGCTTTGTTATCCGTGTCAGCAGGATTGCGCTACAAATTCAGGCAAAACGCCATAGCACTGCAAGCTTCATACTGGCACAGCTCCAATGCACATACGGTATTGCCAAACGTGGGAATGAATGTGCCGATGCTCATGCTATCCCTTGAAAAATTCTTTTACACAGAAGATATATATGTGTTGGAAGAAAAAGAACCGTTTAAAATCGATAATCGGATCGGACTCTTACTGTACGGAGCTTTGGGGTTCAACGAAGCGGGTGGAACGGTGAGACCCACCAACGGAAATACCTACAGAAAACAACTGGCAGGTATCGGAGCAACCTATCGTTTTCGAACCATCCATCGGGTAAGTTTAAGCTTGGAAGGTTATCATGATGATGCCTATGCTCTTTGGAACAATGCCATGGAATGGACAGAAAGCAAAGACT
>Ga0181563_10005243_pt1 | contig 11893 bp, 12 predicted proteins | sample 011ome_25_FD_133759 | JGI IMG/M metagenome (GOLD analysis project Ga0181563, IMG submission 133759) | Coastal salt marsh microbial communities from the Groves Creek Marsh, Skidaway Island, Georgia - 011512CT metaG (megahit assembly) | ecosystem: Environmental > Aquatic > Marine > Intertidal... | reverse complement strand
TCAGTGCCTGTCGCGCGTTTTATATTGGCGATATGTCACGCTTTGCCAGCTGGAAGAAAAGAGAAACTCCGGAGTGGTTTTTACAGGGCTTGAAAGAGCTGTTTTAAAAGCTCACTTGCTGCCTAGTTGCGAGTTGTTTGGTTGCCCTTTACCTGGGGGACATTTGTACGATGAATTTGGTCGCCAGTTCGCAACCCTTCATTTCGATTTCCAGATCGTTATTAAAATAGGATCCGGCAATAGTGTAGTTGTCTTCAAGCCACTGGTTATAGACCCCCAGCATTTCTTTTACTGCATCTATAGCCAGTACGGATAAGGTTTCGATGTTCGGTTCAATACCGGTGAGCATTTTCTCCGTATTCATGGCGATCATGATGCCATTTTGTACTAATTGCAGCGCCTGGGCTTCATAACCTGCAGAGAGGTCGGGGGAGTCCTGCGCTGTTAGTGCGGACAAGGTCATGTTCAATGCTGTGCAACGGTTCATGACTTCCGTCATCTGGCGAGCGTCTGCATTTCCCATGCTGCCAAGCAGGAGTTCGGCAACCGGTATCCAGTTTGGTTTCTGGGCATAGGCAGGAACCGACAGGGCGGTAAGCAGTAGGCAAAGAATGGAAAAGGACGAGAGTTTTTGCAGTTTTGATTTCAAGATGGCATGCCTTTCAGCGATATCGATGACTATTTAGAGCACGGAATCAGTAACCAAGTCAAAAATTTCTGATTTTTTAGCAACTGAACCAGCCGCGCTTTTACTATATTCCAGAGTGAAACAAGGCAAAGCCAAAAATAGTTATTTTGTTCTGTTCGCGCCAGAGAAAGCAGATACCTGGTGGCTTGGAGGGGCTCGAAATACAAGCAAGACCAGTCGTCAGTTTTCAGATTTTTCTTTTTCCTTTAGTGGCTTCAAGGCATTCAGCATACAGATCAAGCAGGTCATTTCGGTAATCCTCGGAGCGATCCTGTAGAACCAGCGTGGCGCTGATATCCTGACATAACTGCAATGCGACTGTTTCAGCACTATTTTCAATGATTTCACTCATGTGTATCCCTTTTGTTAGTCATCGGTGAAATTTCAGATCATATCGTAATGGGTTTTAATCAGCTTTTTATTAATCTCGATCAATTCTCATTTGATTGTTATTCCCTGTACTATGTTGCTAGATTTATGTTCATGGATAGGAACTTGATCCACTTAGTTCAGTGCCGGAGTATGTATGGATATCACCCCTTTTCTAAAGCTGATGGCAGAAAAAGAAGCTTCCGACCTTTTTTTCAGTGTCGGCGCCCCACCCAACATTAAAATAAAAGGCGCTACCTTGCCGCTGAGCGAGAAGCTTTTGCAGCCTGGTGAAGTAAAAAAGCTCGCCTATACGATTATTAGTGATGCCCAGCAGGCAGAATTTGAAGGCACGATGGAGTTGAATTTTGCCATCAACCTTGAAGGTGTTGGTCGTTACCGGGTTAATCTGTACCGTCAGCGTGGCGAAGTGTCCATGGTGATTCGTTATATCAAGTCAAAGATTCCGAAGCTGGAAGAACTGAACCTGCCCCCGGTACTAAAGAAACTGGTGATGGCACCACGGGGACTGATCCTGGTTGTGGGTGCTACCGGTTCCGGAAAATCCACCACGCTTGCCTCCATGATTGATTATCGAAATGAACAAAAAGCCGGTCATATCCTGACCATTGAAGACCCGGTGGAGTTTGTCTATGAACATAAAAAAGCCGTAGTGGATCAGCGCGAAGTGGGGCTGGATACACTGAGCTATACCAATGCCCTGAAAAACGCCATGCGAGAAGCGCCGGATGTAATTCTTATCGGAGAAATACGTGACAGGGAAACCATGCAGCATGCCATTGCCTACGCCGAGACCGGCCATCTGTGTCTTTCAACGCTGCATGCCAACAATGCTAACCAGGCTATTGACCGCATAATTAATTTTTTCCCTGATTCAGCACAACATCAATTATTGATAGATCTGTCATTAAACCTGAAATCGGTGATCTCCCAGCGCTTGTTGCCAAGCACCGATAATAAACTGGTGCCGGCGATTGAAATTCTGATCCAGTCAGCCTATATCTCAAGCCTGATTGAGAAAAGAGATATAGAGGAAATAAAGCAAGCCATAGAAAAAAGTCGTGAAGCAGGCATGCAGACTTTTGATCAGTCACTTTATGATCTTTATAAACAGGGAAAAATTACCAGAGAACTTGCTTTGCAGCACGCTGATTCATCAAATAATTTGTCAATCAAGATTAATCTTGAAGAGGGCACAGAAAAAACCGCTGAGGGTGACGCCCTTAACCTGCAAAGCATGGGCACAGAAGAATGGCGCAAGCTTTAATGCCATAAGCTTCGTCTTTACTGATTGAGCCATTCTATTATTCGATAGCTAATCAGCTTCTGAAGCTGTTCAGGTTTGATCAAATTGCAGTGTTTTATTGTCGATCAGGTGCATTAAGGTTTTAGCAACTTCAGGATCATAGCGGGTGTCGGCGCCCTTTTGTATTTTCTGATAGGCTACGTCAATACCAAGCCCGGGTCGGTAGGGACGGTTATTGGACATGGCTTCCACCACATCAGCTACTGCCAGAATTCTCGATTCCAGTAGTATTTCATTGCCCTTCAGTCCGTCAGGATAGCCACTGCCATCCATGCGCTCGTGATGCTGTCTGACGATATCGGCAATAGGCCATTCAAAATCAATATCCTTAAGGAAGTCTGCGCCGACTGCGGAGTGTGTTTTGATGATCTCATATTCAATATCTGTCAGCTTTCCCGGTTTGCTGAGGATTTCTGCCGGGATCTTGATTTTGCCTACATCATGCACCATGGCGGCCAGTTCCAGTCCGGTTATGCGGCCAGGGCCCAGCCCCATTTCCTCTGCGATCAGCTTGGCAATTTCGGTAACTTTCTCTTCATGACCGGCAGTATAGGGATCGCGGGCTTCCAGTGCTGCAGAGAGAACATAGATGGTTTTGCGCATTGCCTGTGAAACCGATTCACGTGAAAGTTTGGCCTCAGTGATGTCCAGCAAGATTGTGGTCCAGGAGGTAGAACCATCAAAGCGTTTTGTCGGTGTGCCTTTGCCACTAAGCCACTTTGTTGCCCCGGATTTTGTCTGGATCCGATACTCATGAGTCCACTGTTTCATCTTATCTGCAGAATCCAACACGGACTCTTGCATGGCAGGCAGGTCATCAGAATGGATCATTTCCCATAATATTGCAGGATTAGTTCCAATCTCTTCAAGAGATATTTCCCAAATACTCTCACATCCTTGATTCATAAAACCAATAGACTGAGATCCATCAGCATGGATGGTGAATTCAAAAAGAGCGCCAGGAAGTTCATTGGATACTTGTGATAGCCGATGATTGGCAGATTGCAGGTCTGAAATATCCACGCCAAAGAGATCAACATATTCAAAATTTAGTTCAGGTCGTATTTGGAAAAGATACACCCTCTCATCAAGATGTATTTCTTTTGAAGTTTTTATCGCAGTCGTTGAAGCAAGATGAAGCAATTGTCGCCAATGGGATGCTGTTTGACCGCTTCCCCATGGTATTCGATTAAGAAGGTCCTGACCGGCCTGATTCGCGAATTGTATATCTGCATCCCGGGTAATTCTTATCACAGGGCTGGGGTTTGCCATCAAAAAGCTGGAAAGCTGTTGAATTTTTTCTAAATGCCGGTTTTCATCTGTTATATCCAATAGTATGCCCTGAGCGAACTCCGGGTTTTTGTCAGTATCATATTGTATAAAAGTCCAGTCCCTGACCGAGCGGGTTAAGCCCTGTTTATCAATAATTCGGTATTTTTGGTTATAATTCTGAAGTTTACGCGCTAGATTTTCACTAACCTCATTTTGAACTCTTCTGGCATCATCATGGTGAATGATATTTTCAAATTTAAGCTCACCCGCCAGGAATTCTTCTGCAGTGTATCCAAGCTGGTTAATATTTTTAGATACATAGACTACCGGCAAACCTTCTGTGAGTTTCCAGATAAAGGCAATTGCCGGACTATTGTCAACAATGTTTTGCAACAATTCTGTATTGCCGCTGCTGGATGAAAATTCGTTCATGAGATTTATCAGTTCAGAGTTGGAATTTTAAACTAGCATTTAACAATCTTGAGAAGCTGTTTATAGCTATCTAACAACACTTGTAAAGCCAATTTAAGTTAAAGCTCAATCAGATCAAGACCAATTAGCAACTGCTCACGTTCTGACAAGTCGCCAATAATTCGCCGGATTGGTTTTGGTAATGACTTTATCAGTGTTGGTGTGGCAATTATTTTTTCATCTTCTGCCAGCTGAGGATGCTTTCTGATATCAATGACTTCGTTGGAGTAGTTTTTATCCTTGATTTTTTCATCGCAAATCTCGCGCAGATTTTCTAGCGCGTTAATTGCTGTTTTTGTCATGCCGGCTACATATAGTTTTAATATGACTTTTTTCATAAGTGCTCCCTGTTCAGGGTTCTTCCTTGTGATTTTTCAAACGTCTTCAATGGCCAGGCCATCTTTCAAAAGTATAATCTCTCGAATTGTATTGGTACTTAAGATGCCGCGTGCCTTATGAATCTTGATCCGGCGTCGTATTGAATTGTCAGTTTCTTCCAGCATAAGTCTTATCCAGTTGTCAGCGATGGAACTGATATTTAATGTCGAATAATTTCCCTGACTGTCATTTTGAAGCTCGGTCAGAATAACGGTCAGGCTTCTTTCCTTCAAGGCATTGGTTAGGCGTAAAACCACATTTTTAAATGCCCTTGGATCACCCAGGTCGCTAAGAGAGCTTATTGGGTCAATAAAAATAAAATTGGTATTGAAATTATCCACGTTCTTCAATATGGAAATAACATGCTCTTCCATTCCTAGTTCAACGGACCTGATGGAATCGATGGTCAATTGCGATGCTTTGATGAAAGGCTCAAGATTGTCACCAAAGAGTTTTGCGTTTTTCTTGATTTGTTCCGCGGCTTCTTCAAAAGAAACATGCAGTACCCTATATGCCTGCAGAAAGAGCACTTGCCATTATTTTGTAGGTTAGCAAGGAATTTCCTGAGCCACTTTGCCAGGAAATCATGGTAATGCTGTTTAGCAGCAGGCCATTTTCCCCGAGCATCCTGTCCAGCTCCGGGATATTGGTTTTATAGCGTCTGGTTTGAGGCTTGGCGGTCAGCGCTGTGTCTGTAACCGGTAAAATGGTGACGCCGTCGCGATCGATGGTAAAAGGATATTGATTGGTGCCATGAGGGCGTCCGCGCAGCTTCAGGACTCTGAGTTTGCGGGTCATCAGGCCATTTTCCATAATTTGCTGGAGTAAAATAGTGGTGTCACTGGCATAATCCATGACATCCGTTGAATATTCATAGCCTGCAGGTGTTCCGGTAGTTGCCACCAGGGTAACGCCGTGTTGACGGCACCAATGGAACACCCGATGGATTTCACGATGGACCATTCCTACGCTGTCAAAATTCAACAGCATGGTGTCAAAAGCGTCCAGAACAAGTTTCTTTGCGCCGCTCTTTGTTATCGCGTATTCAATTCGAATCAGCAAGCCTGAAAGGTCCACCGCTTTCGAACCGGAGTGAAGCATTTCAGGGGCGGTAGTAAAGTCCAGAAATTGAATGTTGTTCAATATTTCCGGTTGGCCGACAAACTGTTTAATAGATTTTATTGACTCGTCAAACGTGGCAAACACGACCTTGTCACTACTTTTCGCATGCCTGATCGCATAAAGTAGCTAGAACATGGACTTGCCGGTGCCACTGCTACCCCGAATAAGGCTCACGTGTCCTTTGGTATAGCCACTACGCAGGATGGTATCCAGACCACTAACTCCTTTTTAACCTTTTGGTTTTTTGGGATTTCTTTAAAAGTGGCAGGTGCTGACTTTTTGATCTTATTGGGGATTTTTTTCATAACTTGAAACCGATATTTCTCAAAGCATCTCTGGATGTTACCGTGCAATATGTTAAGCAATATAATGTAAAAAAAAATAGGGCTATTTGAGGTTCGCTATATCAATGAATAGAACTACTTAATGCTAACTATCTTTCAATATATGGAACAGCATTATCCATTAGGGCTGTATTCAGAGCATGGTTCTTTTAATTTGTATGCTTTGCACACAGTCTTTCCCTGCATCTTTGGCCTTGTAGACACTTTCGTCGGAACACTTCATCAGGTCTTCAGGGGTTTGCATGTTCGCTGTTTTTTCGGCGACGCCAATACTCACGCTACCTTGCCAGGCGCCATCCCCGGTCTGGACTGAAAGTGCTTTGACACGCTGTAGCACCTTGTCAGCCAGATACAGGCAATCCTGTAAATTGGTATTGGGGCAGATGATAAAAAACTCATCGCCGCCAAGGCGGGCAACAAAATCATCATTTCTGACAGAGTGCGCGAGTGTTTTGCTGATTTCGCAAAGTACAATGTCACCAGCATCATGGCCATAACTGTCATTCACTTCCTTGAAGTGATCAGCATCAATCATCATACAGCTTAATGGTTGTTGTTCAGTAATGTTCTGTTGCCATAATTCATACAGTTTGTGCATGCTATGGCGGCGATTGGGAAGCCCGGTTAGCACGTCACTTAGTGAAATTTTGGTCAGCTTTTCATTGGCGATTTCCAGTTCGCTGGTGCGTTCCCTGACCAGTTCTTCCAGGTGAAGATTAACCTGGGCCATTTCGGCATTTTTATCTGTGAGCATGTCGAGCATTCTGCTCAGTGCCTGTAATAAGGGTTCAATGCTGTCCTGCTCTTTATTAGTTTGTTCTGTTTCGAAAGCCTCTTTAGCGTTGATCGCCGATTGAATAGCATTTACCTGTCTTGCCATACTCTGATCTTCGCCGAGGATATGATGACCCAGCCATTGGTATAGAAAATCCAGCACTATTTCATAGTCGTCAACAGAACCAAGATTAAGCTGATTTTTCATCAGCGTTACCTTTTCTATAAAGTCACCATGAATCTTTTTATGGTGCTTTATTGCTTCAGGATACATTCCGGCTGCCTCCATCATTAGTTCCTCTTCCGAGAAGTGATAATAGGTATAGTCTTTAAGTTCTACAAAGAGTTTGGCAGCAGAAGTCGCGGATGCTGTTTGATTAACAACGCTTTCAGCGAATTGGTTTATCAAGTCAATCAAATGATGGTGCTGGCTATCTACCGTTTTTAATCCGGTCTCAAAATCTTTGCTCCACACGAATGATTTATTCATTTTTAATATTGTAAAAAGTTATGTTTAGCGTTCATTTCCAGAGCGTGCATATCTGGGCATAATCCGGATAGCCCCGGATTCTTTTTATGATGCCGTCTCGCAGTATGGTTTTCATACCAAGGGATTTTGGCTGATCTGCATGCTTGATTACCCAAATCGTTCCGGATTTACAATAGCGACAACAATATCATTCGCTGTCTGCTGAATTGCTACCGGTGTAATAACGCCTGGGCAACTTGTGCCTGCTTCAGGCAATGCCCACACATGGATCTGTTACAGTTGCTACAGGTTAATGTGGCTTCATTTCCAGGATGAAAAAAGCAGGAAATGGTTTAATTCATGGAAATTTACCAAGGTCATATCCAGCAGCAATTTATTAATAAATTTTACGCATTATGCTAGGTCCGTTTTAAGTTGCGTTGATAACGATCAAACAGGTTCATATTCGGTTTCTTAACTAGTGGTTTTGTGGATTCTTGTACTCTAACGCTGCACAAATTATGAAAAAAATTTGGAGAATATTGTTATTTATAGATTGTGGTTGATTCATGGCTTTGTTTCGGGCAAGTTCTTTGAATTGACAGCGATGGAATCCGACAATTTTCTTCATCATTACTTACTATAAAGACTTGCTCCTTTGAAAGCGAAACAAAAAAATACACCAGATCTGGAACGGATAATCGCTGAGACCTCAGATTGGCTATGGGAAGTGGATAAGGATGGTTTTTATACCTACTGCAGCCCACAGGTTGAGACTATTCTGGGTTATTCACCGAATGAGGTTGTGGGTATAAGCCCATTTGATTTGATGGCTACCGGTGAAGCCGAGAAAGTCAGAGATGAATATTCCCGGATTGCTCAAAAACGCGAGTCATTTCAATTTTTAAGAAACTATAATTTACATAAGAATGGAAAACTGGTGTTGCTTGAAACCAGTGGCAATCCTTTTTATGACTAGGCTGGAAATTTTGCTGGCTATCGAGGTGTTGACAGGGATATCACGTCCAGAAAAGATATTGGAAATGAAAGTTTTATTTACCAGGCTTTACTGGACAGTGTTTCAGAAGCAACGTTTATTTTAAATCCGAGCGGAATAATCATCCACGTAAACAAGCACTACACCGCCCTGTTTGGCTATTCCTTTGAAGAAGCTGTCGGTCAGAGTCCTTCTATTCTCAATCCACTTGATGTGGATAGTGCCAATAGTGTAGAAAAATCTCTGGGTTTGCTAGCTGATGGTAAAGTCATTACCGGGGTGCGCAACAGGAAGAAAAAAAATGGCGACCTCGTGACGGTCAAATTCATCGCGCGTCCCATTAAAGATATAAATGGCCAGATCATTCAAATTGTTTGTAGTTACCAGGACCTGACTGATCTTCTCAAATATCGGGATAATTTTGCCAGAAACTCAAAACTTCTAGAGCAGTCCCAGCGCCTGGCTAAGATAGGTGGCTGGGAGCTGGATATTAATTCCGGTGAAGTATACTGGACCGCTGAAACCTATCGTATTCACGAGACAAGCCCGGAAGATTTTAATCCGAATGTTGATGACGGCGTGGAATTTTATTTGCCAGAATCCAGAAAGCCGCTTTTGGATGCACTGGATGCCGCTATAAATGAAGGTAAGGGCTATGACCTGATTTTGGAATTGTTGACAGCCAGGGGTAATCAGATTTCTGTGCGAACGACATGTGAAGTTTTAATGAAAGATGGTAAGCCAGTAAAATTGACAGGAGCGTTTCAGAATATTTCGCAGCATGTAAAAGAGCAAAGGCAGCTTGAGGGCGCGCTTCATGAAAATAAATTGGCCATAAAAACGGCACAACTTGGTGTCTGGACTTTCGATCTTGCTCAACAGAAGCTGGATTGGAGTGATGTGCAGTTATCCATTTTTGGCTTGAGCCGTGATGAGTTCGATGGATCATTGGATTGTTTTTAAAAAAAGCTGCATCCAGAAGACAAGGATGAAGTACTGGAAAAGCTTGGTCAGGTTTTGCAAGGGGCTGAGCTTTTTAATGTTAATTTCAGAATTATGCTTCCTGATAATGAAGTTCGTTATATCAGTGGCTCGGTCTCACCTGTCTTTGATAACAATAATAATGTGATCAGAGTCGTTGGTATAAACAGGGACATTACGAATAGAGTGGTGGCAGAAAATACCATCAGTGAATATTTGGAGAAACTGCAGGCAACATTAAACGGCACAATAGAATTGGCGATGAATCTGAATAGCCTTCGCGACCCTTATACCTCAGGTCATGAAACTCGAGTGAGTATGATTGCCAAAGAAATTGCCATAATAATGGGGCTGGATGAATTTGTGTTGGAGGGTCTGTCTGAAGGTGGAAAGCTGCATGATATCGGGAAATTTGTTGTTCCCGTTGAAATATTAAGTAAGCCGGGAAAATTATCTGGTTTTGAGTACCAGTTAATCCAGACCCATTGCGATGAAGGATACAAAGTGCTCAATGTTATTGATTTTCCCTGGCCCATTGCGGAAATGGCCTTGCAACACCATGAGCGTCTGGATGGCAGTGGCTACCCACAGGGGCTTATAGGGGATGAAATCATTCTGGAAGCCAGAATTCTGGCGGTAGCTGATGTTGTCGAATCAATGTCATCCCATCGTCCCTATCGTGCCGCCCTTGGTATTGATGCTGCACTGAATGAAATCGAGAAAGGTCGTGGAAGGCTTTATGACGAGAAAGTTGTTGGTGCCTGCCTTAAACTATTCAGGGAGCAGGGTTTTACTATTTCAGAGGTTTCAATATAGCCAGGTTAGCTTGTTTTATTGGCTCCATTGCCTCCATTTTCTCCACTCGCTCCATCCTTTCACTCCTCTCATTGTTCTGACTTTTCCCAGAGTTTATCAAGGCATCGGTAATACATAAAAATATACCGACATGAAATGACAGATGCTGCCCGATAGCGCAAACAGATGAAATGCGGCATGATTTAATGGTATGCGTTTGATGGCATAAATAATTCCACCGATTGAATAAAAGACCCCGCCAAGTACAAGCCATATTAATCCTGCCTCGGCAAGATTGCTTGATAGCGGCTTGATAGCAAAAATAATTATCCATCCCATCAAGGTATACATGACAGTGGAAAGCAGGCGATATCTGCCGGTAAAAAATAGTTTCAGACTGCTGCCGGCAATGGCCAGCCCCCAACTGACGGCAAAAATAATCCAGCCAGTCATGCCCTGCAATGTAATTAACGCAAATGGCGTATAGGTTCCGGCAATAAGGATGTAGATGGAGACATGATCAAATATTCTTAGCTTGGCGCGCAAAAGTGGCTGTTTGCAATGGTGATAAAAGGTGGAGGTGGTATAGAGTGTGACAAGGCTGACACCAAAAACGATGAAGCTTGTTAAAGGCAGGACGCCAGTTTCCTGAGCTGACCTGAGGATTAGCAGGATCAGTGCAATCAGGCTCAAGACCATGCCGACGGCATGGGAATATATATTGATTGATTCTTCGAAAGGCGAATAAGTGCTGATTGGTGCTTGCGTTTTCATAGAGTCAGCTTGATCTGGATTTATTATTGCTCAGTCATCCATAAAAGTGTGTGTCAATTTTTCTTAAGCACTTTATTTCCATACTATAATCAATTTGCATTTTTACTTCCCGGGTTTTTACTGCATAATCGTTCCCCCACTTTTTTAGTCGTTAAATAGCCTTTTAATTGTTATTTTAGTAAAAATTTTCCAGGTTCCCAATTTTATGTGGTTTAAAAATCTTCGCTTGTACTGTCTTGCCCAACCTTTTGATCTTCCGCTTGAACAATTTGAATCACAGCTTGCAGAACTTGCCTTCGTGCCTTGCTCAAACTATGAAAAGTCCCGCATTGGCTGGGTGAACCCGTTGGGAGACGCGGCGCCTGAAGTCAATGCTGGTGAAGTCAGTATTGATGAAAATGGAGAAGCTGTAGAAACACCGGAAGACTCGGAAGCGTTAATGCTGACTCATGTTATTGGTGATTACATCATGATCTGTGCAAAGACCCAGGACCGCCTGTTGCCTGCATCGGTGGTACGCGAGGCGACGGCTGAGAAGGTCGCGCATATTGAAGAGCGACAGGGGAGAAAGGTCTATCGCAAGGAAAAGCGCGAGATCCAGGACGATGTTTATGGTTCTTTGCTGCCGCGAGCCTTTACCCGCTCCAGTAAAACCTATGCCTATATCTCCCGGGCTGAAAACCTGCTGGTGGTGGATACCGCCAGCGCCCCAAAGGCGGAAGAATTACTGAATCTGCTCAGGGACTGTCTGGGCTCATTCCCGGTATCACTGCCTGATCCCAGACGCGCGCCCGGCGATGTCATGACCCGTTGGTTGAAAGAGCAAAAGGCTACGGATCATTTTGTCATTCATAACGATTGCGAGCTCATTAACCCTAAAGATGCCGGTAACGTGGTGCGCTGCAAGGGACAGGATCTGGACGGTGAAGAGATAGAGGCGCATCTGGATGCCGGTAAGCAGGTCAGGCAACTCAGTGTGCTGTGGAATAACCAGCTAAGCTGCAGTATTGCCGAGGACCTGACTATAAAGCGGCTGCGCTTTGAGGAGATCAAGGAAGAGTTGGAAAGCTTTGATGAAGAATCACCGGCGCAGAAATTCGATCAGGAATTTGCCCTGATGACGCTGCAGCTA
>Ga0181563_10005241_pt1 | contig 11894 bp, 4 predicted proteins | sample 011ome_25_FD_133759 | JGI IMG/M metagenome (GOLD analysis project Ga0181563, IMG submission 133759) | Coastal salt marsh microbial communities from the Groves Creek Marsh, Skidaway Island, Georgia - 011512CT metaG (megahit assembly) | ecosystem: Environmental > Aquatic > Marine > Intertidal zone... | reverse complement strand
TGCCATCTTGTCCATTTTATTCTCTATGCGCTCTAAACGTGTTGCGGTATTATCGGCCATTGATCATTTTATCCATACAATTTAGTAAAAGTAATTAGTTATATTTATAATGTTTTAACCTTCTAATGAAGCTGTTGGTGGTGTAAAGTTTGCGGTGTAGCGAGCTAAACCTACAGTTAATCTTACTTGGTGAATATAGCCCTCATATCTACCATATATACCCATCCAATCTGAACGACCAATATATCCTACTGGACTAGTCCAATTCACTGTATCAAATCCTGTATGCGTTATAGTATTTGATCTTAATTGTCCATCATAATAATGTTGCATTAACCCCGAAGAATTTCTAGTAATTGCTTGATGCTTAAAAGTACTACCTACTTCATTGTAACTTCCAATACCAGCAGTCATTTTAAATCTTTCTACTCCACCAATCTTAAATATAGCATATAGGTTATTATCCGTAGTTATACCACTCTGTGTGTTGCCGGTGCCCCCACCAAAATAAAAGAAATTATTTGTATCTTGAAAAATTTCAAATATAGGTGAAGCTGTAGAACCTTGCCAACCCCAAATTCCCTCAATAGTAAATGGTATAGAAGGTTGTCCTAAAATTTTCATAAAATTTAAAACATTAGGATCAAAGTTTAAATATCTATTAGTATTAGAACCTGACATAAAGCTGATAGTAGGTTCTGACCCAAAAGCAGATTTAGTAGTAGATCCAGTAGTAGGTCCATTCATTACTATATTATTAACTTGCGATTTATCTATGATCGAGGCGTCTGTACCTTTGATGTGTAGTTCTGCACCAGAGGATGATAGTGGGGCGGTTGGTGGAGTAAATTCTCCAGAATATATTACACTTTTATTAATTCTTAGATCTGAAATATAGGCTTTAGCCTGCTGGGTGGCGTCTGATTGATATAGCCACGGTTGCCCGACTTTGTAATTTACACTAGAATAAGTGTGGGAGTCTGAGGTACTAATTACTTCTTTACCGTCAACATAAACTTTAAATGTTGAGCCGTTATGAACAGCGGCAACGTGGTGCCACCCTATTCCAAATATCGTAGCAAAAGTATGCCCACTTGCATTCCAAGTAAGATTTGTTCCAGTAGTAGAATTGAAAATATATGCCCCATATCTTCGAAGCTGTATTCCATATTGAGAACTTATATCTGTGGTTGTAAAGTAACCCCCATAAGTTGTATTACCGCCTGTTCCATCATCATATATCCACATTTCTACAGTAAATGTCGTACCCAATCCACCTGAAGATAATGTTCCCGATAAATGACCGCCATTAGCCTCAATAAAAACAGACCCACCGTGATCATTTGCAGCGTATTCGGTGTAATCGTAGGGTGAAAGCGGCAAAACTTTAAAATTGGTTCCTAAAGTCCCAATGTTTTCGCTAGTTGGTGTAGCACCATACTCGTATACACCATAAGGTTTGTGTGCTGTTAAAAACACAGTGTCGGAGCTTGAGGTTACTGGCTCAGTAGGCACACTTCCATCGTGCGTTGTTGACTTTAATTCTATATCTCTAAAATTTATATCAGCAAGGTTAGTCGTTGGTAATGATCCTAGATCAGATGTTGCATCCCTTCCCCCAAAAGTCATATTTCTTACAGCTTGTGCAGTCAAGGAACTTAAAGTTGTAGTTATAGTATTGCCAAGCCTGTCTGTTGTAATTTGAGCTCCATCCATATACCAATTAGTTGCGCTCGGTGTGCGACTTACCACAAAATAGTGCCAATTACTATCTAAATAATTATTTCCAGATCCGTCATTTTGAGTCTCAAACGCACCTCCCACTGAAAACTGTCCACCATTATCTGTTTCAATCATCATACTAAAAGAACCGCTTTGGGTTTCAAACACCCGCGCATAATCAATCACTGAATTTAATTTGTACCAAAAAGACAAAGAATATGTATCTAAAGTTCCTGAAACTGTTTCAGGTCTAAAATGTCCATAAGAGCTATAACCACCACTCCGATACGGGCTAAAAGTACCAGCTTGGGTATCGCCATTTACTGTGATGCTATGGCTATTCGAAGAAGCATCAGTAATATTGTTATTATCCGAAGTTCCATCTGCTGTCGCTAACAGAGTTGTATATCTACTGTTTTCTGCAATAGAAATAAAATTAAGAGTAAAACTAGAAACATACGGTAGAATATTAATACCATCACTTGCTCTAAAGGTAATAGAACCAGTACCACCATCAGGCGCCTGGGCTACAGTCTTAGGAGTAATTGTAAAGACTGAAGAATCTTGAGAAACTGTTGCTATGGAATCCATTGAGCCACCAGTAACGTGACTATATGTGATTGGAATTCCTTCCGGATCGGATGCTGCTAAAGTAATTGTGGTTGCAGTTTGTGGGCTATCTGCACTTAACTCATAAGCACCAGCTGGTTGTCCATTGGAATCCCATGTGGGCGTGGTGTTTATTAAAGCAATATTATACCAACCGGACCCATTCCAAATATATAATCTATTAGTTTCTTCTACAAATGCCTGTTCCCCTATGTTACCAGTAGAAGGTAGCTGACTAGAAGCTGTATATTTTACTGCGGCTGTTTCCAAAGCCTGTAGATTAACTTCACTTGGATTACTTAAAGATGCACCAATTAATGATTCCGGTTTATTAACTACGGATGATAATAATCTTGATTTACTTGTCATTTTTTAATTATCCTATTGTGCTCTTATTTTTAAGTTTGCTGCACCAACAGCGGTAATATTTAATGTAGTCGGATTCGGAAATTCAGCTATATAATCAGTACCAGGTATTGCTTCTCTTATTAAAGCTTCTGCATCATAATTAATTGTAACACCATCAGATATTGGAGAAGTTCCAGAAGTCGCATACGGTGCAATCATTAGATCGAGAGTATCTGCACTATCCTGACTAAAGTGGTATCCATCCGCTACTGCATCCAGCTGTGCTTTGTTCATACGATTAAATGCTTGAGATGTTAAAGCTTGCTGTAGAGTAGCATGCTCGTTGTTGTTTGTACCATTGACCCAAGTTTCTGAAATACCATATGCTATTGTATTTTGAGATTCAGTTGTAGAAAACTGTTTTACAGTATCTGTATTGCTTTCTAAAATAAATAACTTAGTTCCATCGTTGGAAAATGCTATACTGTATAGATTACTTGAAATTACAGAAGAAGCATCATATTCTGCATCAGCAGTAGTTCCTTGTGATGAAGATAATGTATAAGGTGATGCTAAATTATATTGATATACGGACTGAGTACTATATGAAGATAAAAAGATTTTAGTTCCGTCTGAATTAAAATCAACGTCTCTTACGTTTGTTTTTGCATGATATAGGTAATTACTTGTTGTAGAAGCAGAAGATACTACATAAGGCGTGCTTAATGTATATTCACGTATTCTCTTAATTGAGCTATCAACATCAGATATGAATAATTTAGTACCATCCGAATTAAAATTTAAACTATGAACATCGCTTGATCCTATATCAGATGGAGTGTAGGAAACACTGTCGTATGATGCAGTAGTTACATCCCAAGCAGTTGATAGTGTATATTGATAAACAGTAGTGGCATCGGATGCATACATCTTAGTACCATCTGGTTTAAAAGTAAGTGCTACAGTATCATAAGCTTCATCGATGTTATAATTTCCTGTACTGCTTGCTGTGCTGATATCGTTAGGTGTTGATAATGTAAATTGATAAACATGACCAGTATATGCACCAATATATAACTCAGTACCATCAGATTTAAGATACATACCTCTTGGGGATGAGTGAGAAACGCTATATGATTTGTTATCATAGCTTGGGCTTGCTAAACTAAACCCTAAATTAACTGTAGTAGAAGTTCCAGCATCATTATTATACTGCCAAGTTCCTGAGTTGTTTCTTGCAATCTTTCTTACCCCATCGGATGCCTTTGCAACACCCCAGCTTGTCCGATTGTCTGTTGAAACAGCATAGAAGACGTCACCATCATTTTTGGTTTCATCTGCAGTCATTGAATTAATGTCTAACCAGCTTGATGAATTGATTTGACCATTGGATGAATTTGTGAGAGCTGGAAAATACTGATTGTAAGCTGGTGTTGTAGTTCCTTCATCTATTGCTAAATCATAAACACCAATTAACTGAGTATCTTGACCTGCAACTCTTCCTGCATAAATTAACTTTGTGCCATTGTCTGCTTTTTGCATGTGATATATTTCACTACTATTAGAAGCACTTAAATTTAGATTAGAGTATGAAGCAGTTGTAAGATCATATGCAGTTGTAAGATTATACTGTCTAATTACTGTTCCTTTTGTTCCACTATTAATAAAGAACCTAGTACCATCAGAATTAAAAAACCAATCTGTAGTATTTTCATTACCAGCAGTAAAACCAAAAGTACTATTAAAATTAAGATAAGTGGCAGACCCAGTAGATAAATTCCAAGGAGTACTCATTGTCAACACACCAATAACACCAGCGGTCGAAATGTCTGTAAATCCATAAAACATTTTAGTTCCGTCAGTACTAAACTCAACCCACGCTGGATTATGACTTGTTATAGTTGAATCTGAAAAAGAACCGTTTGCTGAAGAAGTAGAAAAATTATAAGGTGTTGACATGGTGTACATATAAAAAGCTTCAGTACCAGAGAAATTGGCTATTACATATCTAGTTCCGTCACCATTCATCCAAAAACCAGAAGCATATTGAGACCTATTTAATGTTGAGATAGATGAACCTATGGTTGAAATATCAAACGGGGTACTCATTTGATACATAAGTGTTTGAGTATTACTTGGTGTTGCTGCGATATGAGTTCCGTCATCACTCATGTGCCAGCTCTTCATAAAGGTGTTACTTAATCCTAAGTTTGAAGAACTTTGACTGTTCAAGGAGTTTGCTGTGGCAGCATTAATATTTTGAGCAGGAGAGCCAGCTTGAGCTAATTTAATACCACTACCATCAGACTTACCTTGAGCACCAAACAACTGCCAAGAAGAAATTGCAGACGTGCTTGCAAAAGCAGTGACTGATTTGTACGTTCCAGAAGTTGCTGTAATAATAGCGGACCCAGAGTTACCTACGACTTTTTTACCCACGTCTGCTGCGTTGAAAGCATTAGTAGAGCCTGAAGTAAATTCACTTAAATATCTATGAAACGGAGATGTGTTATATATGTGAAGGATAAAGAGTCTAGTCCCATCAGAATTAAATGCCATAGCTTTTGGGGGCCAATTATTTGCATTTGCACTACTGTCATAAGCAACGGTAGTGCCATCGCTAACATTAGTAGTTATATCATACACTGTTCCTAAATTTTTAACAAAAACATCGTTATCAGCATCTTTCCCATAGTACAGTTTTGAGCCATCATTATTAAATAATATAGCTGTAGGATTAGTTAATCCTGTTATAGAACCATCTAAAGTTTTAGTTCCCGTAATATCATAAGCCGTTGTTAATGAATATTGTTTTATATCATCAGAGCTAAAATCTGCAATGTAAATTTTAGTACCGTCATTATTAAAACGAATATCTCTAATATAAGTACCAACTGTCCAAGTTCCATCACTAGTTGCAGTTGATAAGTCATGTGCAGTACCTAGAGTAAATTGCTCAATCGAGGAATCATAACCTACCCACAACTTAGTACCAGCAGAATTAACTCTAACCGCATAGGGATCAAGAGATAAAGTATATTCAGACGAAGCTGTTCCAGCAATTGTAGTTATATCAAAAGCTGTTGATAAAGAAAACACTTTTATTTTATCACTGTTAGTTTCACAAAAATAAATTTTAGTTCCGTTAGATGAAAATTCTGCAGATTTAGTTTGCTGAGCGCCAGTATAGTCCCAAGAATTTATCTGTCTAACATAACCACTGGATATTAATGATATATCATATCCTGAGACAGTCGGATTACTACTCGTAAAAGTACCATCACCAGTTGCGCTTGGAGTTAATGTTGCACTAGAATAAGAAATAGGTTTCTCATCAAAGAACTCGTAATTAGTGGCATTAGCGTTAACATCCCATTGACCTTTAGAACTAAATCCTGACTGAGGAACTTCTTTAAACACTGATACAATAGGGCTTACGGCATCAATACTGTCCGCCATATTAAATGTAACGGCTTGATTAGAATCAAAAGACTGTGTAAGTGTATTTGATTTAATACTACTTGGTGCAATTTCTCCACCAGATAAAGTTTGACCTACTGTTTCAAGATCTGCAATGGCTGGAGGTAAAGCAGTAGTCGGAACTTGAGTTGAAGTTCCTAATAACTTCGATAAATTTCTTGCATTACTTGCCATCTTTATAACCTTTTAGTTTATACTATTTATTCTTATTAATCGAAAAATATTATTTCTTCATTCCATTCTTATATTATCTCATTTGATATTGAACTACCATAGGTCTTTTTTTATCTAAAATATATAAATATTTGCCATTAGTATCCCATGCAATGTTATTACCGCTAGTTACCCTAGTGGTAAATTTTATGTCTTTAGGATTAAAAGTTGTACTGTTAACCAGACTAGACCATTTAACATCGAGAGGTATTTCCCTTATGCCCTCTGAAGTAATAATGTGCACATTTTCTCCTCGGCCATCAATAAACATACCTAGACAATCAGCAAAAACCTGTTCATTTTTAGATTGTATATTTGTTATATCCCATGGCATAGCTAAATCATATTGTCTTATATATCCACTAGACCTATCAGCTATGAACATTCTCGTACCATCAGATTTAAAATGTATACCACGCGGGCCCGCGGATGTTGGTGTTATACTATTTAAGTCAATATTATTTTGACTTATTGGATCCTGATTGGTATAGAAACTAGTCAAATCACCAGATGTATATAAAGGAAGTTTATACAGTTTATCAACAGTGCTATAGTTATCTACTACAAATATAAAATCAGAACTACCATATATGCCTTGAGGAGCTGGACCACCAAAAACATTTTGAGTTGCATTACCTGCACTACTTGGATCCCAAGCAGTTGACATAGAATACTTTTGCATAGTATTACCAGTCATCATGTAAAAAGCATTACCAGAAGTTGCAACTTGAAGAGAAACACCCCCAGAAGAAACTGTTTTAGGATTTTGTCGAGCTTGTAATGTAGAAATATCCCATGGAGTAGTAAGTGATCTGTAATGTACAGTATTACCTCCCGTCATTTCTAATAATTGATTACCATTAGGTGAAAATGATATATCAGTAACCGACGAACTGGTAAATGTGTGATAATGACCTGCAGAGTAAACATCCCATGGATCAGATAAATTATATTGAGCAATAACATCAGTACCAATAACATACATTTTTGAACCATCATAACTAAATTTTAAGTCGTTGTAATTTCCTGATTCTGAAGTAGCATCTATGCCGTTAACGTCTACTAAAGATGCAGAAGTGAGATCCCAAGGGGTGGATAATCCATACTCTTTTAAACTAGTCGCAGTGGCAAAAAACATTTTAGTGCCATCATATTTAAATTGAATATCTTGAGGATTACCTAATCTAGGACCATAATGTGCTGAATACCACCAACTACTCCAGCTTGCTGTTGTAATATCAAAAGGTGTAGTCATAGTGAAAATATCAACACCGTCTCCAGATGTTCCTGTAATATAAAGTTTAGTCCCATCAGCACTTATATCAATACCAGTTCCGCCGCTTTCATATTCATTTACACTAACCTTTCCATCATAAATAGCAGTATTTACCATCCACGGTGAGGAGAGAGTATATCCAAGAATATCGTATGAACCTCCATGCACATAAATGTACATTTTTGTACCATCATTACTAAAACATATTCCTCGACCTTCGTCGTTATCTTCAAAATTCTCAACATTAAAGGAATCTGAATGATCGGGTAAATTTGCAGTTTTAAGATCCCAAGCTGTTGATAAACTATATTTAACCACTTTATCTTCATCTGTTCCTGAAACAAATAATTTTAACCCATCACTACTAAAACAAATTGTTGCAGGGTTTGTTTCTCCCTCATAATATCCAATATATGGAAGTTGAATGGCGTAATCATGACTAGCTGTTGAAATATCCCAAGCAGTACTTAAATTATATACATCAATATCGTCCCCACCACCTCCTGTTACATACATTATAGAACCATCAGATTTAAAAAACAAATCAGTTGGGGCAGTTTGATTTGCAGATACAGAAAAGGATGCATCTGCAGCACCACCTGAAGGTAAATCCCAGGCTGTACTTACATTGTGTTGATAAACCGTATCAGTAGAACTAGAAACAAAATACATCGCCGTACCGTCCGGTTTATAAAAAACTCCTTGCGGATCTAAAACAGAGTTCATTGGTCCTCTATTTGCTATGGTAACAGAAGCAGTAGAAATATCCCATGCAGTCGATAAGTCATATAAATGAAAGGTATCGTTATTTGTTCCGCACATATATAATTTTGTTCCATCTGGTTTAAAAAATATACCTTGTACGTTACCATCTTGACTTGCTATCGAAAAATTTTGGTTATAAGATGCAGTAGATAAATCATATGCTGTTGATAAATCATACTCCATAATATCATTTCCGTTCCTTCCTGCAATATATAATTTAGTGCCGTCAGGCTTAAGTTGAATAGCTCCGACAGCACCTTCTCTTGAAGCATATGGCAAAACATTTTCAGTTAAGCCTGGGACTGCTGTTGAGAGATCCCAAGCAGTGCTTAAATTCCATTGCAGATAATCTTGCATAATCTCTGTATACATTTTAGTACCGTCATTACTAAAATATATCCAGTCTGGCCCACTATCATAATCTGTCATATCAAGAAAATATGAATCTAAATTTGCTGTAGTAATATCCCATGAAGTACTTAATGTCCATGAGCTAACTCTATCATTACTGCTACCTATCGCGTATATTTTAGTACCATCAGGTTTAATGTAAAATGATTTAGGTGAGGAGTTTCCGGAGTTAATGTTTAAGGAATTATAATACACAGCAGTTGAAATATCCCAAGCTGTACTTAAATTCCACTGAAATATTGTATCTGCAGCATCATCTAAAACATACATTTTAGACCCATCAGTACTAAATCTTAATTTATACAAATCATTTGTGGTTATACTATCCACATTAAGAGATTGGTAAAGAGTTATAGTTGTAAGATCATATGCAGTTGATAAGTTATATTCATAAACATGATCAACTCCAGATATACCTCCCATATACATCTTAGTCCCATCAGAGTTAAAATATACTGAATAAGGCGATATATTTTCATTTGTGACTGAGAAGCTTTGTTCGTAGTCATGATGAAGAGTATTTAACTTAAAAGGTATTCCAAATCTATACTTATATACAGTATCGTAATTATTGGAAATCTGAAACAACCAATTTCCGTCAGATGAAATAAATATATCACTAGTAGCGCCAACAGCCAGTTTTATAATATCAGGACCAGTGCGGTTATATGGGCCTTTTTCAAGAGACCATCCTATCTTATTGTTAGGAAATGTTCCAGCTTTAGTTTTAAGAAAATGTGAATTGGAAGTAAATATTCCAGTATTTTCTGTTATATTTTTTCCAATAAAACCTCCGTTTAGTTTCACGATATTACCTCATATGAACATACAAAATGAATATCTGCCGACCCAGCTTTTACTTGTAAAGAATCACCTTCGCGTAAGTAAATACCGTGATCCTTTGAGATAGCGATTAGAGTAGTACTTGTCGGTATTGTAATATTACTGGCAACAGCATAAGAAGTACCTCCTCTAACAAAATTGATAGATACGTCTACATCTATAGCTATATTTGTATTTGTAGCTACAACTGAATTTATTTTATATATATTATTACTTGAAGAAGCGTTTGCTATAAGATTAGCAAATGAGGTTGTAGCTATAGAGCCAACACTTTCTTCCAATATTGATGTCACATTAACTATATTAGGATTTGCCATCCTGTTATCCTCCGAATAAGAAATTAAATGCTATTGCTTTAGACGATGATGTAGATCCTTCAATAGGAGCTGGTTGACCTACAGAATCAATAAATGATATAGATCCAGGTTGAGTTGGATTTTCTTTGATTTGAACACCACCAATATGTAAAGTTCCTCCTGATAAATATAAATCTTTCCATTTTTTGGTTGGTGTACCTAAACTTCTTGAACTGTCAAAATCAGGTATTATATCTTGTGATACTGAAGTTAAATTGACGGATGCTTGTCTTGCTTGAATGTAATCTGAATCAATTATACTTAAATCTGTAGTTGCTTGTCTTGCTTGAATGTAAGCTGAATCAATAGAACTTGCGTCAATAACATTAATATTAAATTGTTTAGTGTAGTCAAATATAATAATTTCAAAACCAACAGAAGCAGGATCTACAAGGGTTATGGTTGTACCGTTACTTGCGGTATAATCAGTACCAGCGGTAAGAAGAATACCATTTAAAAATACCTGTACAGTACTAGGGCTATATGAAAGAGTAGATCCGTCTGCATCTACGCCACCAAATAAAGTTTGATTAGCAGCCGCAACAAATCTATACTTATCTACAGTAGCAGTTGCTCCATACTGAGGAATTCTTGCCGTAACATAAGCAGAGTCAATACTACTTAATTGTGTTGTAAAATATTTATCAAAATTGTTAATTACAAGTTCAAAGTTGGAATCAGCAGCAGTTGCAAGAGTAAGGGTATTTCCACCCGATGTTGTAAAGTCTTCACCTTGGTATAAATTAACACCATTTAAAAATACTATAAGATTATTTGAATCAAATGCTAAACTATTACCAGCATCGTCATTACCAGTAAAGACTGTTTGAGGTGCGGTTGTAGTAAATTTAAATTTATTAATATTAGTAGTTGCGGAATGATTTGGTATTCTAGCTGCAACATAAGCAGAATCAACAATACCATCTAAATCAAGAATAAACTTACTTGAAAAATTCTCAATTAATACTTCATTACCTGAATTAATTGAGTCAAGAAGTGTTACAGAATTACCAGACGATGTTGTGTAATCTTGTGATTTAGTAAGAAGAATACCATTTAAGTGTACTTGTACTGCTCCATCAGAAAATGCTAAAGTGTTTCCGTTTGCATCATTTCCGGTATATGTTGTCTGACCTTCTGTTGATATATATCTAAATGTATCAATTGATCTATTACCTGCATATATCTCACCAATTCTTCCAGAAATATAAGCAGAATCAACAATATCAGTTGATACATATATCTCACTAATTCTACCCGTAATATAGGCAGAATCAACAATGTCTAGCATATCTTGTGAATCTATGCCAGGAGAACGATATAGATTTGAGAATGTATTAATTGCTATTTGATCGCCAGCTGAAGCAGGATCAATAAGAGTAAGAGTATTTGAGGATGCAGTTGTAGTATAATCTGTTCCATTTATAATAAGAACACCATTAACTGATACTATAACATTAGAATTATCTTGATCAATAACAAGTGAAGAACCATTATCATCTGCACCAGTAAATACTGTTTGACCAGAGTCGGCCGTATAGAAATAATTTAATACAGAACCTCTGGCTGGATATGATACCGAAACTCTATTTGTTATATAAGATGAATCGAAGTAAGTTGATATATTTTCACTACTTGCTGGATCAAATGCTACAATAGAAATTTCATCAGCAGAATCTGCATTAAATGTAAGAGTAAGCGTATTATTACCTGATAAATTATAATCATCACCACTTAAAAGAAGAACTCCATTTAAATAAGCAGCTAGATTATTTGAAGTAAAACTTAAAGTATTAGAATTGTTATCTGCACCACTAAATATTGTTTGACCAGAGTCCGCAATATAAACATAAGTGTTAACTCCACCAGAC
>Ga0181563_10005238_pt1 | contig 11898 bp, 9 predicted proteins | sample 011ome_25_FD_133759 | JGI IMG/M metagenome (GOLD analysis project Ga0181563, IMG submission 133759) | Coastal salt marsh microbial communities from the Groves Creek Marsh, Skidaway Island, Georgia - 011512CT metaG (megahit assembly) | ecosystem: Environmental > Aquatic > Marine > Intertidal zone... | reverse complement strand
TTAATTTTAGCCAATGTTGCTCCATTGCCGAGATGAAAACGGGCCACTGGACAGGTCGGCTTATCCCGGCTTTTTACTTTTAGCAGATAGTAAGCACAAAGAGATAACAGAGTATCCTTGAGTTCCGGGTCTTGCATTTTCTCAACAGTCGGATTGATGAGAAGTCCGCGGATATGTTCTTTACTGTTCTCCGTCAGAGCCTGAAGTTCCAGCTGTGGTACCTCGCTTTTTAACCAGGCAGAAAAATTTGGTATGGGGGAGAGAGTCGAATAGGTTTTGATACTTGAAATTTCTCTTTCGAGCTTGTCAACAACCTGCTTGATCAGCAGGTTACCAAATGAAACACCACGCAGTCCTTCCAGACAATTATTGATGGAATAAAATATAGCGGTATTGTATGAAGCAGGGCTGGCCTCGTTTACTTCTTCCTGTAACAGTTCAGAAACATTGCTGCTAATTTCATTTGTCAGCGCAACCTCGACGAAAATAAGTGGCTCATATGGCATGACCGGGTGAAAAAAACCAAAGCAGCGACGGTCTTCCTGCAACCGCCTGCGCAGATCCGGCCAGCCCATAATCTCGTGTACTGACTCATATTCAATGAGCTTTTCAAGAACTACCGCAGGGGTTTCCCAGTCAATACGTCGGATGTCGAGAAAACCACGGTTAAACCAGGCTCTGAACAAATACAGCAAATCATCATCAACGGCGCGAAAACCAGGGTTTTCACGTAAGACGTCCAAAATATCCTCGCGCATGGCTATCAGGGACTGTGTTCCCATGGCGGCCATATTCAAGGCCCTGAATAATTCCAGTCTCTGGGACTCACTGGCTTTATGAATTGCCTGGATACTATCCTGTGTCTGTTGTTCCTGAAATTTATTTATTGCGTTTTGTACACTCTGCGCATCTGCGGCGAGATCGTTTTCCAGGAATTGAAAGAACTCTGTTTTTTCTTCAAGATCAAAGTATGTGTAGGCCGCAAGTATTTCTTCTGCCAGGGCAATGGATGATGCTTCTCCTTTTAGGCTGAGCAGGGCGTTACATAAATTGCCTATTTGTTCTGTTTTTGGAATATTGTTCTTTGAATACAAGTTACCCAGAGATTCCAGACCCAGCCCGGAAAGTTTTTTGACTAAATTTTTTATGGATACTGCTTTCATAGTCCTGGTTACTTGGTAGGTGAAAAATTGGGAATAATGATAGGTAGATTAGAAAAAAATCCTGCCGGAAATTTGTATTACATTTGATGCTGTTTATACCATGAAATTTTTGCAACCGCTATAATCGCCGGGTCAGGTATATTTATCGGGGTTATCTCAATATAGTTATTCTTTGCAAACAAATAAGATATTCTCCGCAACTATTATTAACAAGAACCTATAAGGAAGCGTTGTTTTGAATTATGTTGTAGCGCCACCCGTGATCCCGGCTATTCCTGTGTCTGGTACCCAGCAGACTTTTCCTGTCCACAGAGTTTACTGTGTCGGGAAAAACTATGCTGCTCATGTCAGGGAAATGGGCTCGGATTCGCAACGAGATCCTCCCTGCTTTTTCATGAAACCGGCAGATGCCGCGACTACTGCAATGCGAATTCCCTATCCGCCAGGAACGCACAATTACCATTACGAAACCGAGTTGGTGCTGGCTATTGGCAAGCAGGGCAGAAATATTTCGCTGCAGGATGCCCCGGATTATATTTACGGTTATGCCATCGGTTTTGACATGACTCGCAGGGATTTACAGACAGCATCCGGGAGGCTCGGTCATCCCTGGGATACCGGTAAAGGCTTTGACCATTCCGCGCCAGTTTCGACTATCTATCCTGCCAGCACTGTAGGGAGTATGGAAAAGGGTCGTATTACCTTAAAGGTAAATGGTGAACTGAAACAGGATGCCGATTTGAGCCAGCTAATATGGAAGAACAATGAAATCATTGCTCAATTGTCCCGGTTATATCTGCTTAAGCCTGGAGATCTCATCTTTACCGGCACGCCGGCCGGAGTTGGCGCTGTCCTGCCTGGTGATAAGCTGCTGGCTGGCATAGAAAAGTTGGGTGAACTTTGTATCGAAATCATTGACCCTGAATAATACAGTCTTCTTTAGATGTACAGGAAATAAGAATTCATCATGCCGCTTTTGCCCACGTCACAAATCAAGGCGTTAGTTGAGAGTCGCTGTCTGTTGCTTCAAACAGGCCCCTGAATCAGCCAGAGCCGGGAAAAGCCTGTATTGAGTTGATGTCAGCGCTTGTGCTTTTTGCTACCTTAGGCTTTTCCTGCTACTACGGTTCTCCAGACCAGATTATTTATGCAAGCTCGTTCCCATTCTTTCCGCACACTTCTGGATCGTCGTTTCATCGTTACCTACCTGGTAGGGATTTCCAGTGGTTTTCCCTGGGTGCTGCACGGTTCTGTGCTGACTCTGTGGATGCAAAGTGAAGGTTTGAGTCGTTCTGCTATAGGATATATTGGCGCTATTACCTCTATTTATGCCTTTAACTGGGCCTGGGCGCCACTGATAGACCGGGTTCGTCTTCCTGTACTGTTTACACTTTTCGGCCAACGGCGCTCCTGGATTTTGTTTTGTCAGGGACTGATCATTGTCATGCTCTGGTTAATGAGTACAGCAGACCCGGTGAATAATTTGCTCATAGTGGGGGTTTTTGCGTTGGGAATTGCGGTGGTTTCAGCCACCCAGGATGTGTCTATTGATGCGTACCGGGTGATGTTGTTCCGGCGTGAAGAAATGGATGAAAAAATTCCCTATGCCTCTGCTATCGCAACTGCAGGCTGGTATTCCGGATACGCATTCATTGGAGGAACTCTCGCGCTGTGGCTCGGGGGTGAAAGAATGGGGCTGGAATGGCCACAGGTATACCGCGCATTGACCGGGTTTGTGGTTTTGCTGATGGCAACAGTGATGCTGTCTCCTGAACCTCTGGAGCAGGAAGCTAAAGAAAAACAATACGATAGTGAGGGGATGGAAAAAGGACCGGGTACCTGGTTGCAGGAAACGGTGCTCATCCCGTTTACTGAGTTTTTTAAGCGCTGCGGCTTTAAACTGGCATTGGGTATACTCATTTTTCTGTTTTCTTTCAGGTTGGGTGAAGCAATGCTCGGCCGCATGTCTTTGGTGTTTTATGTTGAGCTTGGTTTTAGCACTGAAGAAATTGCCCTGTATTCAAAATTTCTCGGCGGTTTTGCCACTATTGTTTTTTCACTAATAGGTGCCTTAATCAATACCCGTTTTGGCATAGTCAGGGGCATGCTGGTAGGGGGCATTGCCATGGCATCGTCGAACCTGCTTTATGCCTTGATGGCCAAGGTAGGGCCAGAGCCCTGGTTATTTGTGGTTACCTTGCTGGTGGATAATTTCACTCAGGCCTTTGCCACAGTCTGCGCTGTCTCTTTTATCTCCTATTTCGCTTCCCGCACCTATACCGGGACTCAATTTGCCCTGATGACGTCAATTTCAAATTTTGGACGCACTTCTTTAGCGGCCAGTAGCGGCGCCATCGTTGATGGCCTGGGTGGTAACTGGAGTCTCTTTTTTGTGATGACCACCGTCATGGTGATACCTGCTCTGCTGATATTACTATGGGTAGCTAAATTATTGAAAAATTACAATGGGGCTGGAAGTGCTGATAGCTCAGAACTTGATAGCAGTTCACAAGTGTAGAAAGGCAATTTCAGCAGAGTACATTTACTGCGTGTCCATAGTTTTATTCAAACAACCAGATGGCCCTGTTTAATCCAGAGTAAGGAGTTCGCCTTGATTAAGGGAGCATGTTCGCTGCCTGGCGGAAGCCGTACCCAGGTGCCCGGTTTGTATGAACCAAATGCATCTGAATAACCTCCCTTTATGACATAGATTTCTTTTCCGTTTTTATTTTTAACCAGGGGTGACTGATATTCCTCACCGGTCTTGAGTAGCAGCACGTTTTCTTCATGAAAAGTGTGTAGCGCAAGTATCTCTGTGCCATGGTCTTGCTGCCAGTGAGCTTTTTCCGTTTCGATGGCTTTTCGCTGTGTATCTTCAGCATCAATCTGGTGGAGTTTTACCAGGATAGTGCATCCTTGGTTACTGAAAGGCGCATGCACAAACCCTTTGGGATTACGAAAGTAAGTGCCGGCATGAAAATCACCAGTCTCATCCGAGAAGGTACCCTCCAATACGAGAATTTCCTCACCCAAAGGATGATTATGACTGTTGAAGCTGGCACCCGCGTCATATCTCACGATACTGGTGGCATGACCACGTTCGGCATCTTCACGTGCCAGTGGCTTGCGCCAAACGCCGGCTTTGGGGCTGGCAACCCAGTCCATTATGGTGGTATCCATAATGACAAACTCGGAAAAATCCATATTCAGCAAGATTATTGCTCCTGTTCAAAAAAAGGGTTACCGGCCTTGTCTGGACCGTTGGAATTCAGTATCGTTCTGCGCTACTAGGAAACTATAACAAAATTATTTATAAATCCTGTCAGGCATCATGAAATCTGTATACTTACCCTGCCTAAAGGCTGTCGGTTTTTTCTACTGGTTTCCTGCATCATCAGTTTTTTCAGCAACTTCATATTATAGCCATTTGTAGCAAGGCCTTGGCGTTAAAGGGATTGTGTCTTTTAACGCATCAATTCCTGTTGTGATAAGTTCAGGCTGACATACCGAACCGGTGAACTTGTTCAGCATTCAGGAGTGTAAGACCAAAAAGCCAGATTTTTGCCATTTTTCAGACAGCGCAATAGCATTTTCCTTTGTTTAAATAAGTAACGGTTAAGGAGGGCCAGTTATGGTATTTATTGATAAAAAGATTCCCCGACATCTCATCATCCAGGAAGACTATGAAATTCGTCAGCGTCCGCGCTTCGGTTTTCTCAAGGTCTTTATCGTGAGCGTCCTGGTGGTCAGTTTGACCTATATTATTGGTCTCGTTGTTGTTCAGGGGTAGATATTCTCCTGGATAAAAAAAGCCGGCTTGAGGGCCGGCTTAATGAGTTATGGATTAGTAATTATATGAGAGGGTAAAAGATTATTTATCTTCCTGCTTGTAGGTGTCCAGTCCAGGCTTGAGTTTCTTTTCATCGAGAAACGCTTTCATTGCCCCACTGCGGAATGCCGCACCACTACGGTAAAGTGATCCGTCAGATTTGGCATAGATATAATCATTTGCTGTTTCATAGTCCATGTACCTGACACGTTTGAAAACTTCTTTTGCAGCGCGCAGTACCACAGGATCTTTTTTCATCAGCTCCCTGGCAAGCTCAACAACACGTTCCTTGAGTTTGTCATGGGGGACGGACTCATTGACCAGCCCCATAGCGGCCGCTTTCTGTCCCTTGAAAGTTTCACCACTCATAATATAGTACAGGGCATTACGCTGCCCCATCGTGTCAGCGACAGACTTTGTGACATTACCGCCGGGCAGAATTCCCCAGTTAATTTCTGAAAGGCCATAGGTCGCGTCATCAGAAGAAATCGCAAGGTCGCAGGAAACAAGAGGCGTAAATCCGCCGCCAAAGACCCAGCCATTTACCATGGCGATGGTAGGTTTGGCGTGGTAACGCAATTTGACCTGCTGCCAGGCTGCCGCTTCTTCACGAATGCGCATTTTAAAATTATCGCTTTCATTGTCTGTTTCGCGGAAATATTCTTTTAAATCCATTCCGGCCGACCAGGCGGCGCCGCGGCCTGTAAGTACCACTACCTTGCAGCGATCATCCAGTTCCAGAGCATGCAGTGTTGCATACATTTCCCGGTTCAAGGTGGGACTCATGCAATTCTTCTTGTCCGGACGGTTAAAAAAGACAAACGCGATGTCATCTTCAAATTCAACATCAACGGTATTGCCCCAGGGCTCATTAGCATTGGTCATAGTGGGTGGTTCCTAGTTTTGAAAATTAATGTACTTTGTTATTGAAACAGGAGCAGATAGCGGACCAGCTCCTTACTCGTTTAGTCTTGTTTATTCTTAATTTGAATATTCAGAGCCATCTTCTGTGCGTATGGAGCGCAGGAAAAATTTGCTGGGATCTTCAATTAAAGGCGAGCCTACCGCGTGCACTTTTGAGCCTGGCTTCATCTGGTCAGGTTTGATGCCGTTTCTAACCATCATATTTGCCGGTGCACCTTCAATGAAATGAACGATGACTTCTTCGCCATTTTCATTCATGGTCTTCAATGTCATCTCAATGTGGGGATTCCTGAATTTCAGGCTTTCAACAATCCCGTCAAAAGGTACCTGGGTTTCGAAATCATAAATGGCGAATGAATGGTGGGCTGACAGCTGGGTAGCAAATAAGCAGGTAATGACAAATACCGTATTTCTCATCAGTTTATTCATGTCAATTCACTCAAATCTGTTTCAATCAGTTTCAAATAAAGACTGAATTATAGCATATGTGTTTGATTATCAGCCATATTGCAGCCTTTAATTTTTAAAGGGTTTGGCGAATTTCAGTTTCCGGGTCTATGGTGAAGGTGATTTTAAAATAGTTGCTGGAAGCAGGGATCAGGGATCAGGGATCAGGGAAGGGAATCATTGGCATATCAACTTTTCAGGCAGGAAGCCCTGGATCATCAGGGAGAGCGTTTCTGGGGCAGCAGTATGGCCCTGCGGGCTCCAGCCTTGATCACACTGACGTTCTTGCTCGTCTTTTTGTTTTCTTGCGTGTTGTTGTTCCTGGTACAAGGAGAGTACATCAGAAAAGAGGTGGTTGCTGGAGCAATAGTTGCCAAGAGAGGGGAGGTAAAGGTCAGAGCGCCGGTCGGTGGGACAATAGAGGTAATGGGGGCCGAGCTTGGGGGAAGGGTGGGGAAAGGGGGAGGCTTATTGACAATTCATGGCGTCAGTAACTTTTCTGATGGCATGGACATATCACAGCAGCTGTTTGCAGAAAACGAGTTTCAGCAAAAACTTCTGGAACAGCTCATTGAAGACAAGCGCGCCGCTTACCCGGCGAAATGGCAGCAACTCGAGTCGGAGCAACGCAGCCTGGCAATTTCTGTTGCAGAACTGGAAGATACTATACGCAATGAAGAAGAGATTGCTATGCTGCAGCATTCCAAAGTGACCCGCCTGTCAGCCCTGTCAAATAAAAAGCATATCAGTAATGCTGATCTTGATTTAGCAAGGATGGAAAACCTCCGTCAGGAGAACGCTTTACAAAAAACCAGATTTTCCCTGTTAAACAGCAAGAGTCAGATCGAACAGCTTGATCATGAAAAATATCTTGTCATGCTTGAGTATCAGCAACAGATGGCGGAATTGGAAAAAGGACTGTCAGAATTACGCAAGCAAAGTCTTCAGCTTTACAGTGAGAAAGAAAGGCAGGTAATTTCTCCGGTTACGGGCACAATCTCCGTTGTATATTCCCTTCCGGGACAGGCCGTTGTACCACGCCAGCCTCTCGTCGCCATCAGGCCCGAAGATACAATGCTTGAAGCACAGCTTTATATCCCCTCGCGCTCCATTGGCTTTATCGAGCCAGGGCAGAAAGTCAACTTGCGCGTAGAGGCTTTTCCATTTCAAAAGTTCGGTATGCTTAATGCGCATATAAAGGAAATCTCCGGTTCTGCGCTGTTACCGGAAGAAAGTCAGACAGTGGTCGATATTAAAGAACCTTATTTCAAGGTCAGTGCCATTCTCGCAGAGCAGTCCATACAGGCATTCGGGAAACAATTTGTATTACGTCCCGGCATGCAAATAAAAGCAGATATTGTTCTGGAGAAAAGAAGTCTGCTGGAATGGCTTTTGGAGCCCCTTTTTATCAAGGGGGATTTCAGATGACTACTCTTGTTAGCCCGCGCAAAGGCAAACTGCCATTGGTCCTACAGGCAGAGCGTAGTGAATGTGCGCTGGCATGTCTGGCCATGATTCTTGGTTATCATGGTCACAGAATTGATATTAATACCCTGCGCAGACGCTATCCGCTTTCACAGCATGGCATCAGCCTGAAGACCTTGGTGGCGTTAGCACCAAAACTGAACCTTGCCATACGTCCTTTACGCGTAGAACTGAAAGAGCTGGAAAGCCTTGTATTACCGGCAATCCTGCATTGGGATATGGATCATTTTGTAGTTCTGAAAAAGACATCAGTGGCTGGTCTCGAAATACATAACCCAGCCATCGGCATGCAAAAAGTTACTTACAAAGAGGCGGACAAACATTTCACTGGTGTAGCAGTGGAAATGATACCCACGCCGCAGTTTACCCTGAAGGATGAAAGGCAAAAGCTACCATTGCATGAGCTCTGGGTTGATACGCCGGGTCTGGCCGGCCATATGCTACAGCTGGTCATGCTGTCGCTACTGATGCAGGGTTTTGCTATCGCACTACCTTTCTATACCCAGATTATTCTTGATGATGTTCTGGTTAATTATGATATGGGTCTGCTCAAGCTTGTTGCTGCAGGGTTTTGTCTGTTGATTGTTTTCAGGCAACTAACGGAATTATTGCGTGCAAATGTAGTGCTATACATGAGTTCTAAAGTGAGCTTTCATTTTGCTACTCGCTTGTGCAGACATTTACTGCATTTGCCGCTGGATTACTTTTCCCGCAGACATATTGGTGACATTGTGTCCAGATTTGGTTCGCTAAACAATGTCAGGGATTTTCTCTGTTCGGGAATTGTGGAAATTTTTATAGATGGATTGATGGTTTTCCTTGCCTTGCTGCTGATGTTTATTTATGACGGTTTGCTAACCGCAATTGCGCTGATTGCGGTAATTTTTTATGGATTGTTACGATTGGCTACCTACCGGCAATTGTATGCCCGAAACGAAGAATGGATACATGACAGGGCACTGGAAAATACGGTATTCATGGAAAATGTCAGCGCGATTCAGGGCATAAAAATATATACCCGTGAATCAGCCAGGCTGGGTTATTGGCAAAATTGCTTTGCAGCGGCTATGAGTTCAGGAATACAGGTGCATAAGCTGGGTTTTAATGTGCAGTTTTTCCAGGGACTATTACTTGGCCTTGAAAATATTGTTTTGCTGCTGGCAGGCAGCTATTCGGTGATGAATGGAGCTATCTCGGTGGGCATGCTGATGGCATTTATCAGTTTCAAGGATCATTTTTACCGCAGCATATTTTCAATGCTGGACAAGCTTTTTGAATTCCGAATGCTGGATATACATCTTGAACGCCTGGCAGATATTGCTTTTAGCAAAGTCGAGCCGAATGATGGAAATATCCTGGCGACCGGCTCAGATCATGACGACGTTTTTGTTGTCAGTCTTGATGCGGTTGGATACCGCTATGACCCGGAATCAGCCCCTCTTTTCAGCGATGTCTCCCTGACACTGAAAAACAACGAAGTTGTCGCAATAATAGGTCCAACGGGCTGTGGAAAATCGACATTGCTAAAGATTGTATTGAGCCTGATAGAGCCATTGGAAGGCAAGTTACGGATCAATGATGCCTGTGTCTCTCATTACGGTCTCGGGCGTTATCGAAACCGGGTTGCCGGTGTTTTGCAGAATGACAGTCTGCTATCAGGCAGTATTCTGGAAAATATTGCATTTTTTGATCCGGCTCCTGATCATGAAAAAGCAGTTCAGGCAGCAAGGCGGGCCATGATTCTGGAAGATATAAGCAGGATGCCGATGCAGTTCAATACCATGGTTGGAAATATGGGCAGCGCTTTATCCGGAGGTCAGGTACAAAGACTGATGCTGGCAAGAGCAATATATCAGCAACCGTCGCTGCTGGTTCTGGATGAAGCAACAAGTCATCTGGATATCAATACCGAGCAAGCAGTCAGCAATAGCCTGAAGCAGATGCAAATACCCTGTCTGATGGTAGCTCATCGTCCGCAAACAGTCCTGAATGCAGACCGGATTCTCATGCTTACTCCACGGGGGTTACAATCCCTGGCTCATCATGATTTTATTAAACTGATGTCGAAACAGATTAAAATTGATGTCATAACGACATGATATATATAGTTATTTTATATTTATTTATGTTGTTCTAACTGAAAAATGTGTTAGATTACCAGTGCCTGTTCAGGGAAGAACGGGTATTCACTGATGCTGTTTCAGCGCTTTCTTATATCTCTGTTATTCTTCCCCCTCATATTTTTTACATGCACTGCATCGTTTGGGCAGACTTCTGAATTCCAGCAGGAATTCACTTAAAATACCGGTCAGGTTAAACAGGTAATCATAATTATAAACAGGAACAGGTCCTTTATGACTCGAGTTATAAAAAGAAACATTACCAAGAGAGGCGGGCTGCTGCTGGTATTGTTGCTTGGACTTTCGAATTGGGCATTGCCGCAGGCTATCAATAGCAGCTCAATTTACCGCAATGACTCTGTTGGGATACGCGGGGCTTTTGCACCGCAATGGAATCTTGTCACCAACCGTGAACAGGCACCTGAAGGTCTGAAGCCGAATTTTCCAGCTGACAAAGGACCAGATGAATCGCCTTTGTTTATAGGTATACATGACAGCCAGCAGTTGTTCATCCGCCTGTTAACAGAAACTTTTTTTGATGATCTAAACGCCTATGCCAGGGTACTGGCCCAGGGCATCGAGAGTCAGGGCCTGAAAGTCCTGTCAGCAAGCATTTCTTCTGACGGGACAGCTATGCAGATTGACTATCAGCATCCTGAGCTGGGGCTTCGTTTCAGGGAACGCGTTTGGCTCTTGCCCGATAGTCAGGTCATCCGCATGGCTGCCTGGTCAAGTAACCTTACCTGGGACACCTATGTATCGGTAATTGATCATGCATTTGCTGGTGTGGAGCTGAATGATCCGGTCAATGGAAATAGCGGTTGGCAGACAGTCTGGGCGAATTTGGAGCAGAGGCTGCTTTCATCAGGAATTGAAGGGCTGGATTTGGCACAGGTAGCTGTCCAGACCAATAGTCCTGCATTATGCGCTGACCCAACATCCTCGATGCTGTGGCGTGTTGACAGTCCGTTTTTGCAGGAAAATGGCTCGGAAATCTATCTGTTTGGATCTATCCATGTAGGCAAAGCCGAGTTTTATCCGCTGGCTGAAGAGATTGAAAATATCTACAGATCTGCAGATTATGTGGTGTTCGAAGTTGACCCCAACTCGTTAGCAGACCCTGCTGTCCTGATGAATATGCAAACACGCGGGATGTTACCCTCTGGACAGACTCTCGCTGATGTTGTGTCAACGCAGGTGCTTGATGAGTTTCGTCGTGTGATGGGGAATTTGGGGCTGCCAGCGGATAATTTTATGAGTATGCAGCCATGGTTTCTGACACTGATGCTGTCCAGCTTACAGATGAACGCACTGGGCTATTTGCCTCAATATGGCCTGGAAAATTACTTTCTGACTCAAAAACCGGCCCGGACTGAAATTCTTGAGCTGGAGTCTATTGGGCAGCAAATCGGCTTTCTTGAAGCGTTAAATGCAGAAACCTATCTTGCTTACACCATTGATACCTTTGAAACAGGGAATGAGGAGATAGAAAAACTGGTTGATACCTGGCTTTGTGCAGACAAAGCGCCGCTCACAGAAATGTTGTTTGCTGAATTTGACAATACTGACCTGAGTGCTGACCAGCAGGTTGAAATGCAGGCCCTTATGGGATCGCTTTATACGCGCCGTAACATAGATATGGCTGATAAAATTGCCGAGTATGCCTATGCCCGGCAGGGCACCTACTTTGTCGTTATAGGCTCAGCTCACCTGCTGGGTGAGGGCAGTGTGGTTGAACTGTTGAGAGAAAAGCGCTTCCAGGTGACACCCGTTTCCCTGTCTCCCTGATTTTTACTGCCCAGGGTGTTGATTCCAACAGGTGATTTCCACATAATGCGCCTCGTTTGACGCGTAGGCTTTGAAATATTCAACAAACCGTTTACCATCGTTGATTGACCGGTAATAGTACCGGAAAGTTTTATGGTATCTC
>Ga0181563_10005234_pt1 | contig 11901 bp, 9 predicted proteins | sample 011ome_25_FD_133759 | JGI IMG/M metagenome (GOLD analysis project Ga0181563, IMG submission 133759) | Coastal salt marsh microbial communities from the Groves Creek Marsh, Skidaway Island, Georgia - 011512CT metaG (megahit assembly) | ecosystem: Environmental > Aquatic > Marine > Intertidal zone... | reverse complement strand
CCAGATCAATGCTGCCACCGAGGTTATCAGCAAGATGATTGGCGAGGTGGAAACATATCTTGCCACTGATCCTGGTGATGTTGCGAGGCGCACCCAGAATATCGCCCGGCTTTTTGACACGCATTTTGATTTGGAAGGCATTGCCCGTTTTTCGGCTGGCCCTTACTGGCGAGCCGCCACTGATCAGGAACGCATCACCTATATCCAGACCATGCGCGATTTAATGGTTGGCACTGTGGTGCGCAATTTCGACCAATTATCGGGGCTGAATTTTACCACCATCGACAGTCAGGCAAAGGGCGATAAGATGGTTCTAGTGCGCGGTACATTCAATGACGCCAGTGGCAAACGCCCGCCAATTTCGGTAGGCTGGCGCGTCATTACCCCTGGTGCAGCACCGGCAAAGGTTCTGGATGTCGAAATCGAAAACATCTCGATGCTGATGACCCAGAAACAGGAAAATATTGCCATCATCCGCAAGAATGAAGGCAAGTTTTCAGCCCTTATTGAGGCAATAAAAAGCCGCCAGCAATCCCGCTAGCCGTTGGCCCCTCTCACTTTATCGCACAGCCGCCAGCCGGGTAAACCGGTCAGATGCGGCGCTTAACTAGCGTGAAATTGGCTTATATCTAATCCGTGTTGGCCGGTCAGCATCAGCTCCAAGACGGCGCTTTTTATCGGCCTCATAGGCTTCGTAATTGCCCTCAAACCACTCAACATGGCTGTCGCCTTCAAATGCCAGAATATGGGTTGCGATCCGGTCAAGGAACCAACGGTCGTGGCTGACCACAACAGCGCAGCCAGCAAACTCCAATAGCGCCTCCTCAAGGGCGCGGAGCGTATCAACATCAAGGTCGTTGGTCGGCTCATCGAGCAACATTAAGTTGGCCCCCGATTTCAGCATACGCGCCAAATGCACGCGGTTGCGCTCACCCCCGGACAGCTGACCAACCATCTTTTGCTGGTCGCCACCTTTAAAGTTGAACTGACCAACATAGGCGCGCGACTGCATAGTGCGCTTGCCAAGCTGGATTTCTTCCATCCCGTCAGAGACAACCTGCCAGACAGTCTGTTTGTCATCCAGCGCATCGCGTGACTGATCGACATAGCTTAGCTTTACCGTTTCACCGACAACAAAATCACCGGCATCAGCAGCTTCATCGCCGGTAATCATCCGGAACAATGTGGTTTTACCGGCACCGTTTGGGCCAATCACCCCAACAATACCGCCCGGCGGCAAGCGGAATGACAGATCATCAATCAGCAATTTATCGCCGAAGGCCTTGCGAAGGCCGTTCGCATTGATCACCACATCGCCAAGACGTGGGCCAGCCGGAATGGAAATTCGTGCCACATCAGCCTGGCGCTGCTGATCATCGGCAAGCAGCTTTTCATAAGCATTAATCCGCGCCTTTGATTTGGCCTGACGCGCCTTTGGTGCCGACCGCACCCATTCCAGTTCGCGCGACAATGATTTAACCCGTGCATCATCAGCCCGGCCTTCCTGCTCAAGCCGCTTTTGCTTTTGCTCAAGCCAGCCCGAATAATTGCCCTGATAGGGAATACCGGCGCCGCGATCAAGCTCAAGAATCCAGCCGGCAACCTCGTCAAGGAAATAGCGATCATGGGTAATCGTCACGACCGTGCCGGGGAAGTCATGCAGGAACTTCTGCAACCAGGCCACAGACTCGGCGTCCAGATGGTTTGTCGGCTCGTCAAGCAGGAGCATATCAGGCGCGCTAAGCAACAATTGGCACAGCGCAACACGCCGCTTTTCCCCGCCCGAAAGCTTTGTGACATCGGCGTCGCCGGGCGGCACCCGCAGCGCATTCATGGCGATTTCGGCCTTTCGCTCAAGATCCCACGCATCAATCGCGTCAATTTCTTCCTGCAGTTCCGCCTGTTCAGCGATTACCACATTCATTTCATCATCAGTCATTTCTTCGGCAAATTTCGCGCTGACTTCGTTAAAACGGTCGACAAGCTCTTTCGCGCGCCCCATACCGGCCAGCACATTCCCCGCCACATCTAATGATGGATCCAGTTCCGGCTCCTGCGCCAGATAACCAACCTTGATACCATCGGCGGCCCAGGCCTCCCCGTGGAATTCGGTCTCAATACCCGCCATGATTTTCAGCAATGTCGACTTACCGGCACCGTTCAAGCCTAAAACGCCAATTTTGGCACCGGGCAGGAATGACAGGCTGATGTTTTTCAGAACTTCCTTACCACCGGGCCAAGCCTTGCTTAAGCGATTCATTACATAAACATACTGATGGCTTGCCATGATTTTTGCGTCCTTTTCCCGTTCTCAACGAGGTTCGAGTATTGATTGGTGTCAGATAATTGGACAGCAGCACTGGATAAAAATCGGGTGCCGCGTTCGACCAACATCCATCCCGCCCATGTTTATCTTTTTTTGCCGCAATATGCCACCCCCCCTATCAATTCTGATGAATATCGGGCGGACGCGCCACGCTGGCTTGATTATCTTCTGGAAAATTTGCGGCAGGTCAGTTTTAGCGCTGATAAAATCTGGCGGCAGGCGCCCAGCCAAATCAGATATCTTGGGCTTGCGCGAAATGCGATATTGGGTTTTTATTGAGGCATCCTAAAATCATGATCGCCACCAGCAATTTGGGGTCTGCTCGCATGATAACCACTACGCCACCGATCGGCATTTTGATCGACCTGCCTTTTGGTGTTCTGATGTGGACAAGCACCGCACATTTTCTGCTGATCACCGTGATGAATGAAGATAGCGCCTTTGCCCTGTTGCGGATATTACGCGGCATCAATGCGCCGATCTATGCAGCGATCAGACTTATCAAGCCGAATTTTATCATCAGCCGCTTGCTGCCGCTTTATGCCGCACTGATTCTATTCATTCTGCGCTATTATCTGTTGCCGCTGGTGCTGGGGTTTGATGTGTGGGGCTTTGCTAATATGCCGCTGGAACGGCTGCTATTATCTGCAAAATCAGATCTCGGACTCTAGGTCTGTTACCATCGCCTACCGGTCAGTCAAAGATTTTTGACGACCATTACCAGATTATTTTATTGGCCTATTGGGCGGGAACAATGCGGGTTTTACGCTGGATTTTACCGGCGGCATCAAGCTGCCATAATTGCTGGCCGGTTTGATCCTCGATGATCACGAGCATTTTCCCTTTTTCGCCTAGACTGGCGCCGGTAATCCTGCTGTCAGCCGGGATGGCCAGTTCGGTTTGCTGAATTGCCTTGACCGAATTGGCCGCAGTCAGACGGCTGTAAATAGTCACGACGATTACCACGAGCGCCGCCACAATCAGCACTGCCATGATAATTGCCATCGCCTTTATCAGAGCAAGATTGCGAACCAACGCGGATGGCGCCTCTGCTACCATTTCAGACGATTGGGGGACTGTTGTATTGGCCGGTTTTACGTTATTGTTCTTATCCATGACCTATTCCTCTGACGATCCATCAACCCGTCTCGTTCATCTTGCCGCTGACGATGTTCCCGTAGACCGCATTGACCGGTTTCTGACTGCCCATTTTGGCACGCCAAGCCAGCCATTGTCACGCAGCCGGATCAAGGCGCTGATCCTTGATGGACAGCTCTGCGAAGATGGGCGCACCCTAACCGATCCAGCGGCACCGGTCAAACCTGGCGCAACCTATATGTTGATTTTACCGCCAGCCGTTGACGCCGTGCCGCAAGCCGAAAATATCGCGCTGGATATTCTGTTTGAGGATACCCATTTGATTGTCCTGAACAAGCCTGCTGGCTTGGTAGTCCACCCGGCTCCCGGTTCACTAACCGGCACATTGGTTAATGCGCTGATTGCACATTGCGGATCGTCGCTTACCGGCATTGGCGGGGTGATGCGGCCGGGCATCGTACATCGCCTTGATAAAGACACCTCCGGCACGATGGTGGTTGCCAAAACCGACGCGGCGCATCATGGCCTAACCGGAATGTTTGCCGCGCATGATCTTGACCGGCGCTATCAAGCGCTTGTCTGGGGCACGAATGTTGAACGTGACGGTATTATTGACCAGCCGATTGGCCGCGCCAGCTATGACCGCAAACGTCAGACCATCACGACAAAAGGGCGCAATGCGGTAACGCATTGGCAGTTGCTTCGCCGCTTTCCACCGTTTGGATCACATGTCGAATGCCACCTCGAAACTGGCCGGACACATCAAATTCGTGTTCATATGGCGCATATTGGTCATGGCGTCATTGGCGATGCGCTTTATGGGCGGGCACCACGCACTGGTCAGATGCCAGATAATTTAGCACGCACCGGCCTATCGCAAATGCGGGCCTTTGGGCGGCAGGCATTACACGCTGCACACCTTGGGTTTGCCCACCCGATCACCGGCGAGGCTCTACAGTTTGAAACACCGCTTCCCGACGATATGGCAGGGCTTCTGGCACTTATGGAACGCATTGTCTTGGATCGCGCCACCGGCAAAACCCACCCGTCTGAATAGACATTATTATTGCTAAATTTATAGGTAATTATTCTTTTTAAAGCCCTTATATGTGCGAAAATTAGAATTATTGAAAAAGACTTTTGCAAAAAACAGCCTTAATCTGGCCGCGTTTAAATGGTTAATTTAACAACTTCAAGGGTCCGCGTAAGCTTTGCAGGCTGCGGCTTTAAGCGTCTTTGAGATGATTTGAGTTCGAACACAGAGGAGAGTTAAAGATGGTTGCAAAAACAACGCTTCCCGCGCTAAGCCCTGATGGCAATCTTTCGCGCTATCTTGATCAGATCCGCGCCTTTCCGATGCTGGAACCAGGTGAAGAATATATGCTGGCCAAATCATGGAAAGAAAAAGGGGACGTTCAGGCCGCACACAAGCTCGTTACCAGCCACTTGCGCCTCGTTGCCAAAATCGCAATGGGTTATCGTGGCTATGGGCTGCCGGTCGCCGATCTGATTTCCGAGGGCAATCTCGGCATGATGCACGCGGTCAAAAAATTTGAGCCGGAAAAGGGGTTTCGGCTCGCCACCTATGCGATGTGGTGGATCAAAGCAGCGATTCAGGAATATATTTTGCGGTCATGGTCATTAGTCAAAATTGGTACGACAGCAGGCCAGAAAAAGCTGTTTTTCAACCTGCGCCGGATTAAGGGTCAGATTCAGGCGATTGATGATGGGGACCTGAAACCAGAACAGGTTACCCAGATTGCCACCCAGCTTGACGTATCCGAAGCAGAAGTCATCTCGATGAATCAGCGTATGTCAGGCAATGACCGTTCGCTGAACGTGCCGCTAAGCCGCGACGGTGAGGGCAGCGGCGAATGGCAGGACTGGCTGGAGGACGACAGCATTGATCAGGAAACCAGTTTTGCCGAACAGGAAGAATATGGGGCACGCCGCGATTTGATGGTGGTGGCGATGCAAGGGCTGAACCCGCGCGAACAACGCATTCTCGAAGCCCGCAGGCTGGCAGAGCCACCGCTGACCTTAGAAGACCTGGCGGCAGAATTTGATGTCAGCCGTGAGAGAGTCCGCCAGATTGAAGTGCGCGCCTTCGAAAAGCTGCAAAAAGCCGTGCGCGACAAGGCCGAAGAATTACAGCTATTGCCGCATCACAGCGAGGCTGGCTAGCCCTCAAACGGGTCTTTGACCAGAATCGTGTCATCACGCTCGGGGCTGGTTGACAGCAAGGTTACCGGCAGCTTGGTCAATTCTTCGACACGGCGGATATATTTTACCGCATTGGCCGGCAATTCGGCCCAGCTACGCGCACCATAGGTGCTGTCTGACCAGCCGGGCATTTCCCAATAGACTGGCTTGCACGCGGCCTGTGCGCCGGCATCTGACGGGAAGTAATCCATCACAGTATCGCTACCGTCAAGCTTATAGCCAACACAAATCTTTAGCGTTTCAAATCCGTCAAGCACATCCAGTTTGGTTAATGCCATGCCGCTAATGCCAGCCACATGGCCGGCCTGCCGCACCATTACCGCATCGAACCAGCCACAGCGTCGCTTACGACCCGTCACGGTTCCAAATTCGCGACCCCGCTCGCCCATCCGGTCACCATCACTGCCAAAATCCTCGGTCGGGAACGGGCCACTGCCAACACGGGTTGTATAAGCTTTGGTGATCCCAAGAACAAAGCCGATATCCGTTGGGCCAGTCCCTGATCCGGTTGCCGCCTGACCAGCCACGGTATTACTGGAGGTTACGAACGGATATGTGCCATGGTCGATATCAAGCATGACGCCTTGTGCGCCCTCAAACAGCACCCGCTTATTTGCCGCCCGCGCATCCGCAAGACAGCGCCAGCTCTGGCCGGTGTAAGAGAGCAATTCATCACGCATTGTGACCAGATCGGCCTTCATCTCATCGGCATCGGCAAGCGGCTGACCGGCGGCGGCGAGCCAGACATTGTGATGCGCAACAAGTGCCGCCAGCTTTTCCGACAGCACATCATCTGACGCCAGATCGCCAAGCCGAATCGCACGCCGCGCAACCTTATCTTCATAAGCCGGGCCGATACCGCGTCCGGTTGTGCCAATTTTTGCGGCCCCACGCAACGCCTCACGCGCAGCATCAACTGCCTGATGAACCGGCAGGATCAGCGCGGCAGATTCGGAAACCAGCAGGCTCGACGGGCTAATCACGGCGCCCTGATCGCGCAAAGCCCCAATTTCTTTCAGCAAATGTGCCGGATCAATGACCACGCCATTGCCGATCACCGACAGCTTTCCCGGTCGCACAATACCAGATGGCAGCAATGACAATTTATATTCAACACTGTCGATAACCAGAGTGTGGCCGGCATTGTGACCGCCCTGAAATCTGACAACAACATCGGCGCGACTTGACAGCCAATCCACAATCTTGCCTTTGCCTTCATCGCCCCATTGCGCACCGATAACTGCTACATTTGTCATGAAAAACCCTTTGTCCCTATGCGGAGATCGACATCAAGATCGAAACCAAGGCAGACGCCTAACCGCTGCAGTGATTGCAACAGAGGATGCGCGTCTACCGTGAAACCATAGATCATGCCGACGGGCCGCATGAACCGCGGCAGGTTATAGCAGAGTTCACGCGACAAACGCAACGATACCTTGCCCGCCAGGCCCGTTAATTCCCGACCGGCAGCACCCGGCTAGGCCCATCAGACATGGTGCTATACGACGTGACGTCAGGCAAAGCGATGCCGGAAACAGGCAATATCAGAGACAGCAGCATTGCCCAGATCGGGAAATAGGCGTTTATTGATCCTGCGCAAAATGCAGCGCATCTGCCCGTACCACCTGATCAAGTGCACGAATTTCCGGCAACATCGTATCTGGCAACGCGCCGTCAATCTCGACCAGCGCAATTGCCTCGCCGCCGGCTTCGCGCCGGCCAAGGTGAAAGGTCGCAATGTTGACCCCATGCTTGCCGCATAGGCTGCCAAGATCACCGATAAAGCCCGGTTTATCATAGTTGCGCAGATATAAAAGGCTGGACGGGAAGTCAGACTCGACCGCGATATGCTGCACCTCAACGATACGCGGCTTGTTCCCGCCGACCAACGTTCCGGCAATCGTGCGATCACCCGCTTTGTGCGAGATCGTTACCCGAAGCAGTGTTTCGTAATCGCATTGCCGATCATGGCGTATGGTTGATACGGCAATGCCATTTGCCGATGCCACCGCCGCCGCATTCACCATATTGACCGATTCCATTGCTGGCCCCAGTAACCCAGCCAAGGTTGTCGCAACAACCGGTTCCGGATTCAGTGATGATGCCTTGCCGTCAAGCTCGATCACCACGGCGGTGACGCCATCAGATTCCACCTGCCCCAGAAACGCCCCAAGCAAGCCGCCAAGTGCCATATATGGTTTCAGGATTGGCGCTTCTTCGGCCGAGACTGATGCCATGTTTAGCGCATTTGTAACGGCACCCTTGATTAGATAATCCGACATTTGTTCGGCTACCTGAAGCGCGACTTTTTCCTGCGCCTCGGTCGTACTGGCGCCAAGATGCGGTGTTGCAATCACGTTATCAAAGCCAAACAGCACATTGTCGGTAGCAGGCTCAACCTCAAACACATCAAGAGCGGCACCGGCAACATGACCGCTGGTCAACGCCGCCGCCAACGCCAATTCATCAACCAGACCGCCGCGCGCACAATTGATAATCCGTACCCCTTTTTTCGTCTTATATAACGCATCAGCACTTATGATATTACGGGTCGCATCGGTTAAAGGCGTGTGCAGGGTGATAAAATCAGCCCGCGCCAGCAATTCACCCAATTCTAGCTTTTCAATGCCAAGCCGTGTTGCATTTTCTGGGCTTAGATAGGGATCATAACCGATAACCCGCATTTTCAGCCCTTGAGCACGCTCGGCAACAATAGTGCCAATATTACCGCAGCCAATAAGGCCAAGTGTCTTGCCAGTGATTTCTGTCCCCATAAAGCGGGATTTTTCCCACTTGCCGGCCTTGGTAGACGCGTTTGCATCGGGGATTTGCCGCGCCAAAGCCAGCATCATAGTGATCGCGTGCTCGGCCGTTGTGACCGAATTACCATGCGGCGTATTCAGAACGATCACGCCGCGTTTGGTGGCGGCGGCAATATCGACATTATCGACCCCAATACCCGCACGGCCAACAACCTTAAGATTTGTCGCCGCATCCAGAATTTCGCGCGTCACCTTGGTTGCAGACCGAATTGCCAGGCCATCATAATCGCCAATAATGGCTTTTAATTCGTCTGGTGTCAGACCATGTTTCACATCCACATCAATATCATGATCCTCAAAAATCTTGGTGGCATATGGGCTTAGCTTGTCGCTGATCAGTACCTTTGGCATCATCTCATCTCATTTAGGAAAGCGCCCGCAAGAAAGGGCAAGGCTGCGCGCGGCTAATTACTATAATCTAACGCACGCAGTGGGATTAAAAATTGCGTCAACAGATTTAAGCTGCAGCCGATGCAACCTGCCGAATTTCGACATAGGCCCAATCAAGCCACGGCAACAAAGCTTCAATGTCACTTGGCTCAACGGTCGGGCCAACCCAGATCCGCAGCCCCGGAGGCGCATCACGATAAGATGCAGCATCCATAGCAACGCCCTCGTCCTGCAAACGTTGATCAAGGCGCGCTGCAATGGCAACCTTTTCGGCGTCATCAAGGCCAACAAACCACGGATCAATGATCGACAACGTTATGCCGGTATTTGAGATTGTTGCCGGATCTTCAGCCAAAAAGTCAAAATAAGGTGTGGTCTCAACCCAAGCCTTGACCACCGCAAGGCTAGCCTCGGACCGCGCAATCAACGCTGGCAGACCGCCAATTGATTTTGCCCAGCCCAATGCATCAATCGCATCCTCGATTACCAGCATTGACGGGGTGTTGATCGTGGAGGCAGAAAAAATACCCTCATTAAGCTTGCCTTTTGAGGTAAGCCGAAACAGCTTTGGCACAGGCCATGGCGGCGTATGTGTTTCCAACCGCTCAACCGCGCGCGGCGAGAGAATCAGCACACCATGCCCCCCTTCACCGCCAAGCGATTTCTGAAAGCTAAAGGTCACAGCATCAAGCTTGTGCCACGGCAGGTCCATGGCAAAACAGGCCGACGTAGAATCAGCGATGGTCAGGCCGGCACGATCGTCCGGTATCCAATCACCATTTGGTAGCTTGACGCCAGCGGCTGTACCGTTCCATGTGAAAATCACGTCATTATTGAAATCAACTGCGCCGAGATCAGGCAGCTGCCCATAGGGCGCGACCCGGGTGATCGGATCAATTTTTAGCTGGCTGACAGCATCGGTGACCCAGTCCTTGCCAAAGGCTTCCCACGCCAAAACCTCGACGCCGCGAGCGCCAAGCAATGACCACATTGCCATTTCGACGGCACCAGTATCAGACCCGGGCACAATACCGATGCGGTAATCAACAGGCAGGCCAAGCACCTCGCGGGCGAGTTTCATTGCTTCTTTGATTTTGCTTGTTGCTGGTTTGGAGCGATGCGACCGGCTGATGCAGGCATCGTTCAGTGAGGCTGGTGACCATCCGGGGCGTTTCTTTGTCGGCCCAGATGAAAAATACGGCATGACCGGACGGGTTGCCGGCTTGGCATATGTTGTCATAACACATTCTCGCGCTCAAATTTGACCATCCGTTGGGGGATGGCGACCCGTCGAAACAAGTCGCACAAAATCATGTCTCAAGTCAACATACAGTATTAAGCCAGAAGGGAAATATATTGCTATAATCTAACTTTTTGTATTCTTGTGATTTTATTTAACTTCAGCTTTGATGCGCAAAATTAAAGCTGTCATCACCTCGTTCAAAAGCTTTTCATTATCAGCCTCAACCATCACCCGGACCAATGTTTCAGTGCCAGACGGACGAACCAGAATACGCCCCTTGCCATTCAAACTCGCTTCGATCTTAGCTAGATCACGCTGCAGGTTTTTATCATAAAGAACCGCCGGATCAATGCCCTGCAGATTTTCCAGACGTTGCGGGCTGGGCGCAAAACTATTGAACAGCGCACTGGCTTTTTTTCCGCTAGTTTTCAACAAGGTCAGCATTTGCAATGCGGTTAACAGACCGTCACCTGACCGGGCAAAATCGGTCATTAGCAGATGGCCCGAAGGCTCGCCACCGAGGTTCAGCCCCTCTTGACGCATTTTTTCCAGAATATAGCGGTCTCCAACCGCGGCGCGGCGCAACGCAATTCCGGCAGCGCCAAGCCGGGTTTCAAGGCCGCGATTACTCATCAACGTGCCAACCACCGCCGCATTGGCAAGCTTGCCACGTTCCTGCATGGCAAGCGCAAGGCAGCCAAGAATTTGATCACCATCAATGATAGCCCCGGTTTCATCAGCCATGATCAACCGGTCGGCGTCACCATCAAGGCAAATACCCGCATCCGCGCCATGCGCAACAACGGCGGTTGCCATCGTCTGCGGATGCACCGCACCACAATTCTCGTTGATATTAAAACCATCTGGCGACACTGCAAGCGGCACAATTTCAGCGCCCAGCTCATAAAGTGTGTCAGGGGCAGTGCGATAGGCCGCGCCATTGGCACAATCCACAACCAGCTTTAGTCCGTCGAGACGCGTTCGGCCGGGCAATGTAGATTTAGCAAATTCGACGTAGCGACCAACCGAGTCCAGCATCCGGCGAGCACGACCAACGTCCGGTGCATCAGCAAGTTCAATAGACCCTGCCGATAATGCCGATATCTCGGCTTCGATTTCATCATCAAGTTTAAACCCGTCTGGGCCAAACAGCTTGATACCATTGTCATGGTACGGATTGTGACTGGCAGATATCATCACGCCAAGTTCAGCCCGCATTGAGCGCGTCAGATGCGCCACCGCCGGCGTGGGGACCGGGCCAAGCAACCGGCAATCAAGCCCGATTGAGGTAAAGCCTGCCACCATCGCTGATTCCAGCATATAGCCAGATATTCGCGTATCCTTGCCAATAACCACAATAGGTCGGGCGTTACTCGGGCGGTCATTATGATCAGCAAACCATCGCCCGGCGGCCAAAGCTAGCCTGACAACGACCTCGGCAGTCATTGGACCTGTATTAATGCGCGCCCGAACACCATCGGTGCCGAATAATCCTGCCATAATGCTTTCCTGTCATCTAGATGGTCACGTCAAAAACTACCCATTCGCGGTCTGGTCACGATAGTGTTTAGGATAGAATAGCTTGACCCTATTTCACAAGCGCACAAAAACCAACCGGTAGCTAGCTGTCCGCCGCCCTCAACGCCGCCTCAACTGCCAATGCCTGTGCCGTTTCGCCAACATCATGTACCCGAATGATCTGCGCGCCTTGACGCCATGCCGCGGCTGCCAGCGCCAATGATCCGGCAAGCCGCGCATCAGCGGGTTCACCAGCAGATATTTTTGCAATTGACGATTTG
>Ga0181563_10005232_pt1 | contig 11903 bp, 1 predicted proteins | sample 011ome_25_FD_133759 | JGI IMG/M metagenome (GOLD analysis project Ga0181563, IMG submission 133759) | Coastal salt marsh microbial communities from the Groves Creek Marsh, Skidaway Island, Georgia - 011512CT metaG (megahit assembly) | ecosystem: Environmental > Aquatic > Marine > Intertidal zone... | reverse complement strand
TCAACACCACTCTAGGTGTAGGTCAGATGCCTGTGACTCAAGGTTTCTCAGGCGGCAGAAGCGGTAAGCGAGTCAAGAGTGGTGGTGACAAAGTTCAGGATATGATAGGTATTCTTGCTAACAGTAACAATTTCGCTACTAACCCTGACTTCAATGGTGCTAGTAAGATATTGAGAATGGGTGTAGAGTTCCTTCAGAACCAAGTCATACCCAAAGAATACACTGATGACTTTATCAGAGGTATACAGATACCTTACCTTACAGAAGTCACCAAGGGTAAAAATGTATTAGATTCACACATAGCGCAGCGTAATTTTTTCGTTACTACAGAAGGTAATACGAGCGAAAAGTTATCCAGTATAAACACGGTTCATGCTTCTAGGACTTTCGCTAATAGCCAAGAAGGACATCTAAAGAACGGCATCAGTGGTTTAGTCAGTAACTTCAATGTAAGCAGAAGTGCAGAAGAAAAGGCTTACGAATTTGCATTGCTATTCAATGCAGCGGATATTATATTGTGAGGTGAAAAGATGGCTGTACCGATAAGATTACTCGCTGGTCCTCAAAACGATATACAGATGGATTTGGTAGCAAATACCATTGACATCAACATAGAAAGAAACATCAGTAGTTTTCCTACACCTAATAATATTCTCAAGCGTTTCGCTATCGACACCAACACTCCAAGAATCAATATTGATATTCATGGTATCATAGACGGGGATGAGGGACTGAACACACAAACTGTAAGCGGTACGACTCCTATGAGGACCCTGCTAAACTTTGGTAGCATGTTACCTTCAACGCCATTTTCTGAATTCAAAGCAACAAGTCAACTGAACAAAGAAAAAAGTCAAGTAGGGACTTTGGTTAATGTAAAAACAAGAGACTTCCCTAAGTTTACATTAACCAAAAGGTTCGACAAAAAGACCACTACTGAACTGACAGATATAGTTCCTGATGGACAATATGCTTCAGGACTTTACAACCGACCTAAATTTTGGACAGGCTCTACGCAATTGAGTCCTGTGATAGATACCAATTTGAAATTCACAGGTGCACATAGTATCGGTGCTACAGGTGCATTTACAGTAGAAACCACTCTATCAATAAATGGCTCTCCACTCAGTTTGTCTTCTTTACTAGGCTTTGGTGCTGATGCTCTTTTGAATATAGGTGACAGAGTGGTGGATTCTAGTGGAGTTTTTTTGGGAATAGTGAGTGCTACTACTAGCACGAGCATAACATTTGAAAATGCGTTAACTAACGCAATACCCGCCAATGAAAAAGTTAAGGTAACTCCCAAATGTTTCAACCAAAGAAATGAATTTGTGGGCTTTGTGACTAAAATATCAGATGATGCGTCAGTGCCTTTTGGAGGTACGGCTCGTTGGAGTATGAATTTGTCTGCTGTAAATGATGTGGAACTAAAAGCAGGTGACATATTATCAGTAAACCAAAGTAATGACGGACTTGAATCTAGTTTGCACAAGGAATCAATAAAGATAGTACCATCTTACTGGATTGAAGATGCAAGTAGAAACCCCAAAGGTAGCCTCGTTGAAACTGATGTTGAGAGGGGGATAAGTAGAAATGCTAATATCGGGATTGTGTTCAGATTTGACGCAAACAAAACACCTGCTTTGTTAGGTGGCAGTGATGCTATTACTGTCACTAATAAGGCTACAGGTGTTAGGAGGTCACTAACTTTTGCTAATCAGTGTATATCATCTGATGATTCAGGGTACTATGATGCTATAGTAGACATACCAATCAAAGGTATAGGGACTACAGCAGGGAAAAACCCGGCATCTATAATGGCTCAACTTTTAGAAGATGCATTTGAACTCACAGCAGAAGTAAGCACAGGTAATATGAACACTGCTGGAAAGACTCTACCTGATGCTTTTAGAGTAAAGCGATACGGTAGTATGGTTGTAATAGAGCATTTGTATGTCCCAAGTAAAAGTATTTCTCATCCTAAAATATTGTCTAACGGTATATCGGCTAACTTTAATGCAGAAATATTCCAAGGAGAAAGTTCAACATCTACTGATGCTAAGAAATCAGCAGGCGACAAAGTACAAGATTTGATTGGACTTGTTTCTAATTGTCACAAAGAAATAGATATGTTCAGAGGAGTACAGATACCTTACGACAGTTTGATTACCAGTTCAGGTGTTACTGGCGTGGCTCGTAACTTTTTCCTTACATTTGGCGATTTACCTGCTTCTGAGAAAGGTTCGATTAGTAACACTAGGTCTGCTTCTGAGCCTATGGATAAATTAAGTTTAACAGGAGAAGCAGGTCACAATATAGATGAAGGTGGTAAAGAGTCTTGGTGGGAGAGAGTCGCAGAAGGTACTATAGCAGAAGATGCCGTGAGTCTTCTTGGTTTTGTCCTTAACACAGCCGATGATTTGTTTGTTACATTACTTTCAGAAGGGCATGGAAATGATGGAGGCATCAGAATAATGCCGGAGAAACTTCATGTGAAGTATCAGGCTGGCAACAACTACTACGGATTTCAATTGACCCTTGTAGCGACAGACTTTGTAATAGGTGTATGATATGAGTTTATTAATCGAGCCGGGCTTTGGATTGAGATTTAACGGTATCAGTGATAGCGTTCTCGTACCCGTAAACTCTAAGCAGATACACGGTACACAAGACGAAGCTAGACAAGGTTTACCTCGCTCTCTCAAGGCTTTTACTATCGAAACATGGTTCATACCTGATACTGGTGGTGTTATCTTTGAACAAGAAAATGTCATGAGGTTGACAGTAGGAAGTCCAAGCAGTCCTGCACCTGCTACCTTTGAGGTCAGGCTAAGAAACCCAGCCAGTGGCAGGGAAGCAGTGTATACATTGTCTACTGCCAAACCTGTCACTAAGGCTAATGGCAGAATAGCATATTGGGATGGAGTTCTTTATCCTTCAGTTAATCAAGTACACGACAGTTATTTGGCTACCGATGTAGAGAAAAACGATGTTACTGCATTCAATTCAGGTCAGAGAGAGTTATTGAATGTCACTGTTATGTTTGACAGAACAACGATTAGTATGTTCATCAACGGTGACTTAGCAGTATCTCAGACCCTTGAAGAGGCACATGAGTTAGTCACTCAACAGAACCATATCTACTTAGGAGGAAGAGGCGGTGACTTTAGAGGTACACTCGAATGTGTACACTGGTCGAAAGGTGCTTTACCTTCAGGCTATCAACAGTATGCACCTGTTAAGAGTGACAACACCCTTGGGCTTTGGAGATTCGAAGAACCAATAGAACCTATCAGTATAATCACAGACAGCCCTTCAATCAGTGCTTCGACAAGTGCCAACTCCACAATTAACATAGGTGCATCAAAAGCCCAAACTTTACTGGATGAACTGACAGGTCAGAGTGGGTTAACCTCTGCTAACTTTTACGAAAGTCCTTACAGCGGTGGCTCTTATTCAGTTACCGTATATGCTGAGTCCTCTACTACGACAGCCTCCATACCCAAAGTACCTTACAACATTCTCATCAACCCACTAGGTTACAACCAAACGACTGGTAAGCCCACTAACAAAGCACCTGAAAGAATGAGACTGATGTCAATTGACGCAAGTGCTGGTACAATCACTGTGGAGTCTATTCACCTTGATTTTGAGGCAAATGCTACTAACGGCAGAAGAGGTGCGCTCATGGCGCACGATGCTGGTAGATTTGTGATAATTACAGGAGACTGTATAGTAGACACTGGTAAAGGTAACGAGTTCCAACCTTATGGTAGTGGCAGTCAATTTTCTCAGAGGCAAGGACAAGTTTGTATTGACGAGAGTGACTACGAAAACCACGGTGTTGTGTTCTCTCAAAGTATGGCTATAGATAGTCACGAGTACAACAAATTCTCTGCCAGCACTACAAACATGGGGTCAGACCTTTTAGCCGGTCACTGTGGTCGTCACATTCTGAACCATGTCACTAGCCATCCCTTCATGGGATTACTTCCTCCCACCAGCCAGCATAATGTGGAGAAGAAACTAGATATGGGAAGCGATGTAATACGAGCCGTTTTTCCTTATCAATTTTCTGATATTCGGTCAACTGTACCTGTAAACAGTATAGTTTCTAGTTATGATATACACAGCCCTGTTCAGATAACATCTGCTATATCATCTAGTTCTGTGTCTTCAATCGTAGAAAACGGAATGTCCGACATTGATGATACTAAAAGAGACCTACTCGCTATCGGTGGTATTTCCTTTGACCCTAGACCGTTTATGCTAAGGTCCACACCTTCTCACGAAGAAACAGGAAATGTCAGGCATATCATACCTTCTAAAACTAGCCGTATCGCTGTGTTACATTTACCCGAACTTTCTACTTACAATTACGCACCCTTCGTACAATTACATTACAATGCTATTGATTTAGAAGGTAGTGAATTCACAACAAGTGCCACCAGTAGACTTACTGCTAACATAAGTGGCAGTAATACCGTACTTACACTTCAGAGTGTCAAGTCATTCGGATATGATGGTGAAGAAATATCTGCCACTCAAATTAGAATCGGTGACACACAGGCATCTACAAATGCTGAAGCATTCGCTACTATCAACTACTCGGCGAAAACTTTGACATTCTCTACAGCCTGTGACTCTGCGTTCAACACCAAAGCGACTACAGGTGCGATAGTCAAGGTTTTGAACTTAGCACCTAAGTTAATGATAACCAAAACTTTACCTGCCGTTAGTACTATATTGACAGGGTCTTATTCAATTATGGATTTGATTAGAGACTCTATGTCAATCAGTCCCCTTACACTTTATTCTGCTGGAGGAGTGATAGAATTTGAAACTCCTGAAATGTTAGGCTTGTCTGATGGTGATTTGGAAGGCGACAACTCAGAAGGCACTGTAGCAGAAAAGGTGTTGGATTACAGCCTGTGTCCTGAGAACTATTTACCGTTGGCATCTACAGACCCTCCTTGTACAACTCCACAGGCTATCGCTTTGGCTACCACAGAGTTATCTTCTCGTAACTCTGTATTCCATAGATTGATGGTGAGGAGTAGAAAATCGAACATCGTAGACATCGAAGAAGTAGCAGGTGTTTCTCTTAGAAAAGCCAGTAACGGTAGTAGACCGAGAACGGGAGTTTTCATCAATAATTCTTCAGGTTATTCATCAGGTGCTACGGGTGCTATGACTGTAGACGGTGCTGACGCTACTGCTCATTTCTCTGTAGGCTCAGAAGTTTTCAAGGCAGACGGTAAGAACTTGGGATTAGTCACCTCCGTCACCACTACCTCTGTAACTATCGGAGGAGGTACAACTTCAGCAGTGGTAGATGATGATGAGTTATTCAATCAGCCTCAGCACTTTGGTGTAGGTACAACTAATCAAAGCACTTGTGTAAACGAATATTTCGACATTATAGAGCACAGTACTAGAGGTAACAAAACTGTACTGATTATACAACCTAGCGATAGAGAAAGGTTCAATCTACTCAGCAAGATGGTATCAGACACAGAAAGTGCTAACTTCGTGTCCATAGAGAGCCTTGTTTCCAAAGGTAGAGTCATATCATTTTCTGACATGAAAGATGGTAGTACGATGCTCGCTCATGGTATATCCAGTGACTTGTCATCATCTAGTGTGTATGTCAAAGGTTCGGCTGCACCTGACAGTCACATTGTCAAAGAGATTATGCCGGGTGCGCCCGTAGTGACTATGACTCTCGGTGGTGTAGGACAAGGGGCTATCAATACAAAAGAATCTTATGACCCAAGTCCTCTATCAAGGTTGGCTTGGAATACAAGGAGAGATTGCCAAACCAGTGTCAGTAGCACTACTAGCACTACAGTAGTAGTCAAACCTCTCAATAACAGAACAACCGATTTACAATCTTGGGGTACATATTGCTTCCCAAAGGTAGGCTCAATTTACCTCGAAGTCAGAAGTAATGAAGGCGAGTCAATCAAATACGCTGAGGCAAAATATACCAGCAAAACAGGTGACACTTTCACATTTGCATCAGGGACAGGGCACGAAGGTACAGGTAAATTCGTACTAGCAGACGGCTCAGAGGCTGACTCATTGTCTGCTTGGATTACTGCCACTGGTATAGAGGCGGGTAGTGTACTGCATATAGATGACAAGTTCAGTGAAGAAACGATGTGTAACGATGGTACAACTGTAAATGACAGGTTGTTCCAAACACTAGACACCGTTCATCATGATTATCAATTAGGAACTCAGTACGCTAGTACGAGGGCTTTGGTCGAGATTCCTTTGTTTGAAGAGTTCTTCTTCGATGATATGGAGAGAGGTATATTCCCCGGACCTGACAATACAATGAAGATACACATTGACGCTACGCACACGGCACACTCTTGGTCGCCAAGTCCTGTCGGTAGAAGAGTAGATTCTGTATCTCCTCAAGACCCTGAAATATTCGGACCATTCTCTTATGCTATACAGAATAAATCACATCGTAGCGGTACGAAGGTAACTCAACCTTACACTACTAGCGGTCACAAGATATATGTCGAAGATGCTAGTATATTTCCAATACCTTCAGCCCCTCCTGTTTCAGTAGCAAACCTCGGTGGTAGCGCAAGATACCGCAGGGCTTTCTTATCCAACGGTGAGTGGGTCATTTATTCTGCTAGAGATACCACTAACAATCATTTGACTGTTGTGGGTTCAGCAGGTGACGACTATATTGCTAGTGAGAACTTCTTCAGAGATTTGAAAGTAGGCGCACATATCTCACCTGCACCGGGCTATCAAGATATGAATTACACAGGGATTGCTGACAACCCAAGCCTCATCAGTGCAGGCTATGAAAATCGCCGTTCATTTTACTTTGACCGTTCCAATGTCATGACTCAAGGTGGGAATGTAGACTACGGTTTGAAACAATATGTCAGTGCAATAGAACTTAGAGCAGGACCGACAGTAAATCCTCACTTACCTAAGATACAATCTAAGAGACCAAGAGCAAAGGTGATTGCTGTTTCAGGTAGCCCTGCTACATCTATCACGCTCGATGATGCAAGTCTGTTCCCTAAAGATAGCCCTGACAGTGATTACAAATTCAGAGTTGCTTGGAGAAACGCAAGCGGTACAGTTTACAGAGGGTTCTACGATAATAGAACAAATAACACCTTGACTATAGTCAGTCCTGATTCATCATTCACCCCTGCTGTAGGTGACGAAATTTATGTTGAGGATTTGTACGCTACGGCTAGTGGAACATTCCCCAAAGTCAAAGAGACATTCTTGAACAGGGCTTGGGCTCACCCTTATTGTGTAGGTGGACTAAGACAAGGTGACACTGTTTGGATGAACATGCACTACACTAACCCACATGCTATAGAAGGACTGTTCTGTAAGAGCAGAGGTACGCTCAATGAGGCTGAAGTTTGGAAAGGCTTCAACGGAGGCGTAGGTAATTTCCATGCCAATCCAAGAGATAGTATACCTATGGAGAACTTCTTGATAGGTGACAGTTGTATAGAAACGGCTCAGAATCTAGTGCAGCACATCAACAAAACAATCGAGTTGAATTACGATACTCTTGGACTTGACGAGACAGCACCAGTAGTTGCATATCTCGACCCTTATCAGTGTACAAATGATTTTGTCAGAATCCTACTATATGATGTAGACCATGACCGTGAGTTTATTGCTTTCCAAGACATACACATGCAAGTTCAGTCTAGTCCTGCTACTGCCTCTATAGGTGCTGATTCAGGACTGAAAAGCGGAGTAGTTGACAATTCCAATGCCAAGAGTGGTTCTTTAGTTGATGTCGCTGCTGGATTCCCAAGTCAGAACAAGAAGTTGAATACCACGGAACAATCAGATTTCATAGAGTCTGCTTACTCTCACAACAGTGATTGGAATGAAAGTGCCACTGGCACTTTGTCCACTCACTATGTTGGTGGAGTTGATGACACAGAGGCTGACGGATATTCTACTAGAACAAACCATGCTGTAGCCAATGTAGCAGATGCACTCGCTAAGCACCAAGAAATAGATAGCGGCGTTAGAGAGCGTTCTACATTCTTCGATACTCCTGATGGGACTAGAGTTATACCTGCTTTCCTAGCAATGAAAGGTATCAGAAATTCTGCTCTAACTCTAACAGATACTAGACTCAACAACCTAGACCACTGGACTAACATGGATTTCGTCAGAAGACTGACGATTGATTTGGGAGAAGTTACACTCAAAGAAGGTGTAACTAACATAGAATCCGCTGCTCGTGAAGTTGTCAGACTCATCAACCAAGCAGGTGCTAAAAACGGTAAGACACACGCTCGTAGACCTAAAGACCAGTTCCTAGGTCCAAGTGACAAGTTCGACCCATCTGCTGTACATAAGGAGGCAGACTTTGCAGTGACAGCGTCAACACACGACCCTGCACCGTTTTGGGATGTAGAGAAGTCATTCGCAAGTCATGACCGTGGTACACACATGGGTTATGTGAGAGCGCACTTAGGAAGGGTAGTCAAAGACTCATCTAACAAAGTAGAAGGTTTTTCTATCGTTATTCACTCTACAGTGCCGGGTGCAAGTGGTAGGAACTTCTGTGCTTGGCTTGACAGCAGTAAGGCTCAGAGCCCTTACAGACCGCAGTTCTTGATTGGACACGGTGGTAGATTCAGAAACTATTGGTGTCAACCTGACGAAATGACTGGCGAGAATATGCACCCTGCACCTATGCCAATCAACAGATTCGGTAGACCATTCGCACCAATCACTACACTGAAGGAGTACTTACCTCCTGAATCAACAGACAATGATACACTCAACAATTTGAATTTTGGTCCTGATATTACTGACAGTTCTAGTAACCTACAAGACGCTAACACAGAGATAGTATCAGGTAGAACTACTAACACTCTACTCAATGAATCATTTGAGACAAAGAGTCCCTCTTCTGTATTTGTAGACGGTTTGAGAATCGGTACTAAAGCCAAAGCAAGAATCAACTTTGGAGGTATGACGCAGGCTGGTATTCCCGGCTGGTCTCCTGATTTGAGTAAATGGGGATTCACTAATGACGGTACAATCAATGTTACAAGATACGGTAATGCTAGTAACGCAAGCGAGACAATGAAGAATACGACAGAGGGTAACGCTGACGGTTACATACCAAAAGCGGATATGGTCGCTCAGAATATAGGTAAGAGACCACTTTACGGTCTTAGGTTCGAAGACCACAGAGGAGGCAACCATACGATTAGACTACTATACAAACAGTTCGGTCAAACATTTTCAGGAGATAACACATATCTACCGTCTACATTAGATGAAGAAGTTATCATCCATTTCGATGACAGAGATGTAGGGCAAGGTGGATTTACAATCGGTAGGCACATGGTAGGTACAGGAGAAGTCTGCGGTGAAAAGACCGGAGGTACTGCAAAGAAATTCAAGGGTAATTTATGGAACAATTACCCAAGTCCTATAGTGGGTGTCAAATTCACTACATCTTTGTCCAGTGGCACGATGACTGTTACACTTGATAGACCATACGCAGGTAACGCAAGTGATTCGGTTATGAATAGCCACCCCGATATTCTAGGTTACTTAGGATTCCCTAAGAGTGGTATGTTCCAATTGTCCAAAGCATCTAGTGGGGCTCAAGGTTTAACATTTTATTATACCAGTAGAACTCACAATGACGCTACTGGCACTCACAAATTCTTTGGAGTAATTGGAGGCTCAAGTAGTCACTCCAATGGCGACTGGTATGCAAGTCCAAGAATCAACTTTACCAGTCTGTTGACTGATGAAGTGATTGCTGCTGCTGTAGCACATGCTATAAACATGGGCGAAGTAACACAAGATAATATTGAACTAACCAGTTTCGACTGTACAAATATGTACGCACCTGATGGCAGAACACTCGGAGAATGGGGTGTCAGCCCTACTGCTATTAGAATCAAAACGAGGTCTGATTCTAGTATACCTCTGAACAAATTGTTCGAGGCTAATGTGTCCAAGGATTGGGGACTGCTAGAAGGTGTTTCTACTGAAACCGTTGACAGTGGAACTCACTTACAAGGGCTGACTGATGCTGACAAAGATGCTGGTGTAAGATTGGACATAGGTTACATACCTAAGACAGTGTTACATGTCAGTACTAAGTACAGAGGCTCTAACGCTAACACTGCCACACCTGTGTTAGTTGACAGTCAAAACAATATAGTAGACACAATTGACTGGCAGAGAAATCTAAGAGGTGACGACTTCACAGATGTCGCAGGAGACCATATAATTCCAAGAATAGATTCTCCTTGCCTAGAAGTTCACAATTCGAATTCAACTGAAATACACGCTAATTCAAATGAAAGTTGGTCCTTGTTTGGTAAACTTGCATCACACGATACTGATTCTTGGGGTGAGCCGTTCATATTATGGTATAGTTCTGAACATTATGCTCTTGTTAGAAGCAAGCCGGGGACTGATTGTATCACTCATGTAATCTATACTGACAACGGTCAATCTAGTAATTGGCCTTCTTTGAGCCAAGATGATGTACTGTTCAAGGGACTGAGCAATGCTTACTCTGCTATCAAAACAGATGGTGTCAGAATAGCGGGTAGTAAAAACTCCAGTCCTTTCCTATACTTCAGAGGTGGTAGAGACAGTCCCGACCACTATGTACCGTTGTACTTTGGTGGCGGTTTCTCAGGAGTGGTTATGGACATTAACGATGGTACTCAGAATGATTACTCTGACTTCTACACTCATCCTTACGCTAACGGACCGACAGGCTCTGCTGGCTTCCAAAATGTGGGAGAAATCGCTGGCTCTTTTGCTTTGCTTGACACTAACGCTATGATGGCTATGTTCCCCGGTACACCTTATCTCGACCAACATAAGGGTCAGAACAATCCTCCTTTCTTCAATCAAGATGCTATTCTACCGTTTGACATGACAAAGGGTGCAAATACTAAGGCTACAGGTTTGACATACACAGACAGTTCTAACAGCGTACACGCTAATATACCAAGTCCAATCGTACTTAGATTCGCACACCCTCGTGCAAGGTACAGTCACAGTAGTAGTAAAGAAGATGCAACTACATACATCATATTCGGACCGGGACAGGCATTCCCTCACAACGCTACTGCTACCGAGCCTCAAGGTGCTAACATAGTTACTACAGGTAACGGTTACAGCGCAGTACCTATTTATCTTGGAGGTGACACATCTAAAGACTCATTCTTACCTAATCAATTGGCTAACGGGGATGCAACCGAACATAGCGGTTTGAATAGAACAAGTAGCGTAGTCGCTCACTTACCGATGACTACTTTCTTCCAAAAGAACAACGCTCGTGGGTTCAACTATGTTATGAACTGGCAGCCTACCAAAGGATTCCCTAATGTCAACTCTTCTTCTTCGAGAACATATTCTCAAGATTACGCTAAAGCGTTCTACTTTGAAGGAACTCCGGGTGCTACTACTGGTTTACCTAAGCATTACCATCCTTTCAATGATGTATTCGCAGACTTTGCAAGTGCCTCAATAGGTAGTGGTTCTCATTCAAAGACAAGAAAATCTTCTGTAGTTTGGCACATGGATGGCGGCTATCACCCCGGAGGTCATTTCCTTGATAACCATGTGAGGAAGAATCCTAAGAATCATAGCGCAAACGCTTTCCTATCTACAGGTAGTGGTGCTAAACATAATACCAGTGCTTTCAGACCTGCTGGGCTTCTTGCAAAGGCTTACCTTTCTTTCTACAGTACAGAAGCAGACCAAAGTATGGATGACAATGTAGTGATAGTTGACGCTACAAGATGTCAGAATGCTGAGGAACTCGGTGCTGTATTGAGTGGTGCAATCAACACATTCCCCGGCAAAGACCCACTGAAAGCAATCGGTGGGAC
>Ga0181563_10005231_pt1 | contig 11908 bp, 7 predicted proteins | sample 011ome_25_FD_133759 | JGI IMG/M metagenome (GOLD analysis project Ga0181563, IMG submission 133759) | Coastal salt marsh microbial communities from the Groves Creek Marsh, Skidaway Island, Georgia - 011512CT metaG (megahit assembly) | ecosystem: Environmental > Aquatic > Marine > Intertidal zone... | reverse complement strand
GCGACGAAGCCGAAAACATGACCTTCGAAAAGTGAGCGCGTCGTTTCGGGGCCCCCGCGCCGAAAGCCATCGCGCGGCGGCGCGGCGGCGATTCGCGGTCGCGATCGCGGCGTCGCGGAGTGGGGCGATTCGGGAGGACTGGCGTGTATACACGGTACCGCCCACGGTAAGGTAGAAGCTTGAAAAGTGAGCGAAACGGTCGTCCTTCTCGAAGACAAAAAAGCGCTTTTGTCGCCGCGAAGGAGACTATTGTACGGACCGCGGCGTCGCTACCCGACTCGCGCCGCGACTCGCGCCGCTCCTCGCGGCGCCGAGAATCCCTCCATCGCCCCCGCAGAGCGCATGCCGCGGGGTCGCGGAGGCGCACGCGACGCCACGCGTGACGCAACACCCTTCGGTCTGCCACGTGTCGGCGCGGCGCGCAGCCTCGGCGCGAGCGCGGGCATCGCGATACTGCCGATACCGACGCGGGCGACGCGCGCGTTCCGGGGCGCGCCGTCGCGGTTTTTTTTCGCGAGGAAACCGAACCCCGCCGCCGCCGCGGTCGGCCCCGCGGTCGGCCCGGCGCCCTCGTCGGGCGGCGCCACGGAGATGGCCAGGCCGACTCCGCCCTTCTCCCCAGTCCCGCTCGGCTCTGCCACGCCCGCGCCCGGCTTGAACACCATGCGCCTCGGCGCGAGGAGCCCGTCCGCGACGAGCCCCGCGCCGGCCACGCCGGCGCTCGCGGCGGCGAGCGCCGCCGGCAGGACCCAGCGCGGCGCGGCGCCGGCGCCCGCCGACGCCAGCGCGAGCGCGGCGAGCGCGGCGAGCGAGGCGATCTGCGAGTAGTTCACCAGGCAGCCCGCCAGCGCCGCGTCCCCCTCGTGGTCCAGCGCGTACTGCACCATCACGGAGGGCACGGGCATGAGCGCCAGCGCGGGTAGGATGAAGCGCGCGTTCCCCGCGCTGGGCGGAATCGCCGCGGCGACGGCGGCGGCGGCGGCGAGCGCGCACGCGTACCTGGTCGCCAGGAAGTGCGCGGCGGTCCTCGCGCGGAGCTTGGGCATGAACGGCTGGAAGAGCACGCCGAGCGTCACGAGCACCAGCGGCCTGTTCGCCGCGGCGAGCGGCTGAAGCATCGACGCCATCGCGTCGGGCAGAGGCGCGCCGCTGGAGGCGACGACGCTCGCCGCGAGCAGCGCGGCGAACGGCGGGAAGGTGAGGATCTTGGCGATGACCCGCGCGGCGAACCGCGCGTTCGATTCGTCTTGGTTCTTGCTCGCCTCCGCGGCTCGGCGCGCCGCCTGACTCACCTCCGCCGCTTTCGAGGACGCGGCGTCGCTGGCGTCCATCCCCAGAGCCTCCACGAACGCGCCCTCCTCGAACCGGCCGCTCTTCACGCCGCCGGCGCGCATGAAGCGCAGACCCAGCCCGTGAAACGCGCCGCGCCGGAACTCACCCGCGTACGAGCCCCCTTTCGCGAAGCGGTACACGCCGTGCCCGTCCTTTTGGTTGTTGTTCCACTGGCCCTCGTACGTCGCGCCGCTGGGATACACGTACACGCCCACGCCTTGCTTGCTCTCGCCCGTCACCGACCACTCGCCGTGGTACACGCCGCCGTCGTCGTGCCGCGCCGCCGCGCCGCGCGCCTCGCGGCGCGCCTCGCGCTGCTCCGCGGCGAACACCGCGGCGGCGGCGCCGAAGACCACCAGCGCGTTCGGGACGTCGTACAGCGCCGCGAGGCGCAGGCCCTCCGCGCCCCACACCGCCTCCACGAACGGGAACGCGAACGTGCCCAGGTTCGCGCCGCACATGGCGCCCAGCAGCAGCCCGCGCTCGTACCTCGGCGCGCGCCGGTACGCGAGCGCGCCGCCGCCCGCGACGGCGGCGGTGGCGAACGCGGCCGTGAGCCACACCAAAGGCACGCCCGGGCCGAACAGCGCGCCGGTGTGCGTCAGCGTGTGTACGAGCATCGCGGGGAGCGTGACGTTGACGACGAACCGGAGCATCACCTCGCCGTCCGCGCGCTCGAGCGCGCCGAATCGTCGCAGCGCGTACCCGACAGCGATGTAGCTCGCGGTGAGCACCACGCGAGCCAACACCGCGGAGGCTTCCGCGGAAGCCATGTCGCCGCCGAGCCGCGCGTCCGCGGCGATGTACCCCGATGTGCGAGCGAGCACGGGCGCGCAGGTGTGGAGGCACCGGCGCGTTGCATCATCAACCCTAAATCTACATCATCCGCCGTCACGTTCTCGGAGTTCGAGTTTCGGGCGGCCGATTTTTGATTTCAGGATCCTCGGCTGTCACAGGTCCCCACTCACCCCCGGCGCGCCGTGGGGACGCGGACGCGATGACGGACGACCGCGCGAAGATCTCGCCGGACCTGGTACAGCATATCTTCCAATACGCGTGGGAGCTGCAGCTGGCGGGTAGCGGTGCGGGCGACGCCGCGGGGAGCAAGAAGAAGTTTCCCGTGAAAGATGAGGCTGTCGTGGCGAGCGCCGAGGTGCTTCGCTTGTTCGCGCAGGAACTCACCGCGCGTGCGGCGGAGACCGCACTGACGGATGGGGACGACACCATCGACGGAGGGCATTTAGAGCGCATTCTGCCGCAGCTCCTGCTTGACTTCGCGACGTGAGTCGCGAGGCGTCCGAACTCCGAAGAGAGAGGCGGAACTGATGAAATGGTTTTGAATCGAAAAGTTTTTTTCGTCCCCGAGATCCACCATTGCCCCCCGCGCTGAGCATGGACCTGAGCAGCGCGCGCGACCACGTTTTGTTCGAAATATTCTCCCACCTAACCGCCCGCGACGCGTGGAACGCGCGCTTGGTGTCCCGGGGCTGGAACGATACCTCGGAGCGCTCGTTCCAGGAACGGTGTAGAGCGAAGCGGTGGAAGCTCCCCCGAAGACCGCGGGGAGGGGACAAATCGACGCGGTTCCCATTCAGGCGTCTGTACCGCGCAAACGCTTGCGCGCGGTGCGTGGATGGCCCCGGCGCGTTCCGAGTCTCCAAGGATATCGGCCGACAACATATCAGGCAGTTCAGCTTGTGCGGTGCGTGCGTCCAGGACCCGGGGACCGTGGAACGACTCCGCGACTGGTCCCTCCTCGTCGACTTCCAAAGCGTCGAGGGGAAGGTCTTGCCCAACCTCGCGTTGAAGAAAGGTCCCAAGCGCGCCCGCGCCGCCGGCGAAGCCATCGACGTGGGCATACGGGGATTCGCGTGAGAATCACCCGTGGATACGTGACACATATCCACCGACGCGGACGATGTGGCGTAGAGCGCGGACGCGAACGCTGTGACTCACGACGTAATAAACGTAATAAACGACGCTCGCGTCGAACGCGTCGCTCGCGTCTCGCTACACCATGTTCGGCCCCTTCTCGACGACGGTCTCGTCCTCCTCCTCGATGCCGTCGAGCTTTTTGGCGAACGGCGGCGCGCTCGTCTTGGCGGTCTCCGCGCGCGCCGCGAGCGCGGCGGCCGCGGCCCTGCCGCCGTAGATGCACGCGATGGCGCCGAAGCCCGCGACCCAGCCGACCCACCACAGGTCGCCCAGCAGGACCACGCCCACGGAGACGATCATCTGCACCACCTGCATCGGGACGCCGAATCGTAAAAAGTCGGCGAACACGTACCCCCCGGGCCCGTACACCATCAGGTTCGTTTGGTACCCGAACGGGCTCATGAACGACGCGGACGCCGCGAGCATCAGCAGGTACGCCATCTGGTCGCGGTCGATGACCTGCTGCTCCGCCGCGACCGCGGCGATGGGGTACATCAGCGCGGCGGCGGCGTTGTTTCCGACCACGTTGCACAGGAAAAACGTCGCGATGTACACGGCGATGAGCACGCCGGGCGTGCCGGCGCCGATGCCGGCGGCGCCGCCGACGAGCGTCGTGGCGATGGCGCTCGCCACGCCGGAGGCCTCCATGGCGGCGGAGATGCCGAACGCCGCGGCGATGGTGGTGATCACTTCCCACTTGACCGCGCCGCGCGCGGCGTTCTGCGTCAGGCAGCCGGTGGCCAGCATGATCCCCGACGCGAGCAGCGCGGCGACGAAGAGGTCCAGCGCGCCGGCGACGAAGACGGCGATCATCACCACCGCCGTGCCGCACGCCGGGAGCAGCTTATCGAACTGCGGCGGCGCGGAGTTTTCGATTTCACTCACCAGCGCGAACGCGGGGTCGGCTTTGTACAGTCTCAGGAACGAAGAGCCCGTGTCCAGCAGCAGGACGTCCCCGGCGTGCAGGACGATGTCGCCGATCTTCGCCTGGATGCGTCCGCCCGAGCGCTGCACGGCGATGATCACCGCGTCGTAGCACGTGCGGAAGCGCACGTCGCGGATCGCGCGGTTCGTCAGCGGCGAGCCGATCGCCACCACCGCCTGCACTAACCGCCGGTCCGTCTTGTGCAGCTTCAGCTTGTCCACCTGCTGGTTCTCCGCGGTGATCCCGGGGATGCGCCGGAGCGAGGAAATCCCGGCGGCGTCCCCCGCGAACCAAAGCACATCGTCCGCGCTCAGCACGTAGTCGGCGCCCGGCGCCGCCACTGCGTCCTTCTCCTGCCCCGCCTTCTGCACCGCCGTCAGGAACAGCCCGGGCAGACCCCGCAGGCCCGCCGCCGCGAGTGTCTTGCCCTCCACGGCGCCGCCGGGGATCACGCGCACGGGGCACGTGAAGTCGGTCATCGCGCGGATGTCCTCCGCGCCCTCGCGCGAAAGAACCTCGAGGTCGGGGTCGGGCGCGTTCGAGCCGGGCGTGCCCGGCCGCGACGCAAAGCGCTCGTCCGCGTCGACGAGCGATGGTTCGCCGGCGGTGGCGTCGGCGCGGACGACCGGCTCGCCTCCCGGCGTCGAGAGCGCATCGACCTGCGGCGTCGACTGGGCGGACGTCGACCGGGCGGACATCGACGCCGGCGCTCGGCGGCGCGCGCCGGCGCTCACCGGCGCGGGCGCCAGAATCGCGCCGTGAGACGTCGTCGCTTCCTGCGCGGCGTCGTCCTTGTCCTTGAGCGTCGACTGACTCGCCGCGTCGGCGTCGACGCTCCTGCGTCTTCGCGACGGTGACCCGAGCGGAGACTCGTGCGTGGCTGTCGCTCGCGGCCCCCTCTCGCGCGGCGATGTCACGTCGGCAGCGGCGTCTCCCACGCCTCCCCACAGCCCGGGGGGCGTCTCCTCGGCCGGCGCGCCGGCGAGCGCCGCGCCGCTCCCCCTGGCGGCGCCGAGCGCGGGCTCCTTCCACTGCAGCAGCGGGCACTTATCCAGGCAGTGCAGCATGAGGATGTCGCCGGCTTCGAACACCACCGACGCGAGTTTCCCTTCGTTCGCCGCGCGCTGGTCCTCCCCTCCGCGCTTGACCGCGATGATGGCGGCTTTGTACTTCTCTCGAAACCCGACGTCCATCGCGGTGGAGCCGATGAGCGACGAGTTGGTGCGGACGCGCACTTTCAGAATCTGGTGTCTCTCCAGGAGCGCGCGGCGCACGGAAGCCGGCGTGTCCTTGGCGCTCATCACCTCGTGCATGGCCATGGTCCCCGCGCCGCCGTCGCCGTCGTACGAGGACCACTTACGCCGCACTTCGGACTCGGCGTCGGACTCGCCGAAGACCCCGGGTCCGACGCCCCGCGCGACGCCGTACTTCGACCCGCTTTTGTGTTTGCGCAAAATGCCGCCCGCGTGCATGTTGAACGACGACCGCCGCTTGCGCACCTGTTTCCCGCGGCGCGACAGGATGCCACCGCCGTCGCTCTCCGGGCCCGTGCTGTGCCCTCCCGCGTCGGAATCGTCCCCGCGCGGGGAGGCGCCACCTGGCACGTCCTGGTCCATCTGGAACGCGTGCAGGACGTCTTTGTAGTCGCCGCGAGTCTTGCGCGCGCTGATGCCGCCGAAGGCGTCGCCGGCGCGCCGGGCGCGCGCCTCTCGGCCGCGGGGCGGGTAGGTGTCGTTGCTGGAGAAGGCGCGCGCGTCCTCGGGCTCAAAACCGTCGGAATCCGCGCCTCCGTCGGAGTGCCCGCCGCGGGGCGAGTCCGCGTGCGCTGGCTCGAGGGACAGCGAGACGGCGCCCGCCGCCTTCTGCTTCTGCAGGCTCTCCTCCACCTCGTGCGTCAGCGGCAACAGGCCGTGCTCGACGCACACCTCGCCGATGGACTCCACGAGGCCGGTGAAGTGCAGGATGTCGCCTTCTTCGAGCATGAACTCGGGGGTCACCGCGCGCAAGAGCATGTCGCCGCGCTGCACGCTCACCAGGTACAAGCCGTTAAGCCCGCGGAGCGTGGCCACCGGCTGGTCGATCACGGGCGACTTGGGCGCCACCACCGCGCCCACCGCGAGCGAGTCCTCGAGCATGCTGTCATCGTTCTTCTTCTGCAACTCCGCGGCGTCCGCCCTGCCCGCGCCGCCGGGCAGCAGGAACGGCGACGCGATCAGGATGTACGCCATCCCGCTCAGCGCCACCGGGACGCCGTAGATGGAGAGCGCGAACAAACCCATGGGGCGGACGTCCGGGTACCGCTCGCGCATCATGCCCTCGACCACCAAGTTCGTGGAGGTGCCGATCAGCGTGCAGGTTCCGCCCAAAATGCTCGCGAACGACAGGGGAATCATCAGCTGCGAGTTGGGGATGTTCACCCGGCGGCTCCACTTCTGCAGGATGGGGATCATGATGGCCACCACGGGCGTGTTGTTGAGGAACGCGCTGACGAAGGCGACGGGGACCATGAGCCGGATCTGCGCGCTCGCCGCGTTCTTGGGGTGGCCCAGCAGCTTGCCCATGTAGTAATCCAGCGCGCCGGTGTTGGAGATGCCCGCGGCGACGACGAAAAGGCACGCCACCGTGAGCAACCCTTTGTTACTGAAGCCCTTCAGGCCCTCGGGGATGGGCACCACGTCCGCGGCGAGCATCATCGCGAGGGACCCGAGCATCAGCACGTCCGGCCCGGCGATGTTCTTCAGCAGCGCGCCGAACATCAGCATCATAATCACTACGCAGTACCATCCCTGCCACGCCGCCATCTCGGCCGTCGTTCAGGGGGCACGGGGGCGAGGAAGGCGCGGGGACCCGGCGAGCTCGGGAGAAGCCTCGTGCCGTCGGAAAAACGCGATTTGTCGGCTCGCCCTCACGTCGCTCGCGCGTGGGAGCGCGGCGGGTCTCTGTGGCTCGGTTCGAGGACGCGCGTGCTCCGTCGCGTCTCGCGCGGGATCGAAACGAACCTCGCGTGCCCCAGACCGCCGTGGCGCGGCTCCGTTCTGACGCGCGCGACGGGTATCGGGATATTTAGTTAGTTACTACTCTTGGAAGAGGTTTTGCCCGCGGCTCCAAAAAGCCCAGACACGGAAAAAGTAACAACGAGTTGTGACCCTTGGAGTCGAGTCGAGACCCAGTACACCCACAGCTGCACAGCAGGCGTCCAAGAAAAACACCTGTCCCCGTTTTTCTTCGCCCCCACGAAAACAGTGGTGCGCGCTTCCACTCCGAGTCGGCGCGCCTGACGGCGGGACCGCGCGTGCGGTAACCGCCGGGGTCACACCGCGATCATGGACGACGACGTCGAGGTGCGTCCAGTCACGTCGTCCGCCGCCGCCTCCGACGCGCGTCTCCGCGTTCGAAAAACGTCCATGCGTGCCTGCTTCCTCGTCGTCCCCACGACGCGCTCGCCCGGGATGGGGTCTTCACGGGACGTCTCTGACTCACGCCTCGTTCCCTTCCCTCGCGCCGACCCCGCGACCCCGATGCGTGCGTCGCGAACCGAACCGCGAAACACAGCTCGGCGACGCGCTCCAGTGGCTCGCGTTCCTGGTCCCGTGGTGCGCGTTCGCGCTGTACACGCACGTCGCGCTCGCGCGGAAACTCGGCGTCGTCGGGGTGCTGGAGGCGTCGTGCGTCTCGATCGCCGCGCTTCCGTTTTGGCGCGCGGCGTGCCGCCGGCCCGCGTTCCAGCCGCTCGCGGCGCTCCTGGCGCGCTTCCACGCGAAGCGGCGCCTGCGACCCTTCGAGGAGACGCGCGACCCTTCGAGGAGACGCCTCACGGACTGGCGCGTCGGGTTCGAAAAGAGCGTCCCGGCCGCGCGAGCGGAGCTCGCCGCCTTCGTCGCGACGCTTTCGCGCGAAGAAGAAGAGACGCGAGCCTCCGAGCGACGCGGTTTCCCCGCCTCGGACGCTCGGCTCGCGCCGACGCGAGATGTCGACGGACTCCCGAGACGAAGACGCCGAGAGTCGAGGGAAGACGGCGAGAGCGCGCGCGATCGCGCGCGCGATCCCGCGAGCCGCCTCGCGGCGGCCGGCTTTCGCGTCTTCCCCCTGTGCGACGCGTCGCTGGTCAAGCCCAACGCGGCGGCGGCGAGGCACTTCCCGGCGACGTGCGCCGCCGTGCGCGCCGCCGGCGGGTTCGGCGCCAGGCTCTGGGTGCTGAGCCCCGAGACGAATCACGCGGGTGCGAGGACCCGGGGCGTCTCGGACGGGTACTGGCGCGCGCACGTCGTGCTCGACGCGGACGAAGCGGAGGTGGACGACGCGTCGGCGACGCGAGACGCCGCTCGCGGCGACGGCGACGGCCGACGTGGGGACGTCGGCGAATCTCGAGAGACGCTCGGCGACTTCGCCGGGATCCGCGTGGGAGACGAGACGCGTGGTGTGGAAATCGGGGAGCCGATCGTGGTGAACGACGCGTTCGAAAGGGCTTGGTTCCACGAAAACCGCCGAGCGCGTCTCGGCGCGAACGGACGCGCTTCTTCGTCGCGAGAGACGATCTCTTCGCGAAACGTCTCGCAGAGAGAGAAAAAAACGTCTCGCGCGGGCGCGGCGGTCGTGTTGACGTTCGACGTGTTGCGGCCGGAACACGCGGCGTGCCGCGTGTTGTACGTGCGGCACAAGGTGCGGCTGGTGCGGGAGGCCGGGGAGAGGAACGCGGGGGAACGCACGTGGCGCTCGCTCGCGCTCGCCATGCTCGGGAACCTCTCGTAGCCCTACGGGGAGACGGCGTACGGCGTTGTATTATCGACGGTGAGAGCAACCGAAAACGCGACCGCCGAATTTTGAAATCGAACCCGCGGCGCAGCCTGCCGCCTCGCGTCTCATCAGAAGGTACGACTGTCTCGTCGGTCGTCCGGCCTCACAACCGCACGCGCACGCTCTCGGCGCGAGAGTGCTTGCGCCCGTGCCGGCCCGCGTCTCGGTGCTCGGGCGCGATGGGCAAGCCTCCCGGATCCACGCACGCCGTCGCGCGTGACGCGCTCGAGGCGTACAAGCAGGCGCGCCTCGCTTTCGTCAACTCCCTGAACGAGATGCTCAGGAAGGACGACCCGTCGCTGGACGCGGCGCTGCTCGATGGCGAGTGCCTGGCGCTGCTCCACCGCCCGCTCGCGCAGGATATCGTCCCGGGCATACAGACCTCCGCGCTCGCGGCGATGCGCGCGCTCGCCTCGCGCGTGGACCGCGCGGGCGACGTGCTCGCGACCCCCGAGACGCTCGGGAAGATCGTCTCTTCGCTGTCGCACGCCGACCCCGCCGTCGTCGTCGCCGGCTGCGGCGTCGCGCGCGCGCTCGCGTCCAAGCGCGAGGCGCACGTGCGCGCGCTCTTCGACGCGGGCGCGCTCCCCCCCCTGCGCCGCGCGCTGGACGCGCTGAACCCCGAGATCCTGGAGGCGGCCGCGAAGTGCGCGGTGGCCGTCGCGCAGGCGAGCCCGTGGGCCGCCGAGCGCCTGCTGGACGCGCCGCCGGCGCGCGCGCCGCGCGCGCCGGCGGATGAGGAAAACGACGAGGATGAGGAAAACGACGCCGACGAGGAAAACGACACGCGGAAAACGAGCTCGACCCGGGAGATTCGACCCTCACGCGCGGCAATCAAACCAATCAAACCAGCGACCCTCCTGGAGTGTCTGTGCTCGGCGTCCGCCAACGCGAAGACGAGCCTGTCGACGCGCGCGACGATTGCGCGCCTCTTCGAGGCGTGCGCCGCGCACGGCGAGGCGCTGGCGTCGCGCGTCGTGCGCGACGCGGACTGCGCGGGCGCGGTGACGCGTCTGGCGCGCGACGCCGGCCTGGCGCTCGCCGCCGGCGCAGGCGCCGCGCGCGCGCGCGCGACGGCGTTCGCCGCCGCCGCGGAGATGGCCAGGCACGCGGACGCGCTGGCGCTCGCCGTGCGCGACGCCGGCGTCCTCCGCGAGGCGCTCGTCGGGTGCTGCGAGTGCAGCGACGCGTTCCCGGTTGAGGCGGCGGCGACGCGCGAGGCGGCGACGGCGTTGCTGCGCGCGCTGGCCAGCAAGACGCCCGAGCTGGCGACGAGCCTGATCGAGGCGGGCGCGGCGGCGTCGCTGACGGACAGCCTCGCCATGGAGAAGGGCGGGAAGCGCGCGGCGCTCGCCGCGCAGACCCTGGGGTTCCTGGCTGACTACAAGCCGTCCACGGCGCTTTCGGTGTGCGGCGTCGACGGCGGGCGCGCGCTGGTGCGTTGCCTGGAGTCCGCCGAGACCGGCGACGTCGCCGCGGCGGCGGCGTGGGCGCTGGGCTGCATCGCCAGGCACGGCTCGCCCACGGCATCCGTGCTCGCCAAGAACGGCGCGATCGGCGCGCTGCTGCGCTGCTACGCGGGCGTGCAGGCGGACCGCCACCTGACGCTCCGCGAGAAGGCGAAGGCGAGCCTCAAGTCGTTGATACGCAAGTGCGGTGGGCTGGAGACGATCGACGCGCTGGTCTCCGCCGAGACGCCCGGGCCGATCTTAAGGCACGTCCTCTCGGAATTCGCCGAGCGACTGGGCAAGGACGTCGCGGCGAAGCGCGCGTTCGTCACCAGCGGGGGGCTCATGCGGCTGCAGGGCGTGCTGCGCGCGCACGAAAAGGACGTCGCGGCGGCGGCGAAGGGGGACATCGCCGGCGGCGCGGCGGTGGCGACGTCGTCGGCGGCGATCGGCGAGGCGCGGCCTTTGCTGGACGAGCGGGGGTTGAGGGACGCCAAGAAAATCAACAGCGTGTTCCCCCCGGATGTCGTGAGCTATTACTTGTATTGTTAACGCAGCGCGCGACGTGGTGCGGTATCGACGTGATGCGGAGCGCTCGTCCCTCGCCGCGACGGACGACGCTGTCTCTCGAAGTTGGCACACGCATCACCCGAACGATCGACTCGCATTCCCGCGCGCACCCTCGGCATGTCTGCGCCGAATGACCGCGCGCTCCGGCGCGCGCGCTCGCTAGCGTCGCATGTCACGGTGTCGTCCACCGGTCGGGACGTCTCCGGACCCGGCTCGACGGACTCGCCCGAGTCGTGGGTGCGTCGCGAGGGCGATCGGTTCGGCCCGGGAAAGTGGATGGTGGTGGATCAGACCCGCGTGGATGCCTTCGCGGAGTGCACCGAGGACCACCAGTGGATCCACCGCGCCGGCGCGGCCACGCCGTTCGGCGGACCCATCGCGCACGGGTTCCTGACGCTTTCGCTGCTTCCCGCGCTGTGCAGAGACGTCCTCCCGAGGCACCCGTGGGTCGCCTCGGAGATCAACTGCGGATTCAACAAGACGCGGTTCGTCTCACCCGTGGCGGTGGGCGCGCGCGTGCGCGCCGCGGTCGAGCTGGTGCGCGCGAAGGCGCTCGAGCCGCCGGCGCGGGGCGTGGAGACGGTCACCAAGGTCACGGTGGAGATCGAGGGGAACGCGAGACCAGCCCTGGTCGCGGAGTGGGTCACCAGGCAATACGCCGCCGAGGCGCCGTGACCGCGCCGCCGGCGAGCGTCTCGAGCGCGCGCGTGGGATACATAGGTAGCTATTGTAGCCGACGATAGCCGCGTCTGTTGCGTGTCACACTCACTCACTCGAATCCCCTCACCACACCGAAAGCGCGACGCGATCGCGTCCACGGCATCTATGCCGCGCGCGCGAAACGCCATCCCGCGGGGATTCACCACCCGCGTTTACTCGTCCCCGCCCTTCTGCCCGCCCGCCT
>Ga0181563_10005204_pt1 | contig 11941 bp, 10 predicted proteins | sample 011ome_25_FD_133759 | JGI IMG/M metagenome (GOLD analysis project Ga0181563, IMG submission 133759) | Coastal salt marsh microbial communities from the Groves Creek Marsh, Skidaway Island, Georgia - 011512CT metaG (megahit assembly) | ecosystem: Environmental > Aquatic > Marine > Intertidal... | reverse complement strand
GGACCGACACTACAGATGCATCAAACAACCAAACAGCCACAAACAGTCAGGGACCCGCATCGTTGATACGAGGTACGTCTTGGATTGTAAGGTTGCATGGTAGTGAATAGATTTGTTTGACGACATAGCAGAAGAAGCAATTGAAAGTGTAAAACAAATTTCAAAGATACGTTGCAAGACATATGCTAGATGTACGCGCGCGTACCTCGTCAACTTGCTCGGAAATCATTCAGACTATATGTAATTGTCTATTACAATCGATTTGATGGGGAGGAGACTCTTTTTCCACCGCGTATACACAACGAAGAGGAGCTTTGTTTCCAGTTTCTTTCGTCGGGTCTCCGCTGGGCGTCCCAAGCCTCGCCGCACAGAAGGAGCACTAAACCGATCCTCTGCCCGAAGAATCTCCGGCGCCCGCAGCGGCGGCGGCCAAAGCGGCGGCAGCGGCCGCGGCGGCGGCACCAGCGGCCGCCTTCGCATGCTTCTTCTTCTGCATCTTGCGTTGATAGAATTCAAGCTCCTTGCCTTCCAAGACGTACCCATCCGCACGGCCGCACTGGCCCGGGCGAGAGGAGATGCACGCCAACAAACGACCAGTGCTGAATTGCTCATCAATGGCCGGCTGAACCGAGTGATCGCGGTTGCGGGAACGCAACTTCATGGTGACAGACTTCGATCGCTTCTCATCAATGTCTTCAGACTCAACCTTGGCACCGTTCTTGACCTTGATGCCAATCTTCTTGCCGTAGTGTTGGGCGTACCACGCGCGGTACGGCGCGGCGTCAATGGCGACAATCGCACCCTTCACGAGCGTCTTCGTACGCACGAGCTCGTTGTTGGACGCGTTGTACACAACATCCAAGATACGAGTCTTGCGCGTGCAGGCTTCGCTACCCCACGCAAAGTTACCGGTATCCAAACGCAAAGCGCGGTGCTTCACGTTGCCCCCGCGGCAACGCACTTGGCGCACGCACACATTGGAGGACAACTTCGTGTTCGCCGGTTGGCGGCCGAGCTCGTATCTAAAACGCGACACAAAACGCAACACATAAATCGTCAGTATCATACTCACGCGCACGCGCGCAAAGAACACCGCATGCACGCACACGACGGACGACAACGTCGACACATCGCGATCCGACGGAAAGCCCTAGCACAAGCCCTCGCGCCCAGGCTGGACACACGCCCCCTCACGCGACGCACGACGACGACACGCCGCGACCGAGCTCACAAACGAATAAAACAACGTACTTTCTCTTCTTTCTCCACGGCTTTTGCTTACCACCAGTAGCGCGGCGCTTGTGCAACGAATCGCGAGAGATACCTGTTCACCATCATCGACGACGCGCGCAGGGTTAGTCGTCATCGTTCGAGCTGTGCGCGCCAACCGCGCGCGATGCGCGGCGTGAACACCCTCACACAGCGCACACACGCGCGCATGCGTGACCATGCCATCCATCGCGCGCGCGCCGCGCCGCGCATCGCGCGCGCATCGCCGTCGGGCGCGCGAGCGCGCGCGAGCGCGAGCGCCGCGATCGGGACCCGCGACCGATCGCAGCCGCGTCGCTCGAGCGCCTCTCGCGCGCGCGAACGACGAACGTGAGCGGCGCGGCGCGGACGAGGCGCGAGGTACGCGCGCGTGCGGTGCGTTCGCGTCGAAATACACGTACCCATCGCGGTTGTCGAGCGTCAATAAGAGACGGATGCGACGCGTGCGGGTTTCGACGTGATGATGATGATGAGGCTCCAAAACCCTAAGTCTAGGGTATAGAATGAATTTTTTGGAGCTCCAACATCAATGAAGTGGAGCTCCGATTGCTTCGGTGCGGCAGTGCGCGTCGCGGGAGCGGGTGGTGACGTCAATCGCGGTGCGAGATGACGATACGAGAGAAGATTTTCGCCGCAGCCAAGGGCATGCGAGGACGAGCGAAGAATTGCATCAAAATTGCGAGGAACCGCGTGGAAAAGTCGTGGCAGTACCAATACCGCGATCGACGGAATAAGAAGCGGGATTGGCGACGGTTATGGATCACGCGGATTAATGCGGCGACGAGAGAACATGGGGTACGTTGTTTATGTCTGTGCGCGCGCGTGCGTTTGTGTGTGTGTGTGTATGTCTCGTGTGCAACCGTGGCAAACGCGCCGCGGTCTCTGTCCCTCGTGGTTTCTTCGCGCGCAGCGCGCCTTTGTACTGACGTTGCATCGCACGGCTACAGGTTAAATATAATGAGTTCATTAATGGATTAGGCCGAGAGAACGTGTGCGTCGATCGGAAGATTTTGGCAGAGCTTGCGGTGAACGAACCTCACTCGTTCAAGGCTCTCGTGGACCGCGTGAAACACATGCGCGGGTTGTAGACTTTAGAAGACGTAGTAGAAAATGTAGTAGGAAAGTGTAGAATGAGACGATAAGGAGTGCAATATATTTGATATGTGTGTGGTATTAAAAACCGCCGCCGCGTGCTTGATGACGACGACGCCATCGTCGTCGTCGTTACATCGATTATTCAACCTTGAAAAAGTAGGCGCGAAACGCCCTCTCGCCGCCTCGACCCGACGCGTCTTTTAAAAGTCCTCCGAGAATGGCGAACCAAAAGAATAATAAGCATTGATGGCCAACGTCAATCGCTTGATCATCTTCTTCAACGCCGGGTTAGAGCTCTCATCCGCCGGTAACGGTCGCGAAATCACAAAAAATCGTCCCTCAATAAAATGATCCTTCCCGTCTCGGTTCAACTTTTCAATCCCGCCCTCCTTTGTGGGCACGATCGTATCCCACGTTTGCACCTTTTCATCATCCATCTGCGCGATGAGCTGCCCAATCTCAACTTCCTTGCCATCCTTAAAATCATAAATTCTCACAAGCACACCATTCGTGTCCCCATCCGCCAGTTCGTTAATGCACTCCACGCTCATGCGCTTCCCGTACGCGCTCAACCCGCCTTGCTCGTACTCGCTCGAGCACCAGCGGTACATTTGCTTGACGAAATCCGCGCGAGGAATGTGCGGAGGGATCTCAGCCTTGCACAACTCTTGACGATCTGCCGCCGCCGCCGCGGCGACGACGCGACGCGACGCCACCGTGCGGCGACTCGAGCGCCGCACGCCTCCAGCGGCGTGGTTAACCTGAACCGCGCGCAACGACGACGCGTTCATGGATGACGACGAAAGCACAGACTACGAAAGCACGGAGAAGGAACACACGCGAGTGACGTCGCACGAATTCGTGAACGCGTTGTGTCGGCCGGTCGGCGCGTCGAACACTGCGTCAACGCCGGCGATGGATGCACTGGATGGCCCCTTCGAAAAAGTGATGCATGCATTTGGATGCGCATTCGCTTTATTTGCATGACGCCATGCATCTACGGCGTTGGCGCGTGATCGATGATACCGATCGGGACGCGATCAACATGCATGCACGCATGCATCCATCGCGGACCGCGTCGTCGTCGTCGTCGATGATGGGGGATGGATGGTTTTTCATTGGCGGTGCACGGGATACGAGTGTACGCGTGGGGCTGGGCGCCGCGTCGGACGACAGAGACGCGCGTGCGACGACGACGAGCGCGATTGGCGAATCGCGTGTGGGTCGACGGACGGACGGGCGCGACGACGACGACGGGCGCGACGACGACGACGACGACGCGCACGGACGAGCGCGAGGGGTGGAGGAGGAGGACGCGGTGGGGTGGATTACTCGCACGCGCGGGGCACGACGAGGACGAGGACGAGGACGGGAGCGACGAGGACGGCGAGAGCGGGAGTGAAACGGAGGAATACGTCAGTGGGGGTGCTATTATGATTGATGGTGGTGGGTTCGTTGTGGACCCGAAGCGCTTGGCGCCTGGGATGCGCGCGTACATTGCGCGACGAAAGAAGAATTTGAGCGCGAGCCAGCACCGAGCGGCGACGTTGGTGGTGACGTTTATAGCGTATGCGTTGTATCACGCATCGAGAAAACCGCCGAGTATTGTGAAGAGCGTGTTGAATCCCGATCAGGAGTCTATCTCGCAAGGGGCGCGAGGATGGGCGCCGTTTGACGGGGAGGAAGGCACGAGAGTTATCGGCATGTGTGACTTTGCGTTCCTGGCAAGTTATTCGATAGGCATGTTCTTCAGCGGACACATTGGGGACAGAATGGATTTGCGCAAGTTTTTAACGTTCGGAATGATCATGTCCGGGGCTTGGGTGTCGATGTTCGGCATGGGGTACTATTTGAATATTCATAGCGTGTGGTATTACGTCGGCGTTCAAATGGTCGCTGGGGTGTTTCAGAGCACTGGGTGGCCGAGCGTCGTGAGCGTGGTCGGTAATTGGTTCGGCAAAGGTAAGCGAGGATTAGTCATGGGGGTGTGGAACTCGCACACGTCGATCGGAAACATGCTCGGGTCGGTGTTAGCCGCGTCAGCGTTGAGAAATTCAAACTGGGGAATGAGTTTTATCATCCCAGGCGTGTTGACCATGCTCGCGGGTGTGCTCGTTTGGAATTTTCTCGTCGTTAGCCCCGAAGACGTTGGATTACCTCCCGCAAATGGTGGCGTATCATCTTCTCCATCGAGCAGTTCGATGAATTTGAGCGATGACGAAGAATCTGTAGCGCGCCGACGTCTAGTTGACGTCGCGTCTGAACGGCGTCCGCGAGAACGTGACAAAGCCGTAGGTTTTGTCGCGGCACTGAAGATTCCAGGTGTTATTACGTTTTCACTCTGCTTGTTTTTCACCAAGCTCGTGGCGTACACATTTTTGTATTGGTTGCCATTTTACATTGAGCGCACTGAAATCGATGGCAAGTATCTCAGCGCCGCCAAGTCTGGGGAATTATCCGTGATTTTCGATCTCGGTGGCATCGTGGGTGGTATTTTAGCGGGATACATTAGCGACAAATACAACGCTCGGTCTATGACCGCGGCTGGGTTCGTGTACTTGTCTATTCCGGTGCTATTCATGTACCGTGAGTACGGCGCGCGTTCGATGTCGACAAACTTGGCGTTGATGGCGCTCAGCGGAATGCTCGTCAACGGCCCTTATGCCCTCATCACCACCGCCGTGAGCGCTGACTTAGGCACGCATGAAAGCTTAAAAGGCAACTCACGTGCTTTAGCAACCGTAACCGCAATCATTGATGGCACAGGATCTATCGGCGCCGCCATTGGCCCGATGCTCACCGGCTACATCACCTCCATGTCTGACGATTGGAACCACGTGTTTTATATGTTATACGCCGCCGATCTCATCGCCGGCTTACTGCTCACGCGATTGATTCTAAAAGAAGCCCGTGCCATGCTCGCGGTTTCCACGACATAGACTTGTAATTCGTTCATATCGCCGCGATTATCCACCGCCGCTATCCTCGGCGTCTCGCAGTCTTCGCAACCCTTGTGCTGAAGCTCCACACTGCACGACGCACCCCGGTTCTCATGTCTTTCGCACGGAGAAACCTGCTCGAACTCGGCACGCGATTACGCGTGACACCGCGATGTGGCATCCCGCGCAACGCGCGCGGTTACGGTACGCGCGACGACGGCGACGCGCGTTCACGTCGGCGTCAACGATCGATCGAACGAACGAACGAACGTTTACGGCGCATCGACGATGACAACGACGCGCACGCACGATATACGTACTGACGACGCATGGTTTTACGTTTGTTCTTCGCGCACACAGCGAGCGAGCACGGCGGCGTGACGCACGAGGGCGTGACGTTACACGACGCGTCCTTCGCGCACAAGGCGTTGGGCACTGGGTTTGGCGCCGTGATGTGGTTTTGGGTGTTTTATCGGTTTTATAAGGATGGAGACGTGTTGTTGTACGGACACGCGCCGCACTTTGAGCACGATGATCACGATGAGCATCACTAGGGTGATGAATGTAGCCAATGTGATTAGCCGATGTATTGTAAACTATAAATGAAAGTCAATGGCGCGGAGGCTGCTTTTACGTGTGCGCTAAAGTTTTGGTATGGGATTTCAAGCCTCAGAGCTAATTTAGTAAAAGTTATTGTACGTTGACGTTCTGAACCAAAGGTAATCTGGCAAGAACTGGGTCGGGCCAATGGCGGCAATAGCGAGCTCTTGGTCGCGAATGTACTTCCACGCCGTCGCCTTGACGGTTTCCACGTTGACGCCGTCGATGCGAGCAAACAACTCGGCGCGGCTCATGCGCTTACCGTAAGTCAAGAGCTGACGACCAACTTCCTCGGCGACCGCACTAGTGCCGGACTCGGAGTGCAACAACAAAGACGCCTTCAACGCCTCCTTGGCGCGCAACACGTCTTGCTCTTCTGGGCAGTAAATAAGGTTTTGGAACTCGCGCATCACCGCAAAGGCGGTGTCGTCAATCGTATCCTTATTGTCGGACGACACGTGAATACCGAACAACCCAGTGTCGGCATAGTTGGTGTTGAACGCCATGAAAGAGTTACCGAGCTTGTTAGCGTAGAACGATTGCGCCAACGGCGACATCATATCAGACGCGCCGACGGCGTTCTTGTCCCAGCTTCCGAGCATGGCTTGCATGACCATCAACGGCACGGCATCCGGGGAAGACCATGACGCACCCTTGAACGCGACGGCAAAGTTGATTGTGGACATATCATCATCACGGATACGCACTTCGCTACCGGTGAAGTGACCAGGGTTCTTAGACACCAAGTCCTTCGTGCTCGCGCCCGCCGTCGGGAGGTCCTTGAACGCCTTCTCCGCAGCGGAGACGAGCGCGTCGTGATCAACCGCACCAGTACCCACGAGCACCATGCGCGGCGCCGTGTAATGCGTCTTGATATATGTTTGCAAATCTTCTTGCGTCACAGATCGCACGCACTTTTCAGAGCCGAGAATCGTGCTCCCAAGAGACGTGTGCTGGAACGCCGTCGCGTGCAAGTGATCAAAGAGCACCTCTTCAATATCCTTTTCAACCTCCTCCATTTCGCGCAAAATCACCCCACGCTCGCGCTCAATTTGCGGCTTTTCCAACGCCGAATTTTGCAAGATATCACTCAAGATATCCACCGCCTTGGGGACGTCTTGCTTGAACACCTTGGCGTAATACGTCGTCTGTTCGCGGCTCGTGTACGCGTTCAAATGTCCACCCATGTTTTCAATTTCCTCCTCCAAGCTCGCCGCCGTGCGCGTCTTCGTGCCCTTAAACGCCATGTGCTCCAAGAAATGAGCCGTACCATTCGTCGTCGCATCTTCATATCGCGATCCAGCATCAATCCACACGCCCACGGTGGCAGTTTCCGCGTGCGGAGCCGCCTCAGTCGCCACGCGCAACCCGTTCGCGAGCGTCGTCACCTACGCGTCACACCATGCACACACACGCACACACACACGTCAGTCACACGAACGCGATACAAGAATCCACAATCTATGCAATGCAAGCATAATCACCGAGATCTGGCGCCTCACGACCACGCCAGCTCGACCCAAACACATAATCAAATCAAACCCCGCGCTCGATCCACCCGAGCGATCGATCCACCCCCAACACTTCGACCCACCACGCGCTCGTGTGCGCACGCGCGCGCGCGAAAACGCTCCATACGCGCGCAGATAACGTACCTTGGTCTCATTCGCGGCGGCGATGACGCCAATGTGCGCGAAAGACTGCGCTTCCGGCGTCCCGAACCTCGTGAATGCGTTCACCGATCGCGCGCGGTCATCCTCTTCGCCCGTCCATATCGGGGCGACTTCAGACGCTGAGGACGACGCGGCGCGCGCCGTCGTCACCACGCATCGGTGCGCGCGTCGCGTGGCGATGCGTGCGGCGGCGGCGTACATCGTCGTCGCTGTGTGGCGTCGAACGCGCGTCGCGTCGATGCGATCGTCGATCGAGAAGGCCAGCACAGCGCACTGTTTCGATTATATAGAGGGTTCTGTAATTGAGTATGTTTCTGGTGAATCTGCGTTTAGTTGTCATCGAATGATATTCGTAATCTACTTTTGTTTTCACTATTATACGTGTGTTGCCGCGCGTGATTGTGGCGTTGTGATGTTGGCGCGACATCGCGACGCGAAATCGCGACGCGACATCGCGACGACGACGGGATTCGACCACCGCGCGCCGCGACGAAGTGGTTCATATTGTTTGTCATCGACTACCCTCGGCGTCGGCGTGCGATCGCGCGCGCAAAGACAGAGCAAACGCGGTGTGTGCGCGCATTCGTCGCTTCGCCTCTCGTGCCATCACGTTGACTCGGTGTGGGGTTCCAATGACGGCGATTCGCGATGAACACGGTGATGGACCTACGTCGATGGATTTCGCGCGCGCGTTAGCGGCGAGTGAGGATGTTCAGGCGCAAGGCGGTGAAGGGTGGACGGAATTGCTCGATCGGGATTTAGAACCGCTTCGTCGGGACGATGACGCGAGCCGCGAACGAGACGATGAAAATTTTAATCGTCAACCGGATGACGACAATGATATCGAAGGCGATGGTGGTGGACTCACCGCACAATCGGTGTTACGGCATAGTCAGGACTTGGGGAATGCGTTTAAGCTTGCGAGAGAAGATGTGGGAGAACAAATGCTGGGCGCGCTTGAAACGTTAAAGGCGGCGGAGAGCGCGTTAAAGACGCTCGAACAGAGACAAATATCATCGCGGGATAAGGCGAATGAAGAGTTGTTGTGCATCAAAGAGAATGTTGAGATGTTGCAGCAGAAGATTAGTGAGTCGTTTGTGTAGATGAGTGATGGATGAATGATGAATGATGGGAATTGGGAATGGGCGCTCGCCCGCGCGTCCAATCGATAGCGTCGCAAACTGAATAATCATTAAACGCTTTTGTGCTAATGTGTGTAAATGCTATGAGTCTGAGAGGCTCGTGTGTCGTCATTTTGTGTTGTATAGTTAATCTAAAAGGTTGCCCGCGCTCGGGTTAGTCGCTCGCGCGGAGATGGATGCCCACGGAAGGTTGCGCGTGTCCACGCCGCTCGCTTGAATCGCGCCAATCTTCTTCAACGCGTCGCGCGCCTCGAGGGCATCTTCAAACCAATGCTTTTCGCGCCCAACGATGAAATAATCCTTCGCCCCTCGACCTAAGATCAATACCACGTCATCGGGCTCAGCCATACCAATTGCCGCTCGAATAGCGTGATAACGATCAACCATGATGTATCTACGAACTAAATTTTGAAGGCGCATGCACTCGTATCGCGCGTTTTCATGCACTTGATACATATCCTTCAAAAATGGAAATAACGCCTCTTCACGGATTTTATCGCTTTCGTAAATCTCCGTTCTAAATCCACCGCAAATGTCCTCCAAGATCTCATACGGGTTCTCCGCACGTGGGGAATCATTGGTGATGAAGAGGACGTCGGACAAATCGTGCGCAACCTTGCCGACGACGGCGCGATGTCCGCGATTTTCATCTTCACCTTCGCATCCGAGAACGGTGATGACGCGCGCACAACCCGTGGCGCGAACGCTTCTGATGGCGCGTTCAATCGCTTCTGGCGTGTTCGCGCTGTCAACTAACACTGAAAACTCTTGTCCTTCATCAATGAGCTCCATGCGACCGGGAATGACTTCAATCGCCTCCAAGCCGGCGGCGATGACATCCAAGGGAATTTCCGCAGCGAGACCAATGGCAGCGGCGCAGCAAATAGGCCCAACCATGTGCTCACCAACTAATCCAACCACGACCTCGACATTTCCAGCTGGGGTTGAAAGTGAGATTGCGGTTTCGAACAAAGAGTAATCGACGCGCGCTGGGAACACATCCGCCCCCACGCGATTGTCTAAATCCGTCGTGTACGTCACAATCGGCACACTACTGGCGTACTCTTCAAATAAATCCGAATCGATTTCATCCTTGTTGATCACTGCGCGTTGCGTTTCGGCATTACTCAAACCTTTAAACACCTCGGCGACGTGTGCGGTGTATTCCGCATCCAAACCGTTGTAATTTACTCGCGCGCCGTCGAGCGACGTCAAGGCGACAATGTCAAAGTTCATCCCTCGCGTCGCCTTGCATCGTATTTGCTCCGCACTCACCTCCATCACCGCTGCTTGTGCACCATTGTCTAAAATACCCGCCGTGAGCTGCTGGAACTGTAACGCATCTGAACCGAGCTCTTCAAATTCATACTTGCCACGATACGGCGCCAACCACCCCGGGGATGTGCACGCCCGGTCCCGCGTCACGTCTTCTTCGTCTCGCTCCCAAACTCCACCTTGCGCGGTGAGCTTCAAATCGTCATCGACATAATTACCATTCGATCCGACGAGCCCCATTTTAATATCAGCCTCTTCAAACACCGCCTTGACCAAGTACGACGTCGTCGTCTTTCCTACGTTTCCCGCGAGCGCAATCGCCGTGAGCGCCTTGGACGGATCCCCGTAGAACACCCTCGCAATGTCCGCCAACGCCGCGTCAATGTCTTCGACGATAGCCATAGGCACATCTGCTAATCCATCAATCTCACGATCGGAAACGATCGCCACGGCACCCGCAGCGACAGCCTCTCGCGCCGCGTTCGCGCAGTCGTCCCCTTTCGAGCACACGAACAAATCCCCGCTGAGCAACGCGTTGATTTCATTCGCAATGCCCGAAATTTCCACATCCTCATCGTCATCAAGGGCAAACCACGCAGCGGTAACATTCGCTTCTTCAAAAATCTCCCGTAAAAGCGCCACGCTCGCATCACCATCGTCAAACGACTCGCCCTCGATGTCTTCGCCCACGCGCGCCAATTCGTCGTCGTCGATTGAATACTCCCCTTCGCCGACATCATCCGCCAACTCCAACGCCATCGCCGTCGCCTCAGCAATCAAATCACCATCATCATCATCATCATCATCATCAAACACGCCCCCTAAGAGCACATCCCCATCACCGCCAACCGCGGCGAACACCCTCCCCGCGCTCGTCCCGCGTCCGACGCCCCGCCCGCGCGCCGCCCGCGCGCCGCGCGCCCCGCCCGCGACCGTCGCGCCGCTCGACATCCCATCCCCACCCGTCGTCGTCGTCCCCCACCTCGCGCACATCGCCGTGTGTCGTACACCATCGCACCACCACCCGCGCATCATCACCCCGGCGCGCGAACGACTTTTTTGACACGCGCGCTGACCCCAAGTGGCGGCGGCTCGCACGGCGATGCGCGCATCGCCGTGCGTCGTCCGCGTCGTCGTCGTCGCGCCGACGCTGCGCCGCGTGGGGGTGACTGGCATCATCATCCCCATCATCCCCATCATCATCGTCGTCGTCGTCGTCACCGTCGTCGTCGTCGTCGTCGCCAACAACACAACACACACCACCGCCGTGAAGTGACGGCGCCGGCCGACGACGACGACGACGACGCCTAAACCCACACGGTTTTATCACTCCTATATACACCATGGTAAGGGACATATAGTACAAGCATGTGATTATACAAGTACTAGTAGAGTTGAATAGGTTTATATAAATAAAGTATGGTTGTGACCGTCGTTCGATACAACACGAGGGAGGGGGTGTGGTGCTGTGTGTGCCACGTGGCACTTTTTCAGTCTGTGTTCTCACGACGACGACGACGACGACGACGATGCGATGGAATTGATTGATTGATTTGATGGATGGATTGCTGACGCGTTGGCGGTCGTGAGTGCGCGACGTGTGTGTGCGTGCGTGCGTGCGCGCGATGACGATGACGATGACGATGGGATCGATGACGACGCGGTGCGTGCCGAGGATCATCATCGGCGCGCGGCATCGAGGTGCGCGTCGCGGGGGTGTGGGGGTGGAGGCGCACGGGGTGTACGGGAACGATCGACGGTTGATGACGACGTCGTCGTCGTCGAGCGATCGGGCGCGCGTCGGTGGGTGGTGGTGGTGGTCGTCGTCGTCGTCGTCGTCGTCGTTTCAGTCGTCGTGGAGGTCGTCGTCGTCGTCTGCGCTTCGCGCGCAAAAGAGCGATCGCGAACGGGAAATTGATGCGGTGACGAAAAAGTGGGGGCTCGAGGC
>Ga0181563_10005202_pt1 | contig 11945 bp, 7 predicted proteins | sample 011ome_25_FD_133759 | JGI IMG/M metagenome (GOLD analysis project Ga0181563, IMG submission 133759) | Coastal salt marsh microbial communities from the Groves Creek Marsh, Skidaway Island, Georgia - 011512CT metaG (megahit assembly) | ecosystem: Environmental > Aquatic > Marine > Intertidal zone... | reverse complement strand
CTTGTCGTTAGTTTTGGTGGTTGCGTCGAGTTGTTGATAGAGCCGAGTGAAGCGAATCATGTCATCGCCTCGGTCGGTTCTTGGATAGAATCTTCCTCCGTAGAAGATCGACTTTTATCATCGATGGAAATCGCATTCATCCCTTTCTCGCAGAGGTACCTCGCAACCACTTCGCTGTACCCGTGATCCACCCAAATTGTTTCAGCGGTGGATAATCGAACCGCTTCCAATAGGCTGGGCCAATCGACGTGATCGCTGATCACAAATCCTTGATCCATGGATCGTCGACGCCGCCATCCTCTCATTAGCGTCCATCCACTGGCCATTGCTGTCCGGTAGTGACCGAATTTTCGCATCCACGTGGTTCCGTGCGCACTGGGTACCGCGATCACCATCGCGTTACGATAATCGTCCTTGGAGTTGCTTTGGCTGACGTGGGTGGTAGGCGGAAGTTGCACTCCACTTCTTCGATACGCTTCCACTCCTTTCTCAACCGCACCGTGGGTAAAGATTGGTCCAATCGTTGGATCCAGAGCTGCAAGTATTCTTTGGCTCTTACCCACTGCGTAACCATACAGAACGCTACAGCGACCTTCGATCTGGTTCTGATGCCACCATTGATTGATGGATTCCTGGACCCGTTGCTGTTGAGGCCAGCGGAAGACGGGTAACCCAAACGTCGACTCCGTGATGAGGTGGTTGCAGCGGACTGATTCCCAAGGAGTGCAGGTGGGATCCGGTTCGAGCTTGTAATCACCACTGATGACGACGACATAACCGCGATGTTCAAGTCGAATCTGAGCGGAACCGAGTATGTGTCCGGCAGGATGGAACGAGATCGAAACGCCACCATGCTGAACGGTTTCCCCTAGTGGCAAGAAAGTGAATGCTGCATCCGCGTTCATTCGTAGGCGAAGCAGGTGTTCCGATTCGTCGCAAGCTAAATAGCTGCTGCAACCATATCGAGCATGATCGGAATGAGCATGAGTGATAACGGCTCGTTTCACCGGCCGGTTTGGATCAATGTAAAAATCGCCGAGTGGACAGTAGAGGCCCAACTTGGTTCGCTCAATGAGGGAGTGCATCGGGGGCCTGTGGGTCTAATTTAGTTCGACGTGAGATCCTCGGCTTCTCGTTGCCTCTCGCTTGAGGACGAGGACCAGTAGTTTTAGGACTCATTATCTCCGGTTTATTATCAGTCACCGTCAATCGCACCCTCTGCGAAATCGCTCGCCGTCTCTCGAAAGTCACGGAACGAGAACAATTAGATACTGCAACCGCTTGAATTCGCCGTCATGGGCGCACGGTAATTTCTCGGAGTCGATTCGCATAGAAGTTTTTCTCGGGAGGTCGCTTTTGTCGTCACCTGTGCTCAATGGTAGTATTCACCGTTTGTTAAAACGCTTTACGGTCCAAGAAAACCATTCGGTCGTCAATGCCTGAACGAATGTTGAACGCGTCACACTCGGTTCAACATGCCTAACGCGGCCCCACGGCAGATGATTCTGCAGCCGATGAAGAAGGAAATGGAATGATTAGAGCGATTTTAACGGGAATGCACCGTCATCCGCTTCCACGATCAAGTAGGTCGCACCCGTCTTGAGGTTTTCAATGGTTTGCTTCAAACCGCTGGGCCATTCCACCTCGACATCGCAGGAGCTGATCTCCTTGCCGAGCCCGAATCGAATGGTTCGCTCGTTGCTGCACAAGTATCCGTCACCCGAGAGTTGCCATGCAGTCCACACCTGTTCGCCCGATCGGACACGCAGGGTCGCTCCGACTGCAAAACGACTGCTGGTGGTTCCAATCAGTTCAAAGTGAATATTGGAACCCATCTGTGAAGAATGATTGACAAGAAGAGCGACTGGTTCGGTCTGATGGGTTACGACCATGTCAGAAAGTTGATCACCATTCGCGTCAATCGTCCAAAGTGCTCGCGCGACATGGGTGCCTTTGAGGTAATCGCCGGTCATTTGATCGCCAATCGATTGATAGTTCGATTCGCCAACTCGCTCAAAGATTTGCATGGGGTGATCGTAGAGAGATTTTTCGTTGCCCCGGGAAAACATATCCACATGACCGTTCGCAATCACTAATTCAAGTTCACCATCCGAGTTTAAATCAATCGCCTCCGTGCCAAAACCGACTAGTGGCATGGTGGGGGCAGCTAGATTCACCCCAGAGGTAATGTCCTGCCAAATGCCTGCGGAGCGATTGTCGTGTAGCGTGTTGTACTCTTTGTCAAAATTGGTGATGTAGAAGTCAATATCTCCGTCTCGATTCAAGTCACCCGATGCAATCCCCATCGAACCTTGAGCAAGCGATCGATCATCGGCACCGAGTCCACGCAGCATAGCGGATTCAACCAACTGGTGGTTGGCAATCGCTGGCTCGGTTTTTGCTTCAGCGATGGTTTCTGTTTTCGTGTCTGAGTTCGAAGCAACAACTTGTCGAAGGGACCATAGATGATTGTTGGTCATGTCATTGGCGATCAAGACATCGTTTCCTGCTTGGTGATCTAATGATCCAATTACAATCCCAAGGCCTCTTCCGGCAATACTGGGTTGACCCTTCCATTGATTGGTTTGATCGATCAGTTGGCCATCGGTTGTCGCTTGGTAAAAACAATCCGTTGCCGCCTTGAATTTTACGGGGCTGCAGGACCTCGAAATATCTGAATTGGGCATCGGGCAGTTAACGTGTACGGGATCCAATCCATCACAGTAATTGACGATGACCAAATCGGATAAACCATCTCCATCTAAGTCTGCCATTGCACCACTGGTAGACCATTGCGGCGGATTGGCAACGAGTTTTAGTGTCGCATCCGAAAACGAGCCATCACCATTGTTAATGAAGAGAGTGTTGGGGCCGTAATTGAGAACGAGAATGTCAGGGAATCCATCTTCATTGACGTCTCCTACTGCGATGCCCTGGGCAAACCCTCGGTCATCAAGTTGTGCATTGGAAGCGTGGTCACGAAAATGACCATTTTCATTCCGGAACATTGCGTTGGGCAACGAGTCCTTTGCAGGTGGTGTACCCTCAGCAGCGGCTAGGTAAAGATCACTCCAGCCGTCGAGATCATAGTCGATGGTGCCACCGCCACAGCCAAGGGTTTGGTAAAGCATGATCCCCGGCTGATCAAGTTGGTCGCTGGTACGTCCAAAAAAATTCAAGCCGCGCTTGGATGCCTCGTTGCGCAGGTCAATACTCGGTTTGTTTGATGTTCCGGCGATCGATTCCTGTTCACCGCTTATCCGATTTGGTGTAACGCGATTAAGTGATGGCGGATTGAGGGAGGTGAGATCCATTAATAGTTCCGGAAAGCTGGAAGTGATCTGCCATGGCGTTTCCTTTGTGAGTTGACTCACAATTTCGTTTCGCACGGCCTCAGCCGGTACCGAATCGTCTTCAGGTAATTGAATCGCAATCGAACTCCAAGCCTCGGCTTCCCAGAGTCGCCCAAGCTCCTGCAGTGACTTTGCCATTTCACTTGCCGTTTCGCGAGACACCTCACCGGTGCGTTCAAACTTTTGTTTTTGTTGATTAAAACCACTTAACAGTGAAGCCCTTTGGTCGATGCGATCTAGAATCGCATTGCTGACGACATTCATCGGTTTAGATTCTGTTGAGCGGTTCGGTTCAGAGTTGGCTGGATCCAAGTTCATGCGTCGCAGCGATAGACTCAGTTTTGTCCATGCTTCAAGAACATCCGGGTCGACCTGTGTTGCTTCCCAGTAACATCGAGCGGCTTCGCTATACTTCTCGTTGGAACGTGCCCAGTCACCCAGTGCCAGCCAATAGTTGGGGTAGTTGCTAACCGTTTCAGGGACTTGTTCAGCCCAAGTTTCAAAGTTCTTCCAGTCACCGCTTCCAGCGTACGCTCGTCCAAGAAGCGATTGAGCCGGAGCAAAATTCGGAAACTTATCGGTGATGGAATCGAGAACACGTATCGCCTCGGCGTAGTCGCGTTCATCAAATTTTTGCCTCGCATCACCAAGCAGCGGTCGTGTGTCATCCGGATATCGCTCCGTCATCTGCAACAGTGGCTGAGCATCCATCGTGCGGTACTCGGTATTGCTTAATGCCTTGAGTAGTTCAACATCGAATTGTCGAGCACCAATGAGATACCGTCCGTGCGGCAGTCCTGCTTGTCGATCTTCACTTCCCATCAACAAGTCAAACAGCCAGCGTCGGGATTCGTGTTGATCTGGGTGCTGTGTGACGGTTGCTTCAAGGAAATCAAGTCCTTCATACAGTTTTCCAACACCCACCAAAGCGATCATTGCTTGCTGCACACGCTGAGGGTTGGAATAGGTTTCTGCTTCGCAAGCTCGAACAAGATACTTGGCCGCCTCTTCCGGTTCTGCTACTTCATGCGCTAGTCTCGCAACTTGGCTGAGTACCGCGGGGTCGTCGCCATGCTGCTCGATCACGTCACTAACGTATTGCCAAGCCTCCTGGAGTTGCCCGCGTCTTAACGCCGATTCCATCATCCGCAGCGGACGAGCCGGTGGAGGTTCCACGGTTTGATCTACACTCGGGCTACAACCCGGAAATAGCAACGTTGCGATTAAGAATACGAGGGGTGTCAAACGAGCCGAGTCCCAGAAGACTCGGTTAGGGAGTGCAGGTCGCTGCCCGTTTAAAAGTGCTTTGAAGCGTGGGTTTGAAAGCGTGAAGACAAATCGGTTAGCGAATCGGTTAGCGAGGGAAGGCGGCAAAATGCGATTTCCGTCAATGAGCATCACCGCGATCGTCAGCATCGTGAGGGTAATCGAGATGATCATTTTTGTGAGAAGGCAGCTAGGGGTGTCGGGTGGGCAGCGTGAGGTAATTGCTCAATCAAGGCAAACGCTGGTTGTCCTGAATCACGGTTTTCGGATTCAATATACACACTCGGTTGACAATTTTAGATGACTGAAGGTGATGAAACATCATTCTCAGGCGTGGTCAAAATCGACCCTTCCCCTGTCCGCTTGTGTACTTTTGGGGTTTTCCCGTCACAATAGTAACCATCCACCGTGGGTAAGATGCTTTTGTGTTGTCAGATAGGAGAAGCTTTACGCCCGACGGCTACCAGTTTTCTCATTTTAGTTCCTGACGCATTGTTTAGAGTGTTTCTGTCGTTTACACGGGCTAAACCTACTTCCCTCACTCAACTGCTAACACGCTTTTATTTGTTCGGTCATGGATAACAATCAATCGATCATCAATGTCCGTCTAGCTATCCACGGAGAAGACGGGCGGAGTGAATCTGTGGGGGATATTGTTGCTTTCCTGCGTCGCTCGATGGGTTTGGTAGGTTTGGTGTTTCTACTCTTGATGGCGGGTTGCGAATCGTCTTCCAAGCAGCGGGCCAGTGATAACACCGATGCCGAAACGAATTTGGTGGATAGCGATCAGGATTCGCAGAGTGATGCCAGTGGCGATTCGTTGACGACTCAAAGAATGGCGTTCGTGAATGAGGTTCGCCCCAAGGTCGAAGCCTTTTGTGGAGATTGCCATGCCATGCCGCGTCCAACAAGTTCGACCAAAGAGATGTGGGTTGAGGAGGTGAATCAAGGATTTGCCCTCTATGGGGAGTCGGGGCGTAATGACCTTGTAGTCCCCGATTACAACGATGTCTTGAAATTCTTTCAGTTTCAAGCTCCTGCTGAAATCAAGTTGCCCAGCAGTATCGAAAACTATCCAAAGGCGAAACTGGGTTTGGTTGAGTCGGCTGTCAGGATGCCGGGGAATCGTCCGCCCGGAGTAACCAACGTGCGCTGGATCGATTTAGGAATTGGTGATTCTCCATCACTGGTCTACTGCGATATCGGTACCGGAATGGTCAAAGCGTACTGGCCAGGCGACCCACAGGGACAGCCAAAGCGATTGGCAACACTGCTGCAACCGGTCCACACGGAACCTTGTGACCTCAATCAAGATGGTTTGACCGACCTGATCGTTGCCGACATCGGAGAGTTCAATGCCGAGGATAGCCAGCTTGGACGAATCGTTTGGTTGAAACGAGAGGCTGAATCCGAGTCGTTCGAAAAAATTGTGATTCGTGATGAGTTAAGTCGAGTTGCGGACGTTCAGGCGGGCGACTTTGACGGCGATGGCGATTCGGATTTGCTGGTCGGGGTTTTTGGTTGGCGTAAAACAGGGCAGATCCTCATGCTGACCAATCAAGGACTCAATGACGATGGAGTTCCTCAGTTCGAAGAACAAGTGATCGATGATCGGCACGGCGCGGTCAACGTTCCTTGTATTGATCTCAATCAAGATGGGCACCTTGATTTTGTGGCCCTCCTGAGTCAAGAGCATGAGTTAGTGGAAGCGTATCTCAATGATGGGAAAGCTAACTTTACCCGGCAACGCATTTGGTCCGCGCCGGATCCGGCTTACGGTTCGAGCGGCATAGAATTAGTTGATATGGATGGTGATGGCGATCAGGATATTCTTTTGACCAATGGTGATTCGTTCGATCGTGGTGCCAAGCCTTATCATGGTGTTCAGTGGCTAGAGAATGATGGTGGATATCCCTATATTCATCACCCCGTGTGTGAGATGCCAGGTGTTCTCAATGCGACCGCTGTCGATATCGATGATGACGGTGATCAGGATATCGTTGCGGTTGCGCTCTTAGCCGGCAATGATTTTCAGACGCTTGCTCAACGTCCGACTTCTTCGGTCGTGCTTCTTGAACAGGTGGCAACCGGGGAATTCAAGCGTTTCCAAATGGAGCCACAACAGCCGAATCATCTTTCGGTCGAAGCGGGTGACTTTAATCAAGACGGCAAAATGGATGTCGCCGTAGGAGTCTTTCTGCGCAGTGGCGGGATCGACCAACCCGATCTACTCCTGTGGTCGCGGAAATAGTAACCGTGGCTGAGGGGTGGATCGCTTCATACGTTCTTCTATTCAGTCATTTTCCCGCCGTTTCTCGATAATCAATTTGTAAGACCACTCGCGTTTTTGCGGTGATTGTTTTGTCGTTACCCACAAGACGTTTCGAAGGCAGTTGGATACAATTTCAGAGTGTGGAGAGCACTCATGAGATTTCAATGCCCAAGTTGTAAGTTCCCAGTCAAGCCGCCCGATGGCGTCATGCTTGCTGATGCGAGCTGCCCCAAGTGCAAACACCCACTGAAACTCAGTCTCGAAGATAGGACCTTCGAGCAATATGAGTTGCTTGAAATACTCGGTTCTGGAGGATTCGGAACGGTTTACAAGGTTCAAGATTCACAGCAGCTTGCTTTTTTTTCACTCAAGCTAATTCGTAAGGAGAAAGTCAGTAAGGCAGAGCAGTTACATCTTTTACGGCAGATCCGTTCTTCACGTGAAATCAAGCATCCAAATGTCGTAGCGGCTCACGACTTTGCCCAGAATAAAGATTACTGGTATTTGGTCAGCGACTACGTGGAAGGTAACCCGCTGAATCGTTGGGCGAAAAAGAATCGTCCGGACTGGAAGAAGAAATTACATCTCTGTGGACGCATTGCGGAGGTTCTTCAATACATTCATGAACAAGGATTTGTTCATCGCGATCTGAAACCAGGTAATATTATTATTGGACCCGACGATGAACCGCATATTATCGATTTTGGTCTGTGCATTTGCTTGAATGACAGTGAATTGATGGCGATCGAACGGTATCGTGCCGCTCGGCAGGCCTTAAAGAATAGTTCATCTGCCAAGAAACGATTGCTTTCCGGCACACCCGGTTACGCGGCCCCCGAGCAACTACAAGGTGATCCCTTCGCTGCGACCCCGAGTAGTGATTTATATTCACTCGGCGTGATTCTTTTTGAATTGTTGGTTGGCAGAAGACCGTCCGAAGGGTTTACCGCGATCTTTGATGGCTACGCCTTCGCTCGATCACTTCGTGCACAAGGAGTGCCATCGGAATCTATCAAGACACTCAAGCAGCTCTGCATGCAATGTCTTAGCCAACGCAATACGACTCGCCCTGCAAGTGCAATGCAGATCGCGGAGTTGTTGAATCAGGTCGCAGAGACCGCAGCGTAATCAGAGGCCACAGCGTAATCTTGGTGAACGTTGTCAAACAAGGTCTCGCATTGCTTAGCCCTTGGTTTTCATCCGTTCGGAATGATCCTCACTTTGATCACGCTGATCTCTGCTAGGTTGCCAACTTTGCCCGAAGTCAGTGCCAGCTTTTGCGCATGTCAGTTTTTAATTTGGTGTGTTACCGAAGTAGCCTTCCCAAGCGAGATCGAGAACATCCGGCGAAAGTTGGAGTGGTTTTTGATGCAGTTTGCAGATATCGCGCGCACGCTCGATCAAGTCTCTGGGTTCGGCGCCTCGTAATTCACGTCCGTATTTTTCGTATCTCGCAATGACGGAATCAATGGCACCCGCTGGCACATCAGCGCCGACGTTTTTTGCGTACCTTGCAAAGATCTCACGGTAGCGTTCCTCAGTCGGTTTCTCCATGTGCAGTCGATATCCCATCCGCCTTAGGAACGCGGGATCCGCGACTTCTTCGACTGTCAGGTTGGTGGCAACGATCAGTAGCAAGTCAAATGGAACCTGTATCTTTTGACCGGTCTGCAGCGTGAGGTGGTCGATGTGGTTTTCCAGCGGAACGATCCAACGATTCAATAGCTCCGAAGGCGCCACTCGCTGCCTTCCGAAGTCATCAATCAAGAAGGTTCCTCCGTTTGCTTTGAGATGGGGAGGTGATTCATAAAACCGCAGTGAGGGGCTGTAAGCGAGATCCAATTCTTCGATCGTCATTTCGCCACCCGCGACGATGAAAGGACGTTTGCAGCGATTCCAACGTCGGTCATGGTGGGTTTGATTCGAAAAATCAGATTCACCATTCTCTTCGGCTCGCTCGTGGAGTTCTTCGTCAAAGATTCGAATGATCGAGTTGTCGATAGCGATGGCGTGTGGAATCCAAAGATCTCCCTCGGTTGCCGAATGCAATAAACGACCTAGGGTGGTTTTGCCGTTACCGGCGGGGCCAAACATGAACAGGCTTCGACCGGATAATGCTGCCAGTGCTGAAACTTGGATCGAGTACTCAGGTAAAACCAACGGGCTAATGCATTCACGAACCTTTTCGAGAGTGACTTCTGCACGATGTTGTTGCTGGCGTTTCAGTGCCGAGGTATAGGCGTGAAGCGAAATAGGCATTGGACCAATGTACCCCGAGACTTCGAGTGATCGATTCGCAAGATTGCGGCCTTGGTCGGTACAGGAGTAGCGGTAGCAGAACGGCCCCTCTTGCGAGAGCACCTCCAGAAGGCGATCTTGCTTGAGTTTCCAGAAAACTTTCTCCGCAAGTTGGATCGGTAGTTGAAGACGATCAGCGCCCCACTTGGTATCAAATTGCGGAACGGTACTAGCCAGTTTTAAGGCAAGGTCGTTCACCAAAGACTCGGCGATTCCCAGGTCCGAGATCTGTTCAGGGGCGGGGGGAAACGCTACCCAGTTCTTTTTGTCATCCGTTGCCGTTGGCATTTCTAAGGTGCTGCTCATCGCTGTTACTCCTGCTGTCGAGAGAGTTCGCTCGGTTTAGTCAATTAAAATCAGTGGGGTGAAAACGGTTGTGTCTCGATCGACTGGGTTTTCAATGTCTGGGGTCGAGTTGCCTAACGTGGACTGACACAGTTGCACCGCCAAATGCTTGAAGTCCAAAGCACCTGTCATCTCAACATGCATGACGCGAATGCCTGCCATATCCACAACATCAAAGATCGCGTTGTTTCCGGGCCTCTCGAGATGAGAAAAAAGTAGCATGGCTCGGCACTGCCCGTAGATCGACTCTAACTCCTCTTTGATACCCGCGCTAACACCCGTGTCCCCCTCGAGTGTGACGGGCAACGAAAGGGTTTCATTTGGTAAGTAAGAGAGGTCTTTTTCATTCACGCCATGTAGGATCTGACGAGCAATGTCATCGGTCGAATTACTTCCGGCTCCGATATCGACCGTGCCAAAGTTACCTGATGTGTAATCATCACGTGGGAAAATATCGATTTCTAAATAGCCATCGGGTCCAAACGTTGTCAGTGAAATTTTTTCATCACATTGACATTCGCAAGACCAAAGATCTGCAAAGTCCTGTTTGAAAATTGGCTCTTGATTATTCAGTTGAACCCAGTGTCCAAATAGCGGTTCCCCAGTTGGATCCGAGTCTCGATAATTATTTGTATCGTTATCAATGATTTCACGGATTTGTAATGGATCGTTAGGTAGTCCATGCACTTCGTAGTAGGACTGGGCACGTCGATATTTTTGCCACAGAGTTTTTCGGACGACGAAGGGTAAAATATCAGAGGTGGAGTCATCACCGATTCCGATGCGTGATCCATTGGCGGGCATGATCACTGCAGTGGCGGTGGTCTCCAGTCGAGAGACAAAGCGGCCAAGTACTGGTGCAAAAATTAATGGTAGCGGACCGTCGCCGTTTGGGCTTTGTGAAATGTGACGCCGCAACGTGACTCCGATCATGTTGTATCCACCGACGCCTGGGATTTGTGTTCCCCAGTAACGCTGCCACTCTCCAGAACTCTTTTGATACACGGCATAGCCGAAGCGAACGTCACGATCAGGATCGATGTACGAGGTATCGATGTCCCCGTTGGGATGTAATGCAGCGTATTGTTTTGCAATCGTCGCAGCAGAGACGCTGACAAATTCCGCTGGGATCGGATTGATTCCCATGCCCTCAATCAACTCAGTTCCCCCACTCAGACAAGCCGCATCCGTCGCAGCCTGCATCGATGTTTTTGTGAGAATGATGTATCCGAGATCGATCGCCAAGGCGACCATACCCATCAGCATGACCATCATGATCGCAGCAAGGATAGCGACGGCGCCTGTTCGTTGATGGTTGAATTTAGCCGCGGATTGGTAGTGCATGACGCTATTCCTTACGCATGATGACTGACGCAGATAAGCGGCGCTCACCGGCTAATAAATACATCGGGCCCCAAGCAACGTCGGAGTGAAGCACGCTGAGGTCCACACCCACCTTGGTGCGGGAAGGTGCGTAATTGATCAGGTGCGCGTATTGATCACCCGATGTGCTGTCGGCGTCAAACGGATGTCGGGATCCGTCCAGCTCGAAATGTGCTTCATATTCTGAGATGCCAGCCGCCGTCATGTAGTCCTTGATAATCAGGTGGACCTGACGATCCGTCGCGCCAGGGATCACGGCACGTCTGGCCGCCTCGCGAGCGGTGTTGACAAGGATTTGTTGCACCATCATTGCTCGACCGAATTCAATGATTCCAAAAATGAGTGTAAGAAACAGCGGAAGCACGATCGCCATCTCGACCGCAGCGGCCCCATGGCGAGACCGCGATTTGCGTTTTGTCTGCCCTCGAGCGGACGCGTTTTTGCGGAGAAGAGTCTGTGGGAACATGATGCAAGCGGTGAAAGCGGTCGATTGTGATGAACAAGCAGTGGGAGTGGGGTTAGTCTTTGGGGCTAAAGATCGAGGAACACGCTTCTGCAATAACTGTGCCGAGCAACAATCGCCATCATGAAAAGGATCAATCGCAAGATGCGACAGCGTGTAACCAAGTCGTAGTGTCAATATTTTCTTGTGTCGCGAGTGAGCCAAACGCCGACCACAACAACGAGTAAAGTTAGCAGGGCGAGCGTTTGTTCTGGGTTTAGTTGTGCAAACGCGTAATTGAATCGGCTTCGCGTGATCGCCATCCAAACGTAGGCAATCCCGGTGAGTTCATTGAACTGGATCACAACGACCGAAAAGATCGCGACAAAGGTAATCAGTGGAACCAGTTGTTTAGTTTGCTTGGCGATACGAAATCCGAAACTTCGAATCGCATGATTGAGTTGATCGCACTCATCGAGCAGTTCGCGAAGGATACGATTTTCTGCGTGGCAAATGGCATCAAGTGTTACCCAAGGCGAAACGATGGCGAGGATCGAATCCTGTACCGGTGTGTGGTTTTCGTTGG
>Ga0181563_10005196_pt1 | contig 11950 bp, 7 predicted proteins | sample 011ome_25_FD_133759 | JGI IMG/M metagenome (GOLD analysis project Ga0181563, IMG submission 133759) | Coastal salt marsh microbial communities from the Groves Creek Marsh, Skidaway Island, Georgia - 011512CT metaG (megahit assembly) | ecosystem: Environmental > Aquatic > Marine > Intertidal zone... | reverse complement strand
TTTCCCATGCATCCCTTCTTATAAATAACGCGGCACCTGAGGCCCAAAAAATTGGCGTACTCTCATCATACTGACCCTTGTCAGTTTCAACGTTTCCAAAAATACGGCCTTTACAAAATGGGAGGCCGAAGGTATCGATACAACCTCCTGCAGCACCGGCATATTCGAATTTTCCATTTCGCTTATAATCGAGAATTTTTGGTTGGGCTGCGGCAAAATCTGGGTGCGATTCCGCTGTTTTAACCAATTCATGCAACCAGTCTGCATTCCCAGGTTCTGCATCGGAATTCAGCAATACAAAATATTCGGCATCGCATTGTTTCAAGGCTTGGTTATACCCACCTGCAAAACCATAATTTTTATCCAATTGAATGATCTGAATTTGATTGCCAAATTCATTTTTTACATAATTCACCGAATCGTCAGTTGACGCATTATCCGCGAGGATGATTCGAACATTTTCATGTTGCGAATACTCCAATACTTGGGGTAAACATTGGGCTAAGATATTTCGTGTATTGTAATTTAGTATTACAATATCGATTCGGGGTAAACTCATTTTGCGACCTTGAAAGGCACAAATATAAAGTTAGATAAAGGCCCTGACAACCATAAAACACAGTATTGCTTCTTAGGGTCACCTGCGGCCTTATTGAAGTCCTGTATTTTATCCTCCTGAATGATATTCAATTCCACAAGTCTTTCAATAGTTGTGGCATTGATACTGTACAGAAACCCAAACTCCGTGCGATCAAAAAGTAATTCTCCGATTTGTGCATTTTCTTGATGTGCAACAAAAATAGGTCTCTGCGTGAACCCTCCTTGTATCATATCGTCTGAAACTTCTTTGAGTTCTTTGGATATGCCTTTTAGTTGGTTCTTTAATTGATCAAGTTGAGCGGTAACTTCGGCGGCATTCATGATTTAGGGCTTAATAATGCGTTGGGTATTTTGTGCTTTATCGGAGATAAGTTGAACAAAATAAACACCTTTAGGAAGTGCATCCAAATTGATGTTTATTTCTTTTTTCCGATGGCCCGATTCTTTTTTTACCAATTGCCCTTGTGTATTGAAAATATGGATATAATCTACAGGGGATTTAGAATTGATATGAATGAAATTTAAAATTGGATTTGGACTGATTGTCGCTTTGAATGTTGTTGGTTGCTTAATTGCTGTTTGAACATCCTTTAATTTTAAATACCAAATTCCACGGCCGTGTGTGAAAGCAAACAGAGTGCGGTCCGAATTTCGAATTTTCACCTCGTGAACGGCAACATTAGGGATGCTGTATTCTTTGTTCCACGTTATGCCACCATCTAGGGTGTAGTATAAACCAAAATCGGTGCCGGCGAAAATGTAGTGTTCAGGACTTCTTGGATCTACTGCAACGCTATTGACTGGAAGTCCTTTAGGTAAATTGGCGGATATGTCTACCCATTCTGGATTGGCAGAATCGAGATTGCTTACTTTCCAAATTCTAGACGTATCGGAATAGTTGCTAAAAGCACAGAAAATTTGATATTTATTTTTTGGATTTACCTCAATAAAATTAAGGAAGTCATTGGTAATTACTTGTGGTACGCTTTGATTGAAATTTACATCGGTGCCCACTTCCGTAGCCGCATTCTCTAGTTTATATAATTGTGCGGCATTACCTCCAAAATACATTACTGGATTGGCGTCATGGCTAATGCCGATGGCTTTCAACCCGGAACGTGTATTGGTATTGATTCTTTGCCAATTTTCACCGCCATCAACAGTTCTGTGTATTCCGCGGTTGGTACGATAAAAGACCATATACTGATCTTCTTCATTCATGTTGTAAGCATTGATGAAATTTACACCTTCGCTCGCAAATATTGATGCTGAGATGTACCGGAATTGTTGGGGTCCTGTTTTGAAATTATCAACCCTGCGAATGCCCTCATTCTGCGTGGATAGATAAGCAACGTCACCATCTTGTTGTCCAACATGTGAATAGGCGCCGTCTCCTCCAAATATGTATTCCGAAACGAATCGTCTTTTACCTACATGGGTTCCATTATCTTGGGCACCACCGATACATTCGTATTCAGAGAAACCAGGACCACCCGCATAGAATTGGGTTACACGGTATCCGAAATTGGCATTTTTAGTGACATTGGCACTTCCCCACTTTAAGAAATATACACCCCCATCGGTTCCCAATGCATATTCATTTTTAGATTGGCTGAAATTAGCAAAGGAATGGTGATCGGCGTGGGTGCCATTTATTTTAACCCAAGATTTACCACCGTTGGTGGAGTAGGCAGAGTTAACACCGCCCGCAACAACATAATTGCTATCATGTGGGCTGTTTCCTAACATTACGCAATAACGTTGATATCCGGCTCCAATTGCGGTTGGAGTAGTGCGCTGTTCCCATGTTCTTCCTCCGTCGCTACTTTTATAAAATGCAACCGGTGGATCGCTAAATCCGAATCCTTCAAAAAGTGCATACACCACATTCGGATAATCCGCACAGTTAGCTAGCTTTATACGTCTAAAGGAACTCGGTCTATTCGGGAAAGTTAATACGGACCATGAATTGCTATTTCCGTTGGAGTCAGAGGCTAGAACACCATTAGAATGCATGCTTATCAAAATTCTGTTATTGGGAAGCACTAAAATATCATTTACTTGACGATTTCCACCGTTGTAGGCTTTCTCCCAGGTTTTTCCTGCATCCGTGGTACGATACAAACCTTGTGCGTTTGTTCCTACAAAAACCGTATTAGAATCGTCCAGAGAATGTTCGATATCCCAAATTTCATCCATCCCGGCTAAACCTTCTGTAGCCGTTAATTGCTTAAATGTTTGTCCGCGGTCAGTAGATTTGAATACTCCATTACCACTTACATCCGCACTGTTGGCACGACTTTCACCAGTGCCGTAATAAATGATATTGTGATTAAAAGGATTCGATGTTATACATGAAGGCATCATTGAAACTTCATGTTCATTCACGGGTTCCCAAGAACTCCCTTTATTGGTAGTTCGCCAAATACCACCGGATATTCCACCGGCTAGAAGGTGTTGATCATTCTCTGGATCAATCCATAAACCTCTTGTTCTGCCGCCAATTGATACGGGTCCAATCTCAATGATAGTATCAAAAATTGCCGAACCATTTCTCTTGTTTATGTTCTTATTTTGGATATCCCAAAGTTGCCATTTCGAACGCATCCATTTAGGAATTACACCATCCTTATTGACTTTTTCTGATTTCCACTGATCGAAATAACCTGGGTGTGACCCTTTGGTAGCTTGATTCGTTTTAAAGGAAATTTCAGCTCCAGTATTGTATAATCCTATGCCTATTAATGATATAGAAAAGAATGAGAATAATACAGTATAAAATGAACGCTTGCGCATTCTACAAATATAGGCAGTATTTATTCGGGTAGTATGTCAAAACATTATCACCAAACGGGAATTATTGACATATACATTGAACTTAATTTGATGTAAATTGCACGGAATGAAACGATTATTTAGAGTTATTCTTTGGGTATTATTTTTAGGTATTTTGTATGCGTTACTCTACTTTTCACCTTATCAATATCTGATAAAAGGAGTTAAGCTAACCTATTTACAAGGTACTAAATCTGCTCATTTTACCGATTGGTATGGGTTTGACACGCGTATTATTCCCAATGGTTCCAGGGTTAGTGATATTAAGAAAATCACCAATCAGAAAGTGGAATTAAGTGATACCCTAAGGAAGGTTTTGGAAGAAACAGAATCTGGTTCTTATTTGGTATTCCGAAATAACGCCTTGGTTTACGAAGAATATTTCAATGGTTATACGGATACCCATAGATTGAATTCTTTTTCTATGGCAAAAACCGTTACCACATTGATGGTTCAGAAAGCAATAGAACTGGGTTATATTCAGTCTTGGGATGATAAGGTAAAAAACTATTTACCTTGGTTAACAGGTCCATATGCGGAAGCTTTAACACTTAGAAATTTGTCAACTATGACGGCAGGATTGGATTGGAATGAAAATTATATCTCTCCATTCAGTATTACTGCAAAAGCCTATTATACTGATGATATCGAAGGCGTAATGAGAAGCTTGGGAATAGTTCAAAAACCCGGTGAAAAATGGCAGTATCAAAGTGGAAGTACTCAACTGCTCACTTTTGTTTTGAGAGAAGCAATTAGATCTCCCAAAATGCAGGTGAAAGAACCTATCGAAATGGAAAACACCTTCAAAACAACGGTGCAAATAAATCAATTAATGAATGGTGAAAATTCTGAATACCGAGATTTGAAAAAATACAATAGCGTTAGTGAATTTGCGAGTGAACAAATTTGGGTGCCTTTGGGAATGGAAGCACCTGCATTATGGTCATTAGATAAAGAAAAAGGAAACGAATTGGGTTTTTGTTGTTTAAACGCGGTTAGTAGGGATTTTGGTCGCTTGGGTTTGTGGGTTTTGAATCATGGGAATTGGGCCAATGCCCGAATTGATTCCTCCTTTTTGGCCCTTGCAAGTAAAGGTTTTAAGGATAAGCGTTACGGCCACTCGTTCTGGGTAAGCAGTGAAACACCAACTCCGTTTTATTATTTTCAAGGATTAAATGGGCAATATATCTGTATGATTCCGTCTCAAAATATGGTTGTGGTGCGTACAGGTAAGCATATTAAGAGAATGGAAGATGATAATTTGATTTTTACTTGTGTGAAAACCTATGTATCAGAGGCAGTGAGGCTGTTCGGCAAAAGGGAATAATTCCTGAAAATTGAAGATTTTCATGTAAAAAAAAGGTGGGATATTCTCCCACCTTTTTTATGATTTATTCTTGAATTATTTGTTAGCTGAGCGGCGAATGATGTTCAATGCGCCACCTGCTTTGAACCACTCAATTTGTTGTTCGTTATAACTGTGGTTTACCATAATGCTATCTTGTGAACCATCTGAATGGTTTAAAACAAGGGTTAAAGCTTTATCTGGAGCAAATTCAGTTAGTCCGATGATATCAATGGAATCATCCTCTTGGATTTTATCATAATCGCTTTTATCCGCAAAGGTTAAGGCTAACATACCTTGCTTTTTAAGATTGGTTTCATGAATACGAGCAAAAGATTTCACCAATACGGCACGAACCCCCAAATGGCGAGGTTCCATTGCAGCATGTTCACGACTTGAACCTTCTCCGTAGTTTTCATCTCCCACAACGATACTGCCAATTCCTGCAGCCTTATAAGCTCTTTGAGTATGAGGAACTGCGTTGTACTGACCTGTTAATTGGTTTTTAACTTCGTTTGTTTTCTCATTGAAGTAGTTAACTGCTCCAATAAGCATGTTATCAGAGATATTATCCAAATGTCCACGGAATTTCAACCAAGGACCAGCCATTGAAATGTGGTCGGTAGTACACTTTCCTTTGGCCTTTATCAAAAGTTTCAATCCAGTAAGATTGGTGCCTTCCCAAGCCGTAAATGGATCTAATAATTGTAGGCGTTTTGAGCTTGGATCAACCGCTATTTGAACGTGACTGCCATCTTCAGCAGGTGCTAAATAGCCAGCATCTTCAACCGCAAACCCATTTGGAGGCAATTCATGTCCTGTTGGTGGATCTAGTTTAACCTGCTCTCCATTTTCATTGGTTAGGGTATCTGTCAGTGGATTGAATCCTAAGTCACCGGCAATCGCAATAGCGGTTACCAATTCCGGAGATCCAACAAATGCATAAGTATTTGGGTTTCCATCGGCACGTTTTGCGAAGTTTCTATTGAAGGAGTGAACGATGGTGTTTTTTTCTTGCTTTTCAGCACCCATACGATTCCACATTCCGATACAAGGACCGCAGGCATTGGCAAATACTTGAGCACCAATTTTATCAAAAACATCTAAAAATCCATCGCGTTCGATGGTATATCGTACTTGTTCAGAACCTGGAGTAATGGTAAACTCAGCCTTGGTTTTCAAGTTTTTCTCTGAAACTTGTTTTGCCAAACTCACGGCGCGAGAAATGTCTTCATAGGATGAATTGGTACAAGAACCAATCAAACCCACTTCAACTTTCAAAGGCCATCCGTTCTTTTCGGCTTCTTCTTTCATTTTAGAAATAGGAGTAGCCAAATCTGGAGTAAAAGGTCCATTAAGGTGAGGCTCTAAAGTAGAAAGGTCAATTTCGATTACTTCATCGAAGTATGCAGTTGGATTGGCATATACTTCAGGGTCGGCCGTTAGGTGTTCTTTAACCGTATTGGCTAAATCTGCAACATCGGAACGATCTGAAGCACGTAAATAGCGTTCCATACTCTCGTCGTAACCAAAAGTAGAAGTAGTAGCACCAATTTCAGCACCCATATTACAGATGGTTCCTTTACCGGTACAACTCATGCTTGTAGCACCTTCTCCAAAATATTCAACAATAGCACCTGTTCCACCTTTTACAGTTAAGATTCCAGCCACTTTTAAAATAACATCTTTTGGTGCAGCCCATCCACTTAACTTACCGGTTAATTTCACACCGATTAGTTTGGGGAATTTCAGCTCCCAAGGTAAACCTGCCATAACATCACAAGCATCAGCACCACCAACTCCGATGGCAACCATGCCCAAACCGCCTGCATTTACGGTGTGTGAATCCGTACCAATCATCATTCCACCAGGGAACGCATAATTTTCTAATACTACTTGGTGGATGATTCCAGCACCGGGTTTCCAAAAACCGATACCGTATTTATTGGAAACAGAAGCAAGGAAGTCGTATACCTCTTTACTTTCATTATTCGCTACCTCCAAATCGGTAGTAGCTCCTTTTTGAGCAACTATTAAGTGATCGCAATGAACGGTAGAAGGAACGGCAACTTTATCACGACCCGCTTGCATGAACTGCAATAAAGCCATCTGTGCGGTTGCGTCTTGCATCGCTACACGATCAGGTGCGAAGTCGACATAATCAGAAGCACGTTTGAATGCCTTCATTTCAACCCCATTGCTCAAGTGGTTGTATAGGATTTTTTCTGATAAGGTTAAGGGACGACCCAATAACTCACGGGCTGCTTTTACGTTGCCCGGCATTCTCTCATAAACTGATTTAATTACGTCGATGTCAAAAGCCATAATATCTATTTTTTAACGCTGCAAAGGTCGGGATTTTTTTGCAGATTTATATCATTTTAGGGTAATGAAATGAACTCGTCCATAATAGGGTTTTACGCGTTTTTTATGTGTAATTTCGTAAAGTGGAATCTCAAGAAACACCAGAACGCATCGTTTTAGGAATTGATCCGGGTACCAATTTATTGGGGTACGGAATTGTGCGAGTCAATGGTCGTAAAAACGAACTGCTATCCATTGGAGTTCTGCGCTTGGGTAAGATCACGGATGCAGGCAAAAAATTGCATGAAATCTATCGCCGCATTGCAGGTTTGATAGATGGGTTTAATTGTACTGAGGTAGCCATTGAAGCTCCATTTTTCGGCAAGAATGTTCAAAGTATGCTCAAGTTAGGCCGTGCACAGGGAGTCGCTATTGCTGCTGCAATTTCTAAAGATTTGCCCGTTTACGAATACGTTCCAAGAAAAATCAAACAAAGTATTTGCGGTAATGGTAACGCATCCAAAGAACAAGTTTTATCCATGCTTCAAAGTGAGTTTAAATTTGAAACCCAACCGGAAACATTAGACGCATCCGATGGTCTTGCCGCGGCATTGTGTCATATTTATCAATTCAGTCCTAGAGCTTTTGGTCAAACAAAAGGAAAAGGTAAAACAGGATGGGAGTCTTTTGTGAAAGACAACCCAGATAGAGTTCGATAAATAATTTAGGGGTGGGCTAATCTTTTATAGAAATCACATAACAATTATTCTTGCTAACTTTTATTGGAGATATTTAATTTAAACGTCTGAAAATGAATTCTTCGTAAATGAAATTTATTAAATAAACGTTAATCTAATAAACAATGAAAATTTCTAGAAATACAACCATTGCTGCCACCATTTTAGCAGCGGTTTCGATCTTAAGCTATAGCTATTTACACCGATTCCAATATTCCGAATCCAATACCATCACGGTAAAAGGCCTTGGCGCTACCGACTTTAAGTCGGACCTCATCGTGTGGGAAGGTCGATTTACTACTATTAATAAGACCTTGTATGAAGCTTATTCCCAATTGTCGTCAAACAGGGAGATAATTAAGGAGTTTCTAAAAAGAAATGGAATTTCAGAGAAGGAGACTATTTTTGGTGCTGTATCTACATCAGAACGTACCAAAAATATTTACAATTCAGAGGGTAACGTAATAGGCGAGGAGTTCATTGGTTATAGGCTTCGCCAAAGTGTTCGAATTGAATCTAGAGATCTTGAAAAAGTAGAATTGGTTTCCAGGGCCATTACGGAAGTCCTTAAAAGCGGAATTGAATTTTACTCTGAGAGTCCAAGTTATTTCTACACAAAATTACAAGATGTGAAGCTTGACCTTATTTCTAAAGCAACGGATGACGCCAAAACGCGAGCGAATATTATTGCGAAAAACGGAGGGGCGTCAATAGGTGATTTAAAATCTGCACAAATGGGTGTATTCCAAATAGTCGGCCAAAATTCCAATGAAGAATACAGTTGGGGCGGTTCATTCAATACCACATCGAAATACAAAACGGCCACAATTACGATGGATTTAACCTACGAACTGGAAAATTAATTGGGATTTTACCAACCTTCCTGCATTTAGATTCTTCTTTTGTTTCTGATAATAGGTAGTTATGAAAACAAAAGCCTGCATGAAAATTTCCATCTTGTGTTTTTTATTTTCACTGTGGGTGAATCCGGTTCGGTCTCAAACCTATTTCCCACCATTAACCGGAAATCAATGGGATACCCTAAGTGTTGACCGTTTTGGTTATTGTCAAGATCGCATAGATAGTTTATACAACTTTTTGGATGAAAATAACTCTAAAGGTTTTATACTCTTAAGAGAAGGGAAAATTGTATTGGAAAAATATTTCGATGATTTTACCCAAGATAGTAATTGGTATTGGGCTTCTGCAGGAAAAACATTAACGGCAGCTGTAATTGGTGTTTTAGAAAGCAAAAATGCCCTTTCCATCACCGATAAAACAAGTAAATATTTAGGCTCCGGTTGGACTTCGCTTCCTCAAAATAAGGAGGATTCCATAACAATTTGGCATCAATTGACTATGACTACAGGGCTCGATGATAGTCCCACATCTGCAGATTGTACGGATCCAAAATGTTTAACGTATAAAGCACCCGTTGGTAAAAGATGGGCCTATCACAATGCGCCCTATACGTTGTTAGATGGTGTAATCTCTAGTGCGTCAGGTAAAACCTTAAATCAACTGTTGTTTTCGGAACTCACGGCTAATACCGGGATGAAAGTGCTGTATTTGAAACTTGGATACAACAATGTTGCTTTTTCTACGCCTCGAAGTTTTGCTCGTTTTGGTCTTTTACTCTTAAACAAAGGCAAATGGAATTCTACCCAGTTGATCCCCCTTAGTTATTATAACAAAATGGTAGTCTCATCCCAAGAAATGAATCCATCATACGGTTATTTAACGTGGTTAAATGGAAAAGATCATTTTATGGTTCCGCAATCTCAATTTCGATTTTCAGGAGATTGTGTAACTAATGGTCCTTCGGATTTAATTATGGCATTAGGTAAAGACGGTCAACAAATACATATTTCTCCAAGTCGTAATATGGTTTGGATAAGAATGGGCGAAGCACCCGATACCCAAAGTCCTTTGGTTTCTATGGATTTAGGAACTAAGATTTGGGAACAGATAAATGCACTTTCATGCAATCAAGCTGCCCTTAACTTTCCGGATTCTGATAACCCGCAATTATATCCAAATCCCATTTCCCCAGGACAGGTACTTCATGGAAACGGTGAATTCCTAATGGACGCCAGCGGTCGGAAGTTTCCCTTAATAAACAATGAAATTCCTAGAGAATTAACTGAAGGGATTTATCAGGTTAAAACCTCAAAAGGCTATAAAAAAATAGCAGTTCTAAATCCTTAACAATTACATTCTTTCAACGGTTTCTACTCCAATTAATCGCAGAGCCCGTTGTAATGTTTGTGCGGTTTGGGAAGCTAAATACAAACGCATATTTCGAAGTGACACATTCTCTTCTTTCAGAATGCTTACTTCGTTATAAACCTTGTTGTAGGATTTAGCTAAATCGAGAACATATTGACAAATAGCCGCGGGGTTGTATTCCTCGGCGGCTGTTTTTACTACCGATTCAAATTCACTGAGCATCTTAATACAAGACATTTCTGTTTGGTGGAGAACCACATCGGTATTCATTGTTTCTCCATCGAAGTTTGCCGTGCGTAAAATGCTTTTGATCCTGGCATAAGTATACATTACAAATGGTCCAGTATCCCCTTGGAAATCGATACTTTCTTGAGGATTGAATAACATACGTTTTCTGGGATCCACTTTTAGTATGAAAAACTTAAGAGCAGCAATCGAAAGCCTGTGATATAATTCGTGCAATTCCGATTCGCTCATTCCGTCGGTTTTTCCCAGCTCTTCTGTTTTTGCTTTGGCGGTATCGTACATTTCCTGTAACAAATCATCGGCATCTACCACGGTGCCTTCACGACTTTTCATTTTACCCGATGGAAGGTCAACCATTCCATAACTCGCATGATACATACCTTTCGCATAGGAGCGGCCCAATTTTTCCATTATCAGGAAAAGCACTTTGAAGTGATAATCTTGTTCATTTCCCACAACATAAACACTACGTTGAATGCCGTGTTCTTTATATTTCAGGTCGGCGGTGCCCATATCTTGGGTAATGTAAACGGAAGTGCCATCTCCACGTTGCACCAATTTCTCATCCAATCCATCAGCGCTCAAATCTATCCAAACAGAACCGTCTTCTTTTTTAAAAAACACACCTGAATTTAGACCCTCTTGTACGATGTCTTTTCCTAACAAATAGGTATTACTCTCATAATACATTGCGTCAAAATTCACGCCTAAACGGTCGTAGGTGCGATTGAATCCCTCATAAACCCAACCATTCATTTTCTCCCAAAGTTGTATTACCTCTTCATCTTTCGCTTCCCACTGACGTAGCATTTCTTGGCAAGCTTGCATGAGTTCAGATTGATTCCGAACCAAGTCTTTTATATCGCCCTTTATTTTAGATGCTTGCTTTTCGTCTTTTACAGAACTGAGTTTTTCAAAAGTATCCAGATATCTTTTTTGGATTTTTAAGTCGTTGCAATTCCAGTTGCCCTCAATGGCGTTGGTAACCGCTTCTTGAGTTTGTTCTTGCAGTTTTGTTTCAAATACAACGTAGTATTTACCTACCAGGTGGTCTCCTTTCAATCCGGAATTTTGAGGTGTTTCATCATTTCCGAATCGCTGCCAAGCCAACATGCTCTTACAAATATGGATACCTCTATCGTTAATTAAGTTGGCTTTAATAACATTGTATCCTGCTGATTTAAGGATTTCAGAAATTGAATATCCCATGAGTATGTTTCGGATGTGTCCCAGGTGTAGAGGTTTGTTGGTATTCGGACTGGAATACTCTACCATTACTTTCTCGGATTTTTGTGGGAAATTTCTTTGGGCGTCGAAGCTGAACAAAATTTCACTCCAGAATGTCGCGGAAACACTAAGATTTAAAAACCCTTTAATTACATTAAAACTGCTTAATTGGGGTGTGGTTTTTAAAACCATTTCACCGAGTTCTTGAGCCGTTAATTCGGGACTTTTACCAGATCTTCGGACCAAAGGAAAAACGACGAACGTGTAGTCACCCTCAAAGATGGGTTTCGTTTTTTCGATTTTCACCTCCATATCGGCAGAGGTGCCGTACAGTTGCTCAATTGCAACGGACAATCCTTTGATGATAAGATCTTCAATGTTCATGGAATCGCAAAGATACGAATCAGATATGGTGATAACCCGTATT
>Ga0181563_10005194_pt1 | contig 11955 bp, 8 predicted proteins | sample 011ome_25_FD_133759 | JGI IMG/M metagenome (GOLD analysis project Ga0181563, IMG submission 133759) | Coastal salt marsh microbial communities from the Groves Creek Marsh, Skidaway Island, Georgia - 011512CT metaG (megahit assembly) | ecosystem: Environmental > Aquatic > Marine > Intertidal zone... | reverse complement strand
GTACGGCGGCCTCGCCGCGGGACAAGTGATCGGGATCAAGGGCCGTTCGCTCGGCCTCGGCGTCGGCGCCGGCGTCGCGTTCGCCGCCGCCTCGGCGGCCGCGGACGCCGCGGGGTACAAGATGCGCGGTGAGGGTGGGTTCGATGACGGCGCCACGCCGCCGCGCATCTACTTCCCCTACAAGAACTGAACGCGACGCGACGCGAGGGGCCTTGAAATGTTCATCGAGACAACAACCGAAAACGCGCTCTCGGAGGATTTTCGCCATCGCGCCTCTGTGCTCGTAAGTTTCGGGACGTCTTTTCGGTGCATCCCGCGCCAGTGTCGCCAGTCGCCCCCGCGCGTCCCCGCGCCATGGGCGGCGAAGACGCGTGGGATCTGTTCGGCTCCGACGACGAAGGAGCCAACCCCGCGGCCGGCGGCGCGAGCAAGCGGCCCCGGCCGGACGGGCCGCCGGATGTTTCGGTAGCGGCGGTCGGCGGCGTTGGCGTCGCGAGCGATGGGACTGGCGCCGGATCGGATGCCCGGTTCGGCGCGCCCGAGACGTCGCACACGACTCTGCACGACCACGTGAGCTTCGCCGCCGCGCGCGCGCTGTGGTCCGGGGTCGAACGTCGACCACCCACGCTCGAGGCGTTCGTCGCCGCGCTCACCGCCGACGCGAAATCGCGCGCGCCGGAAGTCGCCACCGCGCTTCGCGCGCACAGACCCGAGGGCGGTGCCGCCGCGGACGCGCTCCTGGCGACCGCGGACGCGTTGGCGCGTCGCGACTGGGCCTCCGTCGCGTCTCACGCCGAGGCTGCGACCGACGCGCACGCGCGCCAGCTGGACCACGGGAACTGGCCGCACGAGTGCTGGCAGCGCTCGCACGTGCTCGCGCTCGGGTCGAGGATCGCCGGGTCGCTGCGGGTCCTCTCGTCCGACGAAAACGGCGACGGCGTCCGGCGCTCCGCCTCGACGACGTCTGGAATCCGAACGAACGACGGACTGGGAAGCGTCGCGCTCGAGGCGCTCGCCATGGTGACGCTCGAGCCGGACCCCGCGAACGTGCCCATATGGCTGGGGGGCGCGATCCTCCTCGCGGAGAAGCAGAGCGTCGCGCGGGCGCGGCGCGGTCGCGTTCCGACGCCTTCCGACGAGACGCGAACCCAAAGTCTGATCCCAAAGGCTTTGCCTGCGCCTCTCCGGACATGGACGGCGCGTCTGGACCCGGCGCGCGCGGTCGCGCGCGTCTCCGCGGACACCACATCACCCGCGGCGTTCCACGAGACGTTCGCGCGCCGGAACACACCCGTGGTTCTGGAAGATTGCGTCGCCGCGCGCCGCGGGTGGGCGCCGCCGGACACGTGGCGCGACTTGGCTTTTTTAACCGACGCCGCCGGCGATCGGCTGGTGCCCGTGGCGTTCGGCGGCCACGGCGACGACGACGTCGAAGACGCGACGCTCGAAGCGACGCGCGAGATGGCGCTCGGTGACTTGATACGCGACTTCATCGCGCCGCAAGTGGCGTCATCACGAGACGATGAAGAGAACGCCGAAGAAGAAACCGAGAGCTCTTCTCCGCGCGACGGAGAGCGAAACGAAAAACGAAAAAACGAAAAAACGAAAAACGAAAAAATCGCGTACGCGTCGCAGCACGCGCTGTTCCACCAGGCGCCGGCGCTGGCGCGGATGGTGGGCGTTCCCGCGTTCACGCTCGGCAGGCTCAAGGCGGACCGCGGCGCGGTGAACGCGTGGGTGGGTACCGCGGGCACGCGGACCGCGCTGCACCGTGACCCGTACCAGAACCTGCTGTGCCAGTGCGCGGGGTTCAAGTACGTGCGTTTGTACGACGCGCGCGAGACGCGTTTTTTGTACGCCGAGAAACCGCTTTGCGAGGGAAACGAAAACACGTTCACGAAGAGCGCGGTGCGCGTGGAGGACCCGGACCTGAAAAGACACCCCTTGTTCGCGAAGGCGGCGTTCGTGGAGACCGTGCTCAGGCCGGGGGACGCGCTGTTCATGCCGAAGGGCATGTGGCACTACGTGCGCGCGCTCACGCCAAGCGTCAGCGTCAACTTCTGGTGGAACTGATCTGATGATGATGATGGTTTGGGATGAAGCGGGGTTCGTTTTCGCGCGCGCGTTCGTTCGAGGGTCAGAGCGCTCGATCGTGAGATGTGACATTATTCTTCTTTTCGGTTCCTTGGCGCACGTCTGTGTGCGTCCTGATGATGGATGATGTCTCGACGACGCGTTCGCGCGCCGGTCCGCACTCTTCGCCAACGCGCGCGGTACATGTTCCAAGGCGGCGTGGTGTCGCGCGTCCCCTTCCGGGCCTTTCGAGCGGCGTCCTGCTCCACGCGCGCGTCGCACCGTCGCGTCCCCGCTTCCCAGTCGAGCACCGCCGCGGCCGCGATGGCGGAGCCCGCCGTCCCCGAAACGTCCGCCGCGGCAGCGCGACCGGCGGTGATCTTCTTCGACTGCGACGATTGCCTGTACAAGAACGACTGGCGGGTCGCGAAACTGCTCACGGCGAAGATCGAATCCTTCTGCTCCGAGCGCCTGGCCATGCGCGAGGGGCACGCGTACGAGTTGTACAAGAAGTACGGCACGTGTCTGCGCGGGATGCAGCTCGAGAAGATCATCGACGAAAACGTGCTCGAGGAGTACCTGGAGTACTCGCACGACATTCCCTTGCACGAGCACATCGCGCCCGATCCCGCGTTGCGCGCGATGCTCCAGTCGCTGGACCCGACCGTGCCGAAGTGGGTGTTCACGGCGTCCACCCGGCCGCACGCCACGCGGTGCCTGGAGCTGCTCGGTGTCCTGGACATGTTCGAGGGCATCATCGACGTGCGCGCGGTGGAGTGGGTCACCAAGCACGACGAGGAGGCGTACCGACGCGCGATGGCCGTCGCCGGCCTTCCCGCCTCGCAGCGTCCCGAGACGTGTCTGTTTCTGGACGACAGCACGTCGAACATGAAGGCCGCGAAAGCAGTTGGGTGGCAGACCGTGCTCGTCGGGAGACACGCGCGCGATTCCGGCGACTTCATCGAATGCGAGCACGCCGACCACGCCGTCGACACCGTGCACGAGCTCGAGAAGATCATGCCACACCTCTTCGCCAACGCCGCGCCCGCGGGGGCGAGCGAGTGATGATCACCAGGGGAGGCTCGGTCGCGTGTAGTTAGTTATTATCGATACGGTACCTTCGTATGCAGTAGTAATACGTTCGTACACTACGTATTCAAGAGAAATCCGACGAGCTTCCTTCACCCGGGTGAAGAAAGTATCGTATGCGCGCGCGCGTCGGCGCGTACCGACTAAAAACCCCCTCCTCTTCCTCGGAGCCCGTCCTGGTTCCCGTACACGGAGGCGCCGCCGATGCCCTGCGCCTGGCCGCCGTACGCGTACGAGCCCGTGCCCTGCCCCGGCGGCGGCGGCAGCACGCCTCCGGAGGTCACCGCGGCGGACGCGTGCCCCCCGGTCCCGGACCCGTAGGGCCCCGCGCGCGCGTTGACGTAGCCGGCGTTCCCGCCGGTCCCGGCGCCGCCGCCGAAGGCGCCGGCGAAGGCGCCCGCCCCGAACGCGTTCGCGCCGCCGAACCCGCCGCCGCTCGCGCCGCCGTACATGGTCCCCGGCCCGCTGGCGGCGCGCCCGCCGCCGCCGGGTTTGCTGTTCGAGCTGTCCTGTCTGAAGAAGTAGCGCACCGCCAGCACCTGCACGGCCGCCACCGCGCACAGCGTGAGCACCTCCGCCGCCGTCCACCAGAGCGTGCGCCGCGCGTTGCTGTCGGCTGTTTTCTTGTGCCGGCTGGCGCGCGCCTTGAGGTAGAAGAGCTCCTGGCGCATCAGAGACACCTCATCCTGCAGGTTCAGGGCGAGCACGTTGATGTCGGACGCATGTCCCGCGGAGAGCGCCTTGCCTGCGCGTGCCGAAGCGCGCTTGCCCCCAGCGTTCACAGCGTTCACCGACTCCGCCTTGCGCGGCACGGTGGCGTCGTCGGATTTGGTGTCGCGCGGGCTCTTCGCGAGGTGCGCGTCGATCTCGTCGCCGTCGTCGGCGTGCACGGGCTGGAAGTAGTGCACGCGCACGTACGCCGGTTTCTGCTGCGCGTCCTTCTGGTGCGGCAGCGCGAAATTCCACGCCTTCTTGCCCTTGGTGCCGGCGTTGGTGAAGCAGATGGAGTACGTCCCGACGCCGGCGCCCGTCACGTCAAACTCGCTCCTGGATTTGCCCTGGCTGTCGCGGTGGATGATCGTCCCGTCCGGCTGCGTCACCTCCACCTCCACCATCGCCAGCGAGCGCTCGCCACGCTGCATCTCGTAGTACTTGTGCGGGTCCTTGCTCACGACGTACGCGCCCATCACGCGGAAAGGCAGCGCGTGCGAGTCGTCCAGGTCGCGCGCGTTCTCGATCTGCTTCGAGAAGCACTCCGTCTCGTTGAACCCCACCTCGACGGCGAACCCGCGCGCGCCGGGGACGATCGCGGCGATCGCCAGCGCGAGCAGCGCCGTCGCCGCGAGGGGGGAGCGGCGCGAGAGACCCATGCCCGGTTCCCGGGTCTCGGTCGAACGCGCTCGCGAAGCGTGCCTCGAAAACGCCGGGCCGGGTCGGATCGGCGCGGCGGGTGGGCGCGGTCGCGTCTGCCGCGCGCGTCTCCCGCGGCCTTTGTCCAACGTGAAGACAGAAGACAGAGTGACAGACAGAGGCCATGATCTGCGCGATCAGCCGCGCGACGAAAATCTCGCTGCGCGGAACGACGCTTCGAGACGCTGAGCCTCGCGTGCGAGGGTGCATTCCCGGCGCGCGCGTGGCACGCACGCGACGGATCTCGGCGGTCGCTCCGCCGGGCTCGTGCGCGCGAGGGCGACGCGCGACATTTCGGCGTCCGTCATGGTACGCCCACACTCGCGGCTTTCCGAGCACCGCCAAACGTCAGCCTGGCGAGTTTTCGTTTTCGTTTTCGTCCCGCCATCCTCGCCGGGTCCCGTCCCCGCGGATCCCGCTGACAGCCTCCCCCCCGCCTCGTCCCCCCACCCCAGACGTCCTCGTCGCTGGACGCGACGGAAGCGGAGCACAACGTCGCGCAGGTGGAGCGCATGACCCTCGGCGAGCGCCGGGCGGTCATCGATCGCGACGGGAAGGAGGCGTGGAAGTGGCTGGAGTGGTCGGCGATGAAGGTGCGTTTCGCCAAGGAGGTCCTGCAGGCGGCGGAGGAGGACCACGAGAGGCGCAAGGTGGCGTTCGACGCCCTCGCCGCGGCACTGGAGGAGAACAACGAGGAGACCAGGCGCGTGGACGAGAAGATCAAGAAGCTGGAGGGGACGCTCGGCGCGATGAAACGAAACGTCGGCGGAAACGTCGGCGCGTCGGCTTCGGCGAACCGAGGCGGCGCGCCGCGGTTCCCTTCCGACGTCCGGGGACCGCAACCCGCGTTGTCGAGTCGCGCCGCCGGGCGGCGCGCGGCGGTCGTGGAGGCGGCGGCGACGAACGCGAATTTCGCGAAGTCGGCGAACGGCGAGGCGCCCGAGAGACCCGCGCCTCCCCCGTCCCTCGGGACCCCGCTCGCCGATTCCGCGAAGGCGAAGAAGGACGACGTCGACCATCTGCGCGACGGGTACGCTAAGGCGTACATCAAGAAACCGTTCTTCCCGGTGCGGAAACGCGCGTCGGCGGCGGCGGAGGCGCCACGTGTCTCGGATATCGACGCGCGCTCCGAGCCGTCCGCCCCCCCCCTGGCGGAGAGAGAGAGGGACCCGCCGCCGCCGACGTCGTCGTTCTTCGACGCGGTCGTCGGCGGGTCTCTCGGCGATTGGGGCGCGACGAGCATGCCCCGCGTCGACAGCGGCGCGAGCGGCGCGAGCGGCGCGAGCGGCGACTCCGGCGGCGGCGCGTTTCCGGACGACTTCGCAGACTTCGGGGGTTCCGCGGAGATCTCCTCGGAGATCTCCTCGCGCGCGGAGCGGTTCGAGACCCGAGGGGGCGCGAGACCCGAGGAGAATGCGCGCGAAACGCAAAGCGGCGGCGCTTTCGAGGTGGAGGCGGCGTCGCCCGCGTCCGTCGAGCTGCGCGCGTCCGCGGTGAGCGAGGAGGAGCGGGCACGCCACGCCGCCGTCGAGCGCTCGCGCGTGGAGGCGGCGGAGGCGCGCGCGGCGGCGCGACAAGCGCGCGAGCGGCGCGAGACCCTCGCGTCCGCGGCTTCGTTCGGCGGAAGCGGCTCCAGTCTCGACGCCGAGGTTCCCCCACCCCGCGCTTTTTCCTCCGCCGACCGCGCCCCGTCGCCGCCGAAGGCGCCGATCCCGCCGGCGTTCGCGCACGGGGATTTCGCGGACTTCGCGCAGTTCGACGCGGCGAAACCGAGCGGGTTCGAGGGCTTCCCCCCCGAGCCGAGCGGCGCCGAGCCTTCGCGCGCGCCGGGGCGAGCGTCCCCTCCCGCGCCGGCGCCAATCCCGCCGCCGCCCGGGGACGGTTCCGCCGCCGCCGCCGCGGATCTCGGTGAGCCTCACCCGCCCAGTGGCCCGGTGAGCGCGAACACGGCGCACGAGGCCGCGCGCGCGCAGATGCTCCGCGCGTGCACGGGTCTGCTCCCGTCGCCGCACGCGCCGCGCGAGGGGTTGACGGCGCACCAAAAGAAGCTGGGCCCGCCGCCCGGGGACTTTTGTCGCCCGCGGTTCTGCTCGCGCGAGTGCGTGGCGGCGTCGTGCGCGGGTTTCATTCAGGCGTGCGGCGGCGCGGCGAGCGCGGGTGGCCCTCCGTTGGACCTCGCGGATGTGCCCGCGCTTACCAAGGCGCTCAAGAAGATCGCCATCCGCAACCATCCGGACCGCCACTCGGCGCAACGAGTGGGCGCGGAGAAAGCCGCGAGCGCCACGGTGCTGACGCAGCAGGTTTCGTTCCTGCAGTCCATGCTCGAGGATTTCGAGTACGTCCCCGCGCGCGTCGCCGTCTCGAGCGGAGGCGCGGAGCCGGGGACGCAGGCGAACGAAACCGTCGTGCTGCCCCGCGTGCACCTCGGCGCGACCACGGCGCAGCTGCGGGACGGCGTCATAGAGGAGCGCCCCGAGCTCGCCGCCAAACGGGACAGCCTGGGCCTGGCGCTTCGCTCCGCGCCGGGCGCGGCGGAGACCACCGTGGCGATCGGCGCGACGACGCTTCGCGAGCTGGGCGTGACCAAGGACTCGACGTTCCGGATGTGGACGTGGACGGCGGCGGAGAAATCGTGGGAAGCGGGGTTCCTCTGACGCGGGCGGCGCGAGTCATTTGATACTTTACGATACTATCGACGCGACTTGCGTACCGTATGATGCGTCATTTTCGTTCTGTGTTCACACGCTCGCGTAGCCGGACGTGTTCTCGGACGTGCGCGACGTACGCCATCGCGCGTGGATCCCTCGTGACCCTGAACGAGGTCTGTCTGTCTGTTCTCTTCATCACTCCCCACTTCCCTTTTCCGGCGCGGAGACGTTCCTCATGCCTTCGGAAGGCCCCTCCAGATGTCCCGGCGTTCCCTGAGATCCCTCGCCTCGTCCCAGCGCGCTCCACGCGTTCCACCCGTTCCACGCCAGCAGGGGGAGGGTGAGGAACGCGCCGAACACGGTGACGCTGCTTCGAGGGTTGCCGTTACCTCCCCACCTCCACGTCACCGGGCCGAAAAACCAGAAGCCCATGGCATCGCCCACCACGGCGCGCAGCCGACTGTGTTTCGATCGCGTCGTTGTTCGTTTTTTTCGGTCATCAAGTTGGCACACCCGCTGCCGCTTTTTGGCTGCCGACTCCAGTGCGCGCGCATACTCGGTCGCACCTCATCCTCGCGCGGACCGTCGTTCGCGTGGCGCGCGCCATGTCGACGCCCGCGGCCATGCACGCGCGTGCGTCCCGCGTCCGCGTCGCGCCGCGCGCGCGCCCGCGAAGTCGCGCCGCGCGTCGGCACACCGCGGCCCAGCAGCGCCCATCTCGGGCCGCCTCCGCGGTCGCCCGAGCAGCGCGTCGCGCGTCCTCCGTGGACACGGGCGGCTCGTACCTCGTGACCGGCGCGGCTGGTTTCATCGGGTCGCACCTGTGCGAGCTCCTGCTCTCCAGAGGCGCCGCGGTCGTCGCCGTGGACAACCTCGACGCGCACGGCCCCTACCCTGTGCACTTCAAAGAGGCCAACCTCGAGGTGCTTCGCGCGTGCGCGGCGACGCACGCCGCCTCCGGCGCGTCGCTCCGGTTCGTCCGCGCCGACGTCTCCGACGCGACCGCCGCGCGCGCGCTGTTCCGCCGGGGGACGGACGAAGGTCCTCCGGACGAACGTCCTCCGGACGCAGACTCGCGACCCATCAAACCCATCACCCGCGTCTGCCACCTCGGCGCGCGATCCGGCGTCGCGGCGTCTTTCGACGACGCCGCCGGCGTCGTGAACGCCAACGTCGCCTCCACCGCCGCGCTGCTCGCCGCCGCCGCCGAGTTCGGCGTCGACGCGTTCGTGCTCGGTTCGTCCGGGTCCGTGTACGGCGACGGCGCGCGGGACCCCTCGCGAGGCCCACGCGCGTCGCGCGAGACGGACGCGACGGACGACCCGGAGTCCCCGTACGCCGCCTCCAAGCGCGCCGCCGAGCTCGTGTGCGCGGCGTTCGGCAAGAGCCGCCCGTCGATTCGGCGGGTCACGGCGTGTCGCATCTTCACCACGTACGGCGAGCGCGGCCGGCCGGACATGGCCGTGTTCCGCTTCGTGCGCGCCAGCCTGCGCGGCGAGACCCTGTTTCGGTTCGGGGACGGAGAGTCCTCCTGGCGCGACTACGCGCACGTCGAGGACGTGGCGCTCGGTCTGTTCGAGGCGATGCACCGCGACGACGACTCCGGCGCGGCCTTCGAGGCGGTGAACGTCGCGTCCGGCGTCCCGACCAGGCTGAGGCGCCTGATCGAGACGGTGGCCTCCGCGTGCGGCGGCGACCCCGCCGCGGTCGAGGAGCGGCCGCCGAGGCCGGGGGACGTCGGCGGGACGTTCGCGGACGTCGCCGCCGCGGAGGAAATCCTTGGGTGGCGCGCGGAGATCGGTCTGCGCGAGGGCGTCGCCAGGACGGCGGCGTGGTACGCGTCCCCCGCGTCCGAGCCGTGGCGGGATCCGACGCCGCGAAGAGAGCGGGACCCTGAAGAAACGGTGGTAGACTGACTAACTAAGAGTAGTCTACAAAAAAAAAGTCTAGCTAGAGCTCGCTGATGCGGTATTCGGCACGTATACCCTCGCTACGGTGGCTCGCGACCCGCCCGAGGCTCGTCGTCGCGGTCGCGGTCCACCGCGTCGCGAGCGCGCCTCAGGATGCCCACGATCTCCGCGAGTCGGTCGACGTTTTCCTCCCAGGGGTCGACGTCGAACGACTCCACGAACGCGTCCGAACGCGTCCGGCGTTCGGTCTCCTCCGCCGCGGACTCGCGCGACGGCACGGAGACCACCACATCGACGCGCTCGCCGACGCCGCGCGTGCCGGCGCGGGTGCAAAACTCGAGCCCTTCCTCGAATTTCGGGCCGTGGTGTCTTTCGCCGTACTCGCGCTCGCACACGTCGCGCACCGCGAAGAAGTGCGTCTCGTGCACCAAGTGTCGCAGAGGCTCGAAAACGTTCGCCAGCCGCGCGAGGAGCTCTTTGGCTTCGACGACTCCGACTCTCCCCCGCGACGACGATTCGGTACCGGCGAGTTCGCGTACTAAACGCCGGAGCCCACACGCCCCGAGCGCCCCGAGCTGCAGCTGGTTGATCCCCGCCTTGCGCGCCAGGAGCTGTTGGCACAGCACGCCGTCCGCGCGGTCGTCGCGATCGGGAAGCCCGGCGCGAAGCGTCCGCGACTCGCGCCGAAGGTACGCCGCCGACGCGCCGAAGGCGCAGTCGTTGAGCCAGTTGTGGTTGATGGACAGGCAGTCCGTCTCGTTGTGCACCTGGTGCGCCCAGCACGAGGGCACGAACAGGAGTGCGCCGGGAGGCTGGTCCACCGCGATGGGCGCCGCGCGCGCCGCGTCGGGGTAGTCCGCGCGGACCGCCGGGAGCCTCGCGGCGCGGACGTCCGGGATGAGACGCCCCGAGCCGTCGCGGTGCCGCAGACGCTTCGCGCGGCTCGGCGGGACCATCAGCCACTTTTTGCGGCCGCACACGTTGACGGACCACGAAAACGAGCGCGCGACGTCGACGTGCATGGGCGTCCACGTGCCCTGAACGCCGCAGTACACGAACCGGTACGACCCGGGTCGGAGCCTATTGGGATCGTCTTCGTCCTTTTCCTCTTCGTTTTCGTTTTCGTTTGCTGCGCGTCCTGTTCCTAATCCTTCCGCGTCGTCGTCGTCGTCGCCGCCGCGCGCCGACGAGCAGAGCGCGTCGTCTTCGTTCGACCAGGAGCTGTTGAGCCAGTCGTCCCGCACGTGCGGGGGCGTGTCGTACGCGCGGTACGCGGGGAAGTCGCGGACGAAGTTCCAGTCCTTGACGTAGAGCTTCTCGCGGGCGTCCGCGCCGGCGGAGGCGCGTTTCCCCGTGGCGGAACTCCGCCACCACCTCGCGAACTCGCGAAACGGCATCTCGCGGCGTTTCAGGTCCGTGTCTATCTCTTCGTCGCAGTCCACCACCAGCACCTTAGCGTCCCCGAAGAGCTCGGACATGGCCACAACGTCGGGCTGGCCGTCCTTCGTGACCCACTCGCGGCGCGCGCGCCAGTCATCGGTGAGGCCGGTTATCATGACGGGCAGGTTTTTGGCCATGAACTCAGCCCTGAAGGCTTCGGGGGAAAGGTCTTCGCAACGCACCGTGGGCACGGCATCGCACGAGGGAAACCGGCTCTCCCGATCCTCCAGCGAAGCTTGCCCCGGGATCCACGGCATGGTCGTGCGACACCTTCCGCGTCCTCCGCGACGAGCGACCACTCGACGGCGCGCCGTCGAGTGGCCATCTGGCGGAGCGCGGTCGGTGCAAAATGGTTTCATCGTTTCGCCGTGAAGCGCCACCACCGGAAACCCGAGTGTGCCCACTTCTCGGTGCGCGGGATGGAGGGCAAGCTGAAGGTGCTGTGCCTCCACGGCTTCACCCAGAACGCGGAGACTTTCCGGGCGAAGACCGGCTCTGTGCGTAAGAGCCTGAAGTCGAAGGTGGAGTTCGTGTTCCTGGACGCCCCGCACTCCGCGGCCGGGTTCTTCGACGAGGCGGACCGATCCGCGCTCGGCACGACCGATGGCGCGGATGCGGACCCGGTGGGCCCGAGGGCGTGGTGGCTGATGGGCGAGAACGACGCGGAGGACGGAGCCGAGGCGACCGAACCCAAACGCGCGGATCGAGAGGGCGAAAGCGGCGGCGAGAAGCCCCGGGTGCGCCCCGCGCAGAGCACGAACATGCGGGGTTGGGAAGCCACCGAACGTTTGCTTCGCGACGCCGCGTCGGCGCTCGGGCCGTTCGACGGCGTGCTCGGCTTTTCGCAGGGCGCGTCCACCGCGGCGCTGGCGCTGGCGACGATCCCCGAGCTTCGGAACACCGTGACGTTCGCCGTGCTCTTCTCCGGGTTCGAGCCCATGGACCCGCGCGCGGCGGCGAAGCTGAGAGATTCAGCCGGCGGCGGCGGCGCCGGGGTGCGCGGGGTGCGGTCGCTCCACGTGCACGGCGTCGCCGACCGGATGGTCGCGAGGCGCAGGGCGGAGGCGCTGATGGGCGCGTTCGAGGAGCAACCCGAGCTCTTCTCGCACGAGGGGGGGCACGGCGTACCGTCCTCGAAGCCGTTCAGGGAACGGCTGAAGCAGTTCGTGCTGGAGGGGTAGAGTCAAGGGAGTGGAAAGGTGGCGTCTCAACGTACGCGTAGCGACGGCGTATTTTTTTTACTTTTGTAAAAGTGATTCCACCTCGCGCGCGCCGCCTCCGCGCGCCGCTTTGGCGCGCGTCTCCCGCGACCCCGCTCCGCTGCGTCACGAGCTGGTGTACTGGTAGATCTTGGACACCGCGTGGAGCATGGTGACGAACGCGAT
>Ga0181563_10005187_pt1 | contig 11971 bp, 8 predicted proteins | sample 011ome_25_FD_133759 | JGI IMG/M metagenome (GOLD analysis project Ga0181563, IMG submission 133759) | Coastal salt marsh microbial communities from the Groves Creek Marsh, Skidaway Island, Georgia - 011512CT metaG (megahit assembly) | ecosystem: Environmental > Aquatic > Marine > Intertidal zone... | reverse complement strand
CGAAACCACGCACACGGTTCGCACTGGTCATCACGAACGTGGCCAAGGCGAAAAACGTCGACACCGGGCGCGCACGACACTTTAGAGAAGGCAAAAAGAGCGAAAAGGTCACCTCAGGCGCGGGCACGCAGCGCGGCGGCAAAGGGTCGTCTAAAACCACCCGTTCGCAGCGTACGAACAAAGCATATAAGACATACATTTCTGGGCGACCGAGCGTGGATGATGTGGATCGAGCGTCGAGAGGTGATAAGACGAAGGTGATGGGCGTTGTAGAACGCGAGGCTCCATACAGATTGACGCGGGACGAGCGTCAGGCGTGGGAACGGGCGAAGAAGCGAGGAAACGTCAATGGATTCGTGAATGGCACTGGTGGGGGTGGTGTGTTGGAGATGCAGTCTAAGCAGTCGTGCGCGTTAGCGCCGCATAGGCATCCGTTGATTAATACTCACCGGTTGTGGTGCGACGCAAAGAGCGCGGCGTTCATCGTGATTGAGCAGGATCAAGTCACCGGTGCGGATGAAATCGTTGTAGATTTGAGTACCTTGCGTTTAGACGCAGATTGGGCGTGTCGAGAGATGTTAGTTGAGCTCGCTAGGGAACTTGGTGGGGACGCGGTGCACGTCGAGGATGGGTGCGCGGATGAAGAGCCACTCGAGGCGCAAATGCGGTACATAGAAGTCACCGAGCGCGGTTTGCTAACGGCTGACTCCGTATCTACGAGTGTGGACGATGATGACATCGATGTATCGGTGAAGCCACCGCCGGCAGAGGCGATTGAAGAGGCGGAAGCCGCCATCGCGGCGGCTGCCGAACGCGTTCGTGCGCTCAAGGATTCTGGCGCTACGAACGCTGACGACGCAGTCAAAGCCAGTGTACAAACCTTACTCGAGCTCAAAACATCACTCGTTACGTTACAAGTCGCCGCCGCTGCTGCCGCCGCTCCCGAGGATGCCTCAAACACTATCGATGCCGCCGTCAAAGGCGCCGAAGACATCGACGCCGACGCCGACGCCGACGCCGTCGACGTCGAGTCCAACACCGCACGCATCGCCGAGGAAGCCCGCAAATCGCTCGAATCGCTCCCAATCCACGGTCTCCCTGAGCGTTTCATCCGTTTCAAATGCCCGGATCGCCCCACGGCGAAGTCTCTTGCCAAGGCGTTTGCTCACGCGGATCTCGTCCAGCGCCAACTCGAGCAAAATGTATCATAATATAGATTCAGTATGCCTATATATATATTATTTATTGACATCGAAAAAGTGCAGCCGCCACGAGCGCAATGCGCTACGAAGACGCCGCCGCCGCCGTCGATAGAACGCGACGCGCGCACCGAACGCGCACACGCACGCACGGTTCATACACGTACGCTACATCGCCGTCACCTATCGGTCGATTCGTCATGTCGCTCACCGTGAGCCCGCACCACGCCTCGTCGCGTATGAGTGCGAAAACCTCCACCGCCGCCACGCGCCTGCGCACGCGTTGTGCGTCGCGATCGGCGCCCACCGCGGCGCACACGACCGCAGCGCGCGCAACGCACTCCACACACGCTTGTTTTGGCGCGCGGCGGTGCGTGAAGGTGCGTGCGGCGTCGACACCGTCGTCGACGTCGACGGAACAGAGCGAGACGTATGGGTACGAAAACTTTCCAACGCGAGACGCGGTGAAGGAATCCGCACGTCTCGCCGCGGAACTCAACGTGCGCGTGCCGAAAAATGAGGCGTATCAGCAGACAATCAGACGCAGTGTGACGTACGCTGGGGTTGGATTGAGAAGTGGAGAGGTGGAGTTGATGCGCGTGCGACCGGCGGGGGCTGGTGAGGGACGATATTTCGCGCGCGTCGCGAAAGGAACGATTGATGCGTCGAGCGTTGAGATGAACTCGGAAGTGACGTATAGTGACGAAGAAGCAGAAGATGCGTTGCTTGAGCGAGTGCGTATGGCGTTGAGTAATGATGAGGAAGCAAAGGCGGAGATACGCGCGCGCGCAGAGGCTACGCGGGCGGAAGCGCAGGCAAAGATCGAAGCTCCTGAGACTGGCGTGGTGGGTGAAGCGCGCGCGCGCGCGTGCGTTGACGCGGTAGTCGAAGACGTGCGATTGAGCTCGGAACTTAAGGGTGATGGAGATTTCGTCGTGCGTGGCGCCGAGCATTTGTTGAGTACGCTTGAAGCCATGGGGGTTGATAACTGCCGCATCGAGCTCGAAGGCTCGGGCGAAGTCCCGATCTTGGATGGTAGTGCTTCATCGTACGCATACGATCTTTGCAAAATTGGTTTGACACCTGCGGTGTCGAGTAGCGGTGCTGAAGAGCCTCGCATGGCGTGGAAGTTAACGGAGAATGTCATGGTGCAAGAAGGCGACGCCTTTATGATGCTGAATGTCGACGATTCTACGAAACTCACGTATGGTATTGATTTTACGTACAAAAGTACGGCTATTGATAAGCAGTGGGAAAGCTGGACGCCTACCGAGGACGCGCCGTACGCGTTGCACATCGCACCCGCGAGAAATTTTGGTACGCTGCAAGATTTTGTTGCGTACTATCGCGCGGGTTACATTAGAGGCGGCTTGGAGAATTGCGCGCTAGTCGCGAACGGAGGGGAGTACTGGAACGCACCTCTTCGCTTAAATAATGAACCAGCGCGTCACAAGCTCATTGATTTGATCGGCGATTTATCTTTACTCGCTGAGCCTGGGATGAGTGGCGTTCCGGTTGGACACGTCGTCGCATACAAGGCCGGCCATAAGCTTCACGCCAAATTCGTCCGTGCCGTTGCAAATGCGGCCAAAACGAAGGTTCCGGCTCAAATCTGGTACTCTGGAGACGAATAGTAGATGATTTTCACTCCCTTCATAGCATATATAGCCTCTAATCCTTGTTACCAAACTTTTCACAACTTTGTTTTACACACAAACACTTGTGTCAAGCCATGTGGCATCACAAACCTCGACTCCACACAGCACGTCGTTCTTCATCGCGTATACATATGCAAAATCATGGAATTGAATAAGTCTGCGGAGGAAGGTAGCACGAGTGATGCAGAGTCGACACCCAGGTGTAGCGGCCGGGATGTTTCGCCATCGTTGCGAAGAGCGCATACAGTTGTCAATGTGGGAAACCACAACAGGGATTTTATGGATCACCACGACACAGATCGTACCGCAATCACGAAAAACTCGTCATTAGTTGCATCTCTTATTGCCTCACAAAATCCTCAACCAACAGTACGACGCACGACTTCTCTTCCTTCACAGTTGCTGCAGATGCGAATGGCCGATTCCAACAACTTCATGAACTTCAAGGGTGTTTCGCGCGAATTGTGGCAAACACGATTCGATGCACGCTACGTGGACTCCATTAAAGGGATTGAATATAACCTCGGCGCGTTTGACACTGCGGCAGCGGCTGCGAGAGCCGTGGATTTACTTGCGTTGAAACATGGAAACTTCAGCGAACCATACTTGAACTTTCCTCTTCGGCAATACGAGGAGGATATTTCTGTATTAGAAACATGCACCGTTGCTGAGTTGGTCGATACGTTGAATGAAGTTTCGCGCAGGGTAGAGCGACGCACATCGCGATTTAGAGGAGTTGTGCCGGTGGAGGAAGGTTTCGAGAGTCGCATTGAGGTGCGACGCGAATGAAACGTAGTGTTTGAGCGCTTTTTTGCATTGCAGTCAAATTTCAATTTTATCCTACATCACTATGTACCACCGCGCGGCGGCACCAGCTGCTTTGAATCGTCTAATTTTCTCGACATGCGTCGAGAGCGAAATAATTATTTGCGGTCCGAAAGTATGCGTTCTAAATCAGTGATATCATCCTCTTCGTCATATGACGACACAAAGTGCGAATTTTGCACCCAGTTCTTTGGATAATAAGGCTGCGCACCAAAGCTGTCGTCATCATCGTCATCACTATAGTAATCATGAATACTCCATTGTGGCCTAGCGTTCTTGGACGGAGTCCAGACGTTTTCGCCTGAACCGAAAGAGTCTGATCGAATGCGCATCGCTTGGCTTTTGAGACCACCAGAGAGTGAATTTTCACCGAACACCGATCTGTTGACATCTGGAAGAGGAATAACGCCTGAAAGCCAGCGACCAATGGCGTGACCGCTGAGTTCAATGGTACCATTTTCAAGACCTCCAGCATAGTTGATACGTAAGCGTCTCAACAATACCAGCACACGCTCACCCGTTCTCGTGAGACGGATGAGCGCCTCGTCGACGGGACCAGTGGCGTTTTCCTTGGCAATAGTCGCTACTTCATCGTCCGAGCGAACGCGAATCAACATGGATGGAATGCGCACATCTAGGCCGTGTGCATCCGTACGCCGACGGACTACACGTAACCAAGTGAGCACCATAACTTCAGCCGCAGCCGGAGGGAAGTCTCGAATATCGTACATAAAGTCTTCCTCTTCCAAGCCAAACTTTGGCACGAGTCCCAAGCTTTGTGCTTCTTCGTACATGATGAGTGCCTGTACTGGGTAGTAAGTTCGTGCGTCTTCGTGTGAACTCGCTTCGTGACTCGCAGCCCGTGCAGCCTCGCTCATGTCTGATGCGCTGAGCTCATCCGTCGTTGGCGGGCGCAAGCAACACAACATGGCAGAAATGGTCTCCATGCGCGGCTTAACTCCAGCTAATGTGGCTTCATGATAAGCCGCCACGGCTCTATCGGCCCACTCTCCAACGGCGTTGTTTCCTTCTTCTTCTGATACGGATCCAAACTCGCTTGGTGGCTTGTACGACCGCGTACTCAAATCGGTGAGCTTTCTAATGTGCGCCAACGTAAGACCAATGATCAAGTTGAGCGCAATCTCCGAGTTGGGGTTACCAGCCGCGCGTGAATCTTTGTACACCTTCCACGCCATCTCTACGTTGTTGGCACGCGCGCACGCGACGAGAAGTTCACGCCAGGTGATTCCATCGGCTTCGTAACCGTAACTCTTCATCGTGTCCACCATCGCAAACGCGCGATCCATGTCGCCGGTTCGAGCAAATCCTGAGACGAGCGCATTACAAGTGGGAAACGTCGGGCGCATACCGCACTCCATAGCGCGTTGGAAGTAGTTCCACGCGCCATCGTTATCCCGCGCCCACGTGAAAGCCATAATCAAACCTTCGTAGGTGACTGCATCCGGCTCAAAACCAGCATCTTCCAGTCTGTTCGCGCTCTCGACGGCGAGTTCGGGCCTATCTTCGCGCGCGTGCGCGGCGATGAGCGCATTATAGCACTCAATTGGCACCCTGATTCCCCGTTTCTTGGCGTTTGCAATGATCTCTTCCACCTTTGCGCTATCGCCTTGACGAGCCGCGATACCAGAAAGCGTCGCGTACAGCTGCGGCGACGGGCGAACGCGGTGCTTGCGCATATCCGCCATCAACTCATCACAAAAGTCCTCATCCCCGTTGGATCCCGCGACGTGCATCATCGTCGCATAACTCATCGCATCGCCTACAATACCCTCATCGTTCATCGCGTTCCATGTCTCCTTAGCTTTGGCCACGTTACCCATGGTGCCGTACGCCTTGATGAGCACCGTGTAAACCTCAGACGTCCGCTTGACGTTGGCCTTGGTCATCTCATCAAAGAGCTCAAATGCTCTCGTGAAATCTCCAGCCTTGACGGCACACGAGATAACTGAGGTGTATGAAAACGAATCTGGCTTCAACCCCAGTTCCTTCATTTCAGCGTACACTTCACTAGACTTTTCAACAGCCTCGCTTCGCACATTCTTCACCGTCGCCGCCCGCGAGCAAGCGTTCAACAAGCTATTCATGAGCGCAATATCCGGTTGCAACCCTTGGGCAATCATCTCATCGTGCAGCGCAAAGCATCTGTTCAAATCGAGTCGAATTTGATGCTCGTCCGCACTGTGACGCTTAGACCCAGCGGTATTCTTCAAAATATTACGCTTGAGGGTGTCCACGAGTGCTCCGTACGTGCGTTCGTTTGGCGCGACGCCTTCAGACTTGAGTCGATCGTACACCTCAAACGCGCGCGAAACATCACCAGCCTTGGAACAAGCAGAGATTAATGTCGTGTACGCGCGAATGTCGGGGTGGAATCCAGCGTCAATCATCACCACGAGTGCCGCAAAGGCGGAACGCGAGTCTCCAGCCGTCGCGCACGTGCGTAACAGCATGTTATACGGACGAATATCCTTGCTCTCAAGCAACAAGATGAACTCAAAACCAACGGAAACGACCTTACGAGACTGACACATATCAAAGAAATCCCGATGCGACACTCTGGCGGCGATGTTCCCCACCCCATTCGCCTTCATCATCTTCAATACGTCGACGGCGTCGTGCAAGCGCCCCACGCGCACCAAATCCCTGTACAACGCGAAATACGCCCCATGATTCTCATACCGCTTCTTCTCATCAACCTTCCCATCGATCGCTGGCAACTCTGCCAATAACTCCTCCAATGGATCCCCACCAATGACGCGACTCGCATATTTCTGAGCTCGTCCTTCGTTCGCTCGATCCGAAATCGCCCCCGCCTCGACGCCGCGCTTCGACCCACCCCTCGCGCCCTCCCCTCGCGCCCTCGCTCCATCCCCGCCCGCGCGCACACGCGCCCGCACCCCCGGCCGCGGCGCGTGAAATCCATCGTTCCCGTTATTCGCGCGCGCAATCACGCCCTCGCGCCCATCGAGCGCCATTCGCGCCGTCAAACCGACGCGCGCGCGACCCGCGCCATACCCTCCTCGCCCCCACCGCGCGCCGCGCTCGAGCTCGCGTGCACCCTCGCCGCTCGCCCGCCCATCGCCCCTGGCGCGCGCGCGCGCGACGCCGCAAACACCCACGTGCGTCGCACGCCCCGCGCTCGCGCGCGACGACGCCAGCGACATCGACGACGACGACGACGCCAACATCATTCGCGAACCCCTGCTCCGAAGAGGTCAACTCAACGCCTCACCGCGTCCTCCGTCGCGGACGCCTCACGCGCGCGAGACGACGAGACGACGAGACGACGAGACGACTTTAGTGCCGGTGCGTGTGCGTGTGCGTGCGCGTGCGCGCGCCGCAAACTCGTCGGACGCGGTCGCGTGCGCGACGTGCTGTGCCGCGCGCGCGCCGCAAAAACAAAAAAGACACCCTCATCGCGATACCCGCGATCGCGAATTCGTGTGCACGCGATCGATGCGTGGCGTCGATCGATCGCGAATTCGATCGACGCGGCGTGTGGGTCGATGGACGAGGCCCCCTGTGGTGGTTCGGACGCGTGGGTGCATCCGTCGGGGGGGCCCCGCGCACGCGATCGATGCGTGGCGTCGATCGATTGCGAATTCGATCGACGCGGCGTGTGGGTCGTCGGTCGTCGGTCGTCGGTCGTCGGTCGTCGGTCGTCGTCACTGTGCGTCGCGATGCGTCGCGTGGAGGCGTGGCGGTGCGCGGTGGCGTGCGGCGAGCGCGGTGCGTTGGCGGTGTGTTCGCGCGCAGTCGCGGCGTCATCCACGCGCAGATGCACATCGTCATCATCAGCGTCGTCGTCGTCGACGACGACGACGGATGATATAGGCACGGATGTCAAGGCACGGGAGATGGAGATTGCTATCGATCGCGCTGGGTTGCGACGGGCGCTCGAGCGACGACGACAGGAGCGTGAGACGACGACGACGGAGGCGACGCCGCGGGCGCGGAGCGGTTTGATGGCGTATTTAGAAGACGCCATTCGCTTCGCGGGTGGGTCTATACCCGTGAGTGAGTACGTGCGTGAAGCGTTGACGCATCCTGAACACGGGTATTACATGCGCGGGGATGTGTTTGGTGCGAAAGGGGATTTTGTGACGAGTCCAGAGATTTCGCAAGTGTTTGGCGAGCTCGTGGGTGTGTGGGCGGCGTTGCAGTACGAAGCGCTCGGTTCGCCCGAGACGTTGCGCGTGGTTGAGTTCGGACCCGGTCGAGGGACGCTCATGGCGGATTTATTGCGCGGTACGAGTAAGTTTAAGAAGTTTAGCGATGCGATGAGTGTGCATTTTATAGAAGTGTCGCCGGCGTTGAGGAAAATTCAAGCGGAAACGTTGCGGTGCGAGGACGTAGAGATGACGAGTGCGAGTGCTGGAGATGGGTTACGAGTTCCTAAAAATGTGACAAGGGATGAAGAAATGAAGAACTCTGGTTCGGTGAATCAATCATCGACATCGGCGTCGGCGAAATCACCGGTGGGCGAAGCGCGGGCTCGCGGTACGTCTGGCATAAATGGCGCGTCGGTGAGTTGGCACGACGGATTAGAAAGCGTCCCGAGCGGGCCAACGCTTGTGATTGCGCACGAATTTTTCGATGCGCTACCAGTTCGCCAGTTTCAACGCACCGAGCGTGGGTGGTGCGAGAAGCTCGTGACGATTGACAGCGACTTGCTCGAAACCGACGCCGGCGCGGAGAAAACCGCGACGCCAAAGCCCGAGAAAGTTCCAGGGCGCGAATTAGAAATGGTGCTCTCACCCGGCCCGACACCCGCGAGTCACATGCTCGTCTCAAGAAGATTGAAAGGCGTGCCGCAGCACATCGTCGACGGTTTGCGTTTACTCGAACTCAGCCCGCCGAGCTTGTCGCTTTGGGATCGTCTCGCCGAACGTATCGAGCAACACTCGGGCGCCGTGCTCGCGATCGATTACGGCGAAGAAGGTCCGCTTGGGGATACTTTGGAGGCCATCAAAGATCATAAGTTCGTGCACGTGTTAGATTCACCCGGCGAGGCTGACTTATCGGCATACGTGGACTTTGGTGCGCTTCGTCAAATCATCGACGAAAAACCAAACTCTGGCGTGACGTGCCACGGTCCGATTACGCAACAGCAATTCTTGCTCTCGCTTGGTTTGATACCGCGTCTTGAAAAGCTCGTAGAAAACGCTACTAGTGAGGCTCAAGCTGATGAATTAATCAAAGGTTGTGAAAGGCTCGTGAGTGATTCCAAAGGTGACGCCGAGGCGAAGGAACCGCCAGGTATGGGCGTGCGTTACAAGGCGATGTGTCTCGTGAGCCGCGGCTTGCCCAAACCAGCGGGATTTTAGAAGTATTATTAGCGCGTATTGTGAATTAAAAATTAAAGTGTCAATGTATGAATACGTGTGTTTTACAACAAAAATGTATCTATGGCTATGTATTATGATTTCATGAATGAAAAGAATGACAAAAATGTACCTAGCCGGCGAGGACTGAGGCGCGCGCGCAAACGTCGTATTTCAACATCAGCGAACGTCTCATCCACCACGCAGCGTGCGGTGCGTTTCACAAAAAACAACAAATATTTTAGAATAGAGAAACAAGAGAAAGATCGTTTTGGAAATTTCCGTCGAACCCCAAACCGCCGATGAGGAGCAAGCAGCCATTTCTGGCTGGCATCATCACGTGGCCGGTGCGATGTTCTCGAACGTGAGCGCGAGATTTGCCTAGGGCAGTTGTTTCGCCGTCGTTCTCGTCAATCACGGGGTGTTGAACTGGAAGCCATTTACGAGCAGTCGTGTCGAGCATGCAAAAACCACTTTGGAAAAACGTCAATCCTTGCATAGACGCTAAACCTTCCTCGCCAGTGGCGTACTTGCCGATTGTGCCCGCCAACGCGCTTCCGCGTCCGCCGCAAAGAATAATTCTATCGCCCAAGACGACAGCGGCGTGGCCAACTCGAGGAGAAGGCGGAATACCAGTGACTTTGAACTCTTCCCATCGTAACTTTTCTTTCGGCACACCGACAACGTCGAGTTTCCACACGTCGTTGAACACCTCGGAGATGTGACAGCCGCCGAAAATAAAGAGAGAAGAGCCGACGAGCGAAGCCGTTTGACCCGCGCGTGGAGGCGGACAAGAACCGATACCGTGGTGAGCGCCGTCGATGAGTAAAGTCCAAGTAGCGATGAAACGTCCTTGCTCTTGTGAGATCTCAAGAAGCCACGTATCGGCAAAGCAATGCGTGGTGTTTGAGCCGCCAAACAAAAGAAGCTTGCCATCAAACGCGACGGCGGAGTGTCCCCATCTCGCGTCTGGAATGCGACCATTGATGTTGCTTGGATGCGCGCGAACGATGGGTTCGTGCCACGTCAATCCAACTCCAGTCGTAGCCGCATCACCCACGCGCGTGCCGTCGTCGGCGCAAAGAATACGTAAAGAATTAGAAAAGCCTTCGAAAAAGCCTTGCGAGCCGCCAAAAAGGGCGACGACTTCGGAATCGTCGCAGCCGTTGACAGACATGGCTGTCAACGTTCCTGAACACCGAGGAAACGGCGGCTCGTGCGAGCTCCCGACATGCAACTGTTTCAGTTGCAACCCGTCGTTGCGCTGATTCAAATCCAACAAGTGTAAGTCGTTGTAAAAGTCGCTCCCTCCGCCTTGGCCGCCAAAGAACAAAATTTTACTCCGATCGCCGACGGCGGTGCAACGATGGAGATAGCGCGCCGCGTACTTGGACTCCGCCGGCGCCAAGCCGTAATCACGCGTCGTCGAACTCCACGCCAACGATTGAGGTTCAGGCTTGTACCAACTCTTATACTTGAGCATCCATCGCGGCGCTTCGCGCGTATCCGTCTCGCGCCGCCGTTCGCCCGCCGCGCGCTCGGGAAGCAACACCTCGGCTTCCATCCCAAGCTTGCTCGCTAATAAATCCCGCCACACCCGCTCACTTTGCGTCGCGCTCCAAAACGCCTTACACGTCATCGCACACGCCGCAACATCCCGCTCGCGTCCGAGCGCGCGCACAATCTCCACCACCACGTCCCTCGGCAACCCGCTCGCGTGGTCCATCTCCCCCGGGTTTGGCGCCGTAAACGCCTCGCTCGCGCGCGGCGACCGATTCATCCCACACGTCCCCCGAATGTGATCATCATCATCCGCACACATCGAACACCCATCCTCACATCGATAACCCGCCTTTGCGCCACCACGCGTAATCACGCACACAGACGTCCCATCACCATCATCACTTTTCCCCCCACTCGCGTGCTGACGCGTGCGCGCGCGCGTGCGCGGCGGGCTCTCCCGCGCCTGCGCCCTCGCCCCCGCGCACGGCTCGGCGTGCGCCGCCGCCGACGACGGCGACACCGGCGTGCTCGCACGAACCCTTAATCGCGTCGTTCCCGATCGCCCCGTCGTCGTCGTCATAGTCGTCACCGTCGTCCCGTCGCTCGCCGCGCTCGAGACCCCATCGTCGTCGTCGCTTTTCACGATGCCCTCGCGCATCGCGATGATGCCGTCGTGCGAACGCCGCCGCACGCGCGTGAACATCACGATCGACGACGGACGACGACGCTATGACGAATATATTTACTAGGTATATATATATATACACACACCCACCGTCGTCGTCGTCGTCGTCGTCGTCGACGCGCGCGACAGTGATGCGAACGCCTCACCCGTGGCCGCGCAACGACCGAACGCCTCGACTTTACGGCGGTCGCGCGGTGGCGCGCGCGCGCGCGGACGAGATCTCGAGATCACGTAGTGCGCGCGCGCGATCGCTGTATGGCGCGACATGGGTTCTATAAAAACTTAGATTATATATATGACAAGTCAAATGATGGAACTATTTTGGTGTGATATATGTATATATGCGTCGTGTGTACTACTTTGAATGTGTGTTCAACACACGCGACGCACGCGACGCACCTCGTGACGCATCGTCTATATGCGATTTTCTAATAAACGCGGCGTGGTGTGACCATTTTTCTGACCTCGTGGTGGGGGGTGTGTCGCTGGTCGTGATTGGTCGATTGGCACCTCGTGGGGGGTGTGTCGCTGGTCGTGATTGGTCGATTGGCACCTCCCTCTCCAGTCCCTCTGACGGGGCACTCTGACGGGGGTCTCCCCGCGATGCGATGCGCGAGTGTGTGTCGCGCGTTCGCCGTGCGTCGTGCGTGCCGTGCGTGCGTGCGTGGACGTCGTCGGCGAAATCGCGTATACATATCGCACACAAAAACATATTTCACCGCCAATCCAATCGCGCCCGTGAAGGCGTCGTCCGTG
>Ga0181563_10005184_pt1 | contig 11974 bp, 14 predicted proteins | sample 011ome_25_FD_133759 | JGI IMG/M metagenome (GOLD analysis project Ga0181563, IMG submission 133759) | Coastal salt marsh microbial communities from the Groves Creek Marsh, Skidaway Island, Georgia - 011512CT metaG (megahit assembly) | ecosystem: Environmental > Aquatic > Marine > Intertidal... | reverse complement strand
CCAAGCAAATTGAGCGCAACAAGCCAATCAAAGCCTACGCGAATCATTCAATGTACAGCGATACTGAGCCGTATGAGGTCATCAAGATCTGTACCGAAAACAAAGTGATCGTCCGTCAGATGCAAGCTGAGCGCTCACCAGACTGGAAGCCAAACATTGTAGCTGGTGGCTTCTTTGGTCACTGCACCAACAATGACGACCAGCGTAACGCGTGGGTCATTGAGCCTTGGGGTGCAGGCGGTGAGGTCACTATACGCTGGTCTAAAGCTAAGCGGCAGTGGCAGTCGGCTGACGGCAGCCGGTTCTACATGTCTGACCAGCCGGTCAAACGCTACGACTTTAACTTTTAGGTGGTAGCTATGATCAATCCTACTTTTGACAGCGGCTGCTCAATTCAACCTAAGTACCCAAGAGTGGACAAAGACCCGCGCTTGGTACCCATCGCCACAATCATCCATTCGATGCGCGAGGAGATCCGTGACATCGAGTTTGATGAGCCGCACATCGATACATCCAGCCGGCGTACCGTTCTCGAGGGTCTCGAGGCACTACGCGCTGCTGGCACCGAATACATCCCGACATTCTGATAGTGGAGAGCACCATGAAACTCAGTATTTGCCTCAATAAGTTTGCAAAGATTATGTGGCCACAGAAAAAGCATCGCCGCGACAGCATGCAGCGTATTCTCCGGTTCATCGACTTTGCCGGTGACATTGGTCTGGACGATGTGCGCGCGGATCAGGTGTATGACTTTATGGACTACCTACGACAGGACGGCCTCACAGAGGCCACTGTTAACCGGTATGTCGCTGCAATTCAGTCCGTTATGACCTTCGGGCGCAAGAGCTCAATTAGTACCAAAAAGTTTACGATTGAGACCACCAAGGAAGACAACCGCATCCGGTACTTTACCAGCCTCGAGCTCGATAAGATCGAGCAGTGGTGTCAAATGTCACGAGCACCCCAGTGGTTCGCTGATATGTGCATGGTGGCGCGGTATACAGGTATGCGACATGCTGAGGTGCTAAAAGTCGCGAACAGGGAGCAGGCGAGGATCTACCAGTCAGCAAAAGGTGTCTGGTATGTTGAGCTGATGACCACTAAGAACGGTGACCCTCGCAAAGTACCAGTCTGCAGTCCAAAGGCGGTAGAGGCGATGCACAGATTAGCTGAGGGCTTTGAGTACAGCTCGAACACCTTTTACCGGACATGGGACAGGATGCGTAAAGCTATTGTGGGTAATGATAAGCAGTTTGTCTTTCATGTATTCAGACACACCGCAGCTTCAACAATGGCCAATGAGATGCGTCTTAACAGCGATATTATTGGTATCATCCTTGGACACCGGAACCCCGAAACCACCAAAAAGTACATCCACGCCAAGACAGAAACCTTGGATGACATTGCAATGGAATTTGCAGCAGTTGGGTGATTGCATTTTGTGTCTAAAGGAATAGACTTAATTTTATACGAAGGAGAAAAGAGATGGAAAACAAATGCACTAGAAAATGGCATCGCCGTGTGAGCCTCAAATTCGGTACCACTGTTACTAGCTGGTCTAACCCCAACAACGCACCGCCGATACCGCAGAACCATCCTAATGTAAGCTATGGCTTTATAAACGTATACACCTCACACCCAACTCATCCCCTGAATAACACACTCACAAGTTAACCTAATTACAGTTGATTTACTTATGTTGCCCCATAGCAATGGGTGCAATAAGGGAGTGTGTTCCAATGACTATCAAAACAACAGCTACAACTTTAGACCAGCTTCAGCGCGAAAGAGATATGTTAACCGATGGACACGATCGGTTCATGGAGCGACAAGAGAAGCTAAAAGATCTTAGTGTCGATCGATCGCATTCACAGATACTCAAGCAATCGATAGTGGCTGTTTCCAAAGCTCTCGATGAGAGGCTTGCAGCGGCAGCCGCCCCCGCTAACCACCGTCCATTTTCTTGGATCAATGACCTTCTACCAATTGACAATGAGACACTCGCCTACTTAGGGCTGGTCTGTTGTATGGAGAGCGTTGGGCTCGCAGCGACACGCACGGCCTGCTTACGCACTATCGGGTCACGGATCGAAATGGAGCATTTTGCATCTGGCTTGCGTGAGTACGATAAGAAACTATCGGATCGCGTGGTTGATATTGCTGTACGAAACAGCAGCAGCGAGCATCGTAAGAAAGCCGTGAGATCCATTGCAGCTAAAGAAGGCTACAGCCCAGAGAAATGGTCACAAGAGCGCCGGCTGAAAGCTGCCGCACCTGTACTCTCAGCAATTCTTGAGGCTTCAAATGTGTTTGATGTATGGACACAGATCAAAAACAACAAAACTATTTACCGCATGGGGTTGACCGATGAGGCCTCTGAGGCAATTGCAGATCTGAATGCTGACATCAGTTGGAATGAGCCGGTCTTTACGCCAATGCTAACTGAGCCTAGAGCTTGGATAGATGAAAACAGCGGCTGCTACTTAGACCCCGCCTTAGCATCAGTGACACCGTTGGTGCGTCATGCCTCTAAGAAACAGATGGGTATGATGCGCTCAGCGATTCGCTCAGGGAGCATGGCACCCGCACTATCTGCGATCAATAAGATCCAACAGACGAAATATGTCATCAACGATTATGTCCTCGAAGCGGTCAAATGGTCTTGGGCTAATGATTTGCAGCCAAATGACAGCTTCCCGAAAGGCACCAAGATCCCTCAAGTTGAGTTCCCTGAAAACTATGAAGAACTAGGGACTGAAGAAAAGAAGGGGCTGCGGCTGGATCGCAGCGGTATCCGGCTACTAAATAAGCAAGTGGACACCGATCGCACCATGATCCAGATGGACATCAAGCAGGCTGAAGACCTACTTAACTATGATGGTTTTTGGGTGCCGATGTCTTTTGATTTCAGGGGCAGGGTCTATCCAATCCCATCGTTCAACATGCATCGGGCAGACCACATCAAAGCCATGTTCATGTTGGGTGATGCGCGTCCAATCGGTGACAACGGTGCTTACTGGGTTGCGATGCAAGTTGCAAACACTGGTGACTTTAAAAAGATGAGCAAAGCATCATTCAGTGACCGGTTGAACTGGGTGCTTGAAAACGCCGACCGGATTGCAGAGATCGGTAATGACTTCGAAAGCACTTACGATGATGCCCATGAGATTTGTTGGTCGAAAGCCGACAAACCCTTTGCGTTCTTGGCAGCCTGCCGTGAGTTCTATGGGTTCTGGGTTCATGGGACTGCGTATTGCAGCGGCCTGCCAATAAATCTGGATGGGAGTAACTCGGGCATTCAACATTTTAGTGCCGCATCGCTCACTGAATCAGATGCAGCTCTAGTTAATCTTGTACCAAGCGACAAGCCTGCGGATATCTATCAGGCTGTAGCTAACCTCGTGATCGAGATGCTCGAAAAGAAGAAAGAAGATCTCGAGTATCGGGAGTGGCTTGAGTTTGGCATCAGCCGAAGCATCGTGAAACGCAACGTGATGACCTTTGGGTACAGCTCGAGTGTCTATGGGTTCACTGATCAACTGATGGAAGACTTGATGACCCCGCTCAAGAAAGAGGTCACGCGGAAGCAGCGAGATGAGCATCCATTCAGTAATCCACCATTGGCAGCGCGTAAGCTCGCTGAGCTGAACTGGCTGGCGATCAATGAGATCATCGTGGGTGCTTCGGAAGGCATGGCGTATTTCCAAGGCCTCGCCAGAATACTCGCAACGAACAACCACACTATGAGCTGGTTTACACCTGTCGGGTTTCCTGTTGACAACAGCTACTTTAAGAACAAATCGAAGCGGCTGCGGCTGTACCTTTACGATAAAGAATGCAACAGCCAGCTCGAGACTTTCCCGCGTCTAAACTTTCCCGATGAACGGACAGTGGATACTCGGAAATGTGCGAGCTCGATTAGCCCGAATGTGATCCACTCTTGGGACAGTAGTCACCTAATGTCTACGGTTCTCAGTGGGTCATCGAAGGGGATCAAAAGCTGGATGCTCATCCACGATAGCTTTGCAACAATACCGGCACAGACAGCCGTGCTATTCAAAACGGTGCGCGAGACTTTTGTCGATCAATACGACAATGGTTGTCTGTACGATGACATCACGCAGCAACTGCTGGATCATCACCCACTGCCAAAGAATGTGAAGCTACCAACTAAGCCGGCTAAAGGGTCTTTGGATCTCAAGTTGGTACTGCAAAGTGACTACTGTTTTGCCTAGCTGCACTAATGTTGCCCCATAGCACTACGCGCATTTACCTACCCTATCTATCCATAAACGAAAGGACTGGTAATGCACCCCAGAGAAAAGGTCTACGAGCTGGTCGCTCTTCATCAATTGAAGGGTGAGCCAGTCTCGGATGTTCTCATGCAAGAGGCAGAGCGCCTTGGGATCATCATCGACCAGCCGACAATAGAGAAACCATCAGATCAAGGAGTATCAGAAGATGGCTAACAGAGTAAACTTTGAGACCCATAAGGGTACAGCAGTATATCCATGGATTAACCGTGCCGACACACATTTCAAAGACGAAGGTGTTTACAAAACAGGCATCAGAGTTCCAGCGGATCAATGTAAGGATATTAAGGAAAAGGCACTCGAGCTTGCGAAGGAAGAGTTTGGCAAGAAAGCGTCTGCCGCTCGTATGCCTTGGAAGATTGATGATGACACCGGCGAGTTTATTATCAACGCCAAGTCTAAGTATCAGCCTAAAGTCTATGACAGCTCTGGTCAGGTAATTCCACCCAGCCGGCTGCCTGAGATCTGGGGTGGCTCAACTATCAAGATTGGCGGCACTATGAGCGCCTACAATCAATCAGGCAACATGGGCGTCAATTTGCAGCTCAGTAAGATCCAGATCATCGACTTGGCCGAGCGTCAAGAGGGTGGCGACGATGGTGGCTTCGCTGCTATTGCTGGTGGATTTGTAGCAGGGGATGACGATGGCTTCGAAACGGACGATGCGGAAAACGAAGGTGGCTTCGCGGCCAACTTCTAGTTCTTCCGTCAGATCCAGAGCTATCAAGAATGGTTACCGCTCTGGCCTCGAGGATAAAACCTCGAAACAACTAAAGGAGTGCGGTCTCGAGGTACTTTATGAGACCGAGCGGTATGCCTACCGATGGCCATCAAGGCTTTCTACTTATACACCGGATTTCAAGCTGCCCAAGCGAGGCGGCTTTTTTTATGTCGAAACTAAAGGACTTTGGACAGTTCAAGATAGACAGAAATGTCTGCTTGTAATTGACCAATGCGGCATTGATCTCCGGCTCGTGTTCTCCAATGCGAATGCCAAGTTATACAAAGGCTCGCCGACTACCTACGCGGCGTTCTGCGACAAACATGGCATTCCTTGGGCGCACAAATCTATTCCAGACGATTGGATCAGGGAGAGTAAAGATGCAATCAGCAACAGCAGTACAATGGGGTCAGGAGAATGACGCTGGACGCTTCATAGGTCATGAGCCGTGTGAGGCATGTGGTAGCTCCGATGCCAAAGCAACATATGACAATGGGGAGAGAGGCTATGCGGCGCATTGTTTCTCGTGCGGGTTTCACGAAACCTTTGAAGAAGCCGGTCAACCTACCGGCTCAGTCACTCGCTCAGAGGCAGTTTCGCAGGCGGGTTCTATCCAGCCGACGGATCTACTCAAGGGCTCGTGTGAAGCAATCCCCGCTCGAGGACTAACTCAAGAGACCTGTAAAAAGTATGGGTACCTTGTTGGTAAGTATAAAGGTGAACCAGTCCAAATTGCGACTTACTACGATCACAAGGGTACACCAATAGCCCAGAAGATCCGCACCAAGGACAAAGGCTTTGTGCTTATTGGTGACAAGAAAAAGCTGCCGCTGTTTGGATCACATAAATACGCTGGCGGTGACAAACTGGTACTAACAGAGGGCGAGATCGATTGTCTTTCAGTCGGTCAAGTCATGCACAGTATGCCGGTCTGTAGCCTACCAAACGGCGCTCAGGGCGCTGTAAGGGCTATCAAAGACAATTGGGATTATGTGATGGGCTTCAAAGAGGTCTATCTATGTTTCGATATGGACGAAGAGGGTCGCAAGGCTGCACAGGCTGTAGCTGAGCTGCTGCCGGTTGGATCATCCAAAATCGTTCATTTACCATACAAAGACGCTAACGCTTGTCTTTTAGAAGGAAAGCATAAAGACATCATAAGTGCGGTGTTTGAGGCGAAAACCTATCGCCCTGACGGCATCGTGGCCGCAGCCGATGTCAGGCAGTCTCTAGGGGTGGTGGAAGCGGCCTCTGCCATTGCTTATCCATACAAGAGATTGAACGAGATAACTCTCGGCATCCGGTTGGGTGAGATGGTTCTTCTAGCGGCAGGGTCTGGCATCGGCAAGTCTACAATGGCTCGTGAGATTGCCTACAAACTGCACATGGACGGTATGCGGGTAGGCATGATCTGCCTCGAGGAAAGCAACAAGAAGACGGTTTTGTCTTTGGTTGGCATTCACATGAATAAGAACATTGCGGTTGACCGTGATGGTGTGGACGCTGCTGACATCTACAATGCTTTTGATGACATGTTTCCAAGCGATGACCGGCAGATATACCTGTACGATCACTTTGGGTCATCTGAGGTCGATACAATCATCCAGCGTATCCGTTACATGGTCAAAGCGCTCGATGTGCAGTTCGTCATTCTCGATCACATATCAGTCATGATCTCAGGTCTGGCAGTAGCTGATGAGCGCCGTGCCATAGACCTAGCCTGTACGGCTCTTAGAACACTCGTGAGCGAGCTTAACATTGGCCTGATCATGGTCAGCCACTTACGCCGCCCAGAGGGATCAAAAGGGCATGAAGATGGCGAGAAGGTTAGGCTGCGTGACATCCGTGGATCTCATTCTCCGGTTCAGCTTAGTGATATTGTGATTGGCCTACAGGTCAGCCCCGATGACCCGAATGGTGACCTTCGGTATCTACATGTTGCGAAAAACAGGTTCACCGGCGAGTGCGGAGTAGCCGGTGCGGTCAAATACTCGCGTGATAGTGGCCGCCTAACGGATGCCGCCGATACGTTTTAATCACAAAATAAGGGAGCATGGTTATGCAAGTTCCAACATTCGATGAGATCCGTGAGGCTCTCAAAGTTCCAGATGGTCGCGATTATAACAACAAGAACAACTATAAGTTCAGCTTGGAAGCAATGGTTCGTCAGCAGCAGCGTAATAACGCGCTTTTGATGGCTCGAGGTCTTAGGTGGCGTAGAGCTGGAGACAGGGGCAAGTGGGATCATGCTTAATTACAGTTACTATGACACTGCTGGTAAACGTGACCACACGATTATTGGTAGCGGTGAACACTCTGGCCGTAAGGCTCATGTGTTCGAAGAGCCTGATGGCAGCCTCAGTGTGGTCATGATCAATGACACGGCAATCATCAAAACTCATTTATATCCAAAAGTGTCCAAAGCTCACGCAATCAGTGTGGCTGAGCAGTGGGTGCTCGGGTTCTTAAAATAACAGGAGAAACTTATGCAGCAGCGGCTTAGAGAATGGTCTATCGTGACCTTTGACATTGAGACTAACGGTCTCGACCCTGATGTAATCCACTGCCTTGTCGTCCGGTGTATGATCACCAACAAGGTGCGTTGGTTTACTACAGAGAACATGCAAGAAGGTCTCGACCTACTCGCTGCTGCTGATCAAATCATTGGCCATAATATTATTGGCTACGATATTCCCAGCCTTCAGAAAGTCTACAAGTCATTTAAGTTACCTCAAATGTTAATGATCACAGACACCTTAGTGCTCTCTAGGTTACTGTGCGCCGACATGAGCAACGATGACTTTGAAGCTGATTGGGACGGTAAAGGTGTTGCTCTCCCTAAGCGCCTGTACGGTTCTCACTCGCTTCAAGCGTGGGGCTTACGCATGGGCTCACACAAAGGTGACTACACTGGAGGCTGGGAAACCTACAGCGAAGAGATGCTGGAGTACTGCATCCAAGACACTGCAGTCACTGCAGCTCTCTTTCGCAACTTTATGGACATGAAGCCAGACCAGACCGCCGTAGACTTTGCTCATGAACTAGCAATCGTATGCGATGAGGTCGGTAAGTTTGGCTGGACATTCGATGTTAAGAAGGCCACTGAGCTGTACGGAACATTGGCGCAGCGCCGAGCAGATATTGAACGAGAGCTGCACGATCTGTTTGATCCTTGGGAGATCCACGAGGAGTTCATACCGAAGCGTAACAACAAGACGTTAGGCTACGTCGAAGGTGAGGTATTCACTAAGGTCAAGACTGTACAGTTCAACCCCAATAGCCGCCGGCACATCGAGTTCTGTTTGCGGCGTAAATACAACTGGAAACCCAAGCTGCTGACGGCGCAGGGTCACGCACAGATCGATGAAACTGTGCTTGGCGGACTACGATACCCAGAAGCGCAAAAGCTCGCTGAGTTCTTCATGGTTCAGAAGCGCATATCCCAACTGGGTGAGGGGCGTCAGGCTTGGCTGAAGCTGCAGAATCGGGGCAAGCTACGCCACAACATTATCTCACAAGGTACTGTTACACACCGCGCTGCTCATCGTAACTGCAACTTAGCTCAGGTGCCTGCATCGCGTCTGCCTTATGGAAAAGAGTGCCGCGAGCTGTTCACTGTGGCCGATGGCTATATGCTATTGGGTGCCGATCTGTCAGGTATCGAGGCGCGCTGTCTGGCCTTCTATCTTAATGACGCTGAGTTCACCAAAGAACTACTCGATGGCGACATCCATACGGCGAACCAAAAGGCTGCAGGGCTTTCAAGTAGAGACCAGAGCAAGCGGTTTTTCTATGCCTACATGTATGGGGCTGGTGCCGCAAAGATTGGTGAGGTTGTCGGTGGTGGTATCAAAGAAGGCCGCGAGCTGCTCAATCGCTTCAATACCAATATGCCTGCCATTAGGCGTCTTAGGGCGGCTGTAGAGGCTGCTGCCGAGCGTGGCTATCTCGTAGGGCTAGACCACCGACACATCAAGATAAGAAGCCAGCATAAGGCATTAAACAGCCTGCTGCAGGGAGCCGGTGCGACTATCGCCGGCCAGTGGCTGATCAATACAAACAATGCAATCAAAGAGCAGGGGATCGATGCAAACATCATGGCATGGGTGCATGACGAACTGCAAATCCAAGTGAGAGAGAAGGACGCAGAACATGTCGGTGATATCGTTCGAAGAAGCGCGCAAGAAGCTGGAAGAAGATGGGGCTTTGAAAAAGTACCGATCGAAGCTGAGTACAGCATCGGCCGAAGCTGGGCTGATACACACTGACATTGACCTCGATGAGGATGACGCGGCCGCCTTTGTGCGGCTCTTTTTAATTGTGGACAAAGCCTGCCGGAGACCATTTAGCGCCAAAGGCAAGTTCGCCAGAGAGAACGCCGTACAACTACCAGCAGCTCAGGATCTCGGACTGATCACAACCCGCCTCGATGATGAGACTTGGGGATCAGTCTGGCTATGTACTGAGGGTGGCATGGAATGGCTCAAGGAGATAGCACATGAAATTACTGATTGACGCTGACATCTATGCATTCCGCTGCCTAGCTGCAACTGAAGAAGAGACCGACTGGGGTGATGATATCTGGTCACTGTCTACGGATCTAAAAGTGGCAAAGCAGGCCTTCGAGGGTGAGCTTGTAAAGTTCACTGATAAGCTAGGCTATGATGATTACATCCTATGCTTCAGCAGCCCTTCAAACTTTAGGCGCGACATCAACCCTGACTATAAGTCGGCGCGTAAGAAAACCCGCAAGCCATTAGGTTATGTTGCTTTCGTCAATTGGGCAAAAGAGACCTATCCGTTCATGGTCAAAGATGGGCTCGAGGCTGATGACTGCCTCGGCATCTTAGCTACTCAGCCAGCCAATGTCGGTAAGTGCATTGTGGTATCCGATGATAAAGATCTCAAGACGATCCCATGCCAACTTTACAGGCCAATGGCTGATGAGCGTTTGACTGTCAGTGAAGCTGACGCTGACAAGTGGTTCTACACTCAGACCCTCACCGGTGACCCGACCGATGGCTATGCCGGCTGCCCAACTATCGGTGCAAAGCGAGCTGAAACAATCCTCGGTACTAGACCCGATTGGTCGCTAGTCGAGCGTACATACATCAAGAATGGGCTGACCAGAGATGACGCAATCATGCAGGCTCGCATGGCTCGCATTCTGCGGTGGTCTGATTGGGATCATGACAACCATAAACCTATACTTTGGGAGCCTAGCCATGCGGCATGAGGAATACATGAAAGCAGCCGCCGCTGCTACCAATGACATCATCAAAGAACCATCACACTACACCAGATACGCGATACAGCCCAAGACCTTCATCATGGCTAATGGGCTCGAGTTTTGGCGTGGCAACATCATTAAATATGCAATGCGCGCTGGGTTCAAATCGTACCCAGACATGGACGCTATTCAATCTGAGATCACTGATCTCGAGAAGATCAAAGAGTATGCCGACATCCGCATCGAAAACTTAAAAGTGGAGCAACATTATGGATCTCAATAACTATCAACAAGCGGCAGTTCGTACTGCTGTTTACGGATCTAATTGCGACATCATGTACCCAGCTCTCGGGCTGGCTGGTGAGGCTGGTGAGGTCTGTAACAAGATCAAAAAGATCTACCGTGACGACCTCGATCCAGAAGAGCTCGTGGATGACCTCAAAGCCGAGCTCGGTGATTGCCTCTGGTATATCGCAGCGCTCGCCCATGATCTTGGCCTGACGCTTACTGAGATCGCTGCTCACAACTTAACCAAACTGCAATCAAGACAACTGCGCGGTAAACTGGCCGGCTCGGGAGACTATCGATGAGTAACTATTTTGCATCCGACTATCAGGCTTTCATCCATAAGTCACGCTATGCGCGCTGGCTGGATGATGAGCAGCGCCGCGAGGAGTGGCCTGAGACTGTAGCTCGGTACTTTGACTACATGGTTGGTTGGCTCAATGATAAGCATGGCTACATCGTGAGCGATGTCGAGCGCAGTGAGCTCGAGGATGCTGTACTTAATCAGGACATCATGCCATCCATGCGCTGCATCATGACCGCAGGCAAGGCGCTCGATCGAAACCATGTGGCCGGCTACAACTGCAGCTACCTACCACTCGATCACCCACGCGCATTCGATGAGATGCTTTACATCCTGATGTGTGGCACCGGTGTCGGCTTTAGCTGCGAGCGTAACAATGTCGATAAGCTGCCTGAGATCTCGAGCAACATGTCAGATAGCACGACAGTCATTATGGTACAGGATAGCAAAGAAGGATGGGCTCAAGGCCTCAAAGAGCTCATTGGCATGCTCTATGCCGGTACAATACCATCATGGGATCTAAGCCAGCTACGGCCTGCTGGTGAGCGTTTGAAGATCTTTGGTGGTCGTGCATCAGGTGCCAAGCCTCTCGATGAGCTGTTCCATTTTGTCGTTGATATCTTCAAAAGAGCAAAAGGTCGCCGGCTGTATCCAATCGAGTGCCATGACATCGCATGTAAGATAGGTGAGGTAGTGGTCGTTGGTGGTGTTCGCCGCAGCGCGCTGATCAGCCTATCCAATCTCAATGACGATCAGATGCGTCACGCCAAAGCTGGTCAATGGTGGAATGATAACGCACAACGCGCATTAGCAAACAACAGCGCAACCTACAAGCACAAGCCCGACATGGAGACATTCATGCGTGAGTGGCTTGCCCTAGTTGAAAGCAAGAGCGGTGAGCGTGGTATGTTCAACCGTGAAGCTGCCAAGCTAAAAGCGTCTGAGAATGGACGCCGTGATAATGGTTATGAGTTCGGCACCAACCCTTGCAGTGAGATCATCCTGAGACCTTACCAGTTCTGCAACCTGACTGAGGTTGTCGTGCGGGGATCTGATGATGTGTTCTCACTCGAGAAGAAAGTACAGCTCGCAGCTAAGCTCGGAACATGGCAGTCAACTCT
>Ga0181563_10005183_pt1 | contig 11975 bp, 11 predicted proteins | sample 011ome_25_FD_133759 | JGI IMG/M metagenome (GOLD analysis project Ga0181563, IMG submission 133759) | Coastal salt marsh microbial communities from the Groves Creek Marsh, Skidaway Island, Georgia - 011512CT metaG (megahit assembly) | ecosystem: Environmental > Aquatic > Marine > Intertidal... | reverse complement strand
CCTAGCAGGGCTCGTACTTCCGGCGAGATCTCGCACGCAACTACTTTGAGTTGCGCGCCGGCGCGCTTAAGGAGTCGGGCTTTGCGTGCGGCAACGACACCGGCGCCGACCAACAGCACTGGCTCCCCCTCGAGCTTGAATGAGAGTGGCAAATAGTCCACGGTCAACCTATCTTCGTCAAACCACCCATGTACGCCCGCAAGGCGGTGGGTATGCAAACCGAACCATCTGCCTGCTGGTAATTTTCGAGAATAGCCACGAGTGTTCGTCCCACAGCCAGGCCAGAGCCGTTGAGGGTGTGCACGAGTTCCGGCTTTCCCGTTTCTGGATTGCGCCAACGAGCTTGGAGGCGACGAGCTTGGTAATCGCCGAAGTTTGAGCAGGAAGAGATCTCGCGATAGGCCGACTGACCGGGTAACCACACCTCTAAATCATAGGTTTTTTGTGCTGAAAAGCCGAGATCACCACCGCACAGAGCGACTTTGCGATAAGGCAGCTTCAATGCCTGCAAAATAGCCTCCGCGTGAGAGGTCAGAGCCTCGAGTGCGGCTTCGGAATCACTTGGCCGAACGATTTGTACCAGTTCAACTTTTTCGAACTGATGTTGACGAATCATTCCGCGCGTATCTCGGCCGGAGGCCCCTGCCTCACTTCTAAAACACGGCGTATGACATACAAATCTGAGACCCGATTCAACTTCGCTGTTGTCCAAGATCACATCACGGACTAGGTTAGTGACGGGTACTTCGGCTGTTGGCGTCAGATAAAATGACTGTTCAGTCTCAAGTTTAAAGAGGTCCTCGGCAAACTTCGGTAGCTGGCCTGTGCCTTGCAGCGACTCAGCATTAACGATGTAAGGTACGTAAACTTCGCGATAGCCGTGGCTAGAGGTGTGTGTGTCGATCATGAACTGAGTCAGAGCACGGTGCATTCGTGCGAGACCCGCCTGCAATACCGTAAAACGCGATCCCGCAATTTTAGCACCCAACTCTTGACTCAACTGCCCCAAGCCCTCTCCGATATCGACGTGGTCTTTGGGCTCAAAATCGAACTCACGGGGTGTGCCCCAGCGCGCTATTTCTAGGTTGTCCTCTTCGCTCTGACCTTCTGGAACGCTTTCACAAGGTATGTTGGGTGTCGCTAGGAGCATGGCATCGATATCAGCCTGAATGGCCTTGGCCTCGTGCACTGAATCACTCAGCTGGGCATCAATAATATTTAAGGTCTCCGCCACTTCGGCCTTGGCCTCGTCAACTGTTTTGCCCTGTGAGATGAGTTGCCCTACTTTCTTCGAAGCCTGCTTGCGCTCTGCTTGAAGGCTTTGGCTAACGACATCAGCCTGCTTTCTTTGGGCGTCGAGCGCCAAGAAAGTCTCCGAATCAAAAACAAACCCCTTCGTTTTAAGACGGTCAGAAACTAAATCAAGGTTGTTCCTTAAAAACTTGATATCTAACATATTTTAAGCTCAGTTAAAGTTACGAGCCAGCCAGAATCCGGCAGCGGCTCCTGATATACAAAAGACAACAGAGGCGAATACGTAGCTCAATGCTAGGGCCGATTTTCCCTCTTGTAAAAGTCGAAACGCCTCTAGTGAAAAACTAGAAAAGGTAGTGAAGCCACCGAGTAGCCCAGTAATTAAGAACAATTTAATACTGGGATCGACGTCGCCACGATACATGAATAACCCGGTTATCAATCCAATGAGGATAGAGCCGCTAAAATTAACCGTGAATGTGGCCAGAGGAAACTGGCTGGGCCATGCCTGAGCAATCCACTGCCCCACGCTTGCGCGGAGCGCTGCCCCCAACCCACCACCGATAGCCACTGTAATAATGATACGCCAATCCAAGTTAACCCCCTCTCGAGCGCGCGCATTGTATCGTGTTTACGATATGGATGCCGCATCCGCGGATGCATTCACTGAATCTCGACTCCCTCGGGTGGGACAAACGAAAGATCAGACACGCGCAAGTCGGCGAGATGGGCGTTAATGAACGCAATTTCAAGGCTTCGAGCTAACCGTGTTTGTATAACCATATGCTTAGGAATCGTGTTTTGATCCAGGATTAGCTCAATGTACTCTATCTGTCCTTGATCACCGCGTGCCAACAACATGACCGTCCCAGCGTTAGCGCTTATTTCGTAGTCCTCTCGGAGTGCGTCAATGTCACCACTCAGCAACGCAATGGCGCTGGCGGCCTCGAGTGCTTCGGCGGCATGAAATGATGCCACCTCGAGCCAGGGGTCAAAGTGCCAAAGCCCCTCGGGGCTTAGATGAAATTCTTCCGGATCTGGCTGATTGACGACCCAAGCCGCGTAACCGGGCCGCAATATGCGAAACGAGCCATTCGATTCGACCCGCGAACCCTGTGTATTGTCTACCAAGATCTGATTAAACTCGCCTGCCAGCGACTGCCAGGTAAAGATCTCCTCCAAAGCCTGCGCTTTGGGAACTAGGGTCAACAGCAGGAAAGCAACAAGAAATCGCATCAGTGCTCCATGGGTGGAGGTGCCAGAACCTCTCGCTGACCGTTGTGTCCCATCGCTGAGACCACGCCCGCGGCTTCCATTGTTTCAATCAAACGTGCAGCCCGGTTGTATCCGATACGCAGTTTGCGCTGAACGGCCGAAATCGATGCTCTGCGCGATTCCAGCACGAAATGAACCGCCTCGTCGTAGAGCGCATCGCTTTCGGGATCATCGCCAGAGCTACTGCTCTGAAGCTCTTGCGCGGTCACTGGCGTGTTACCACCCTCCTCCAAAAGCCCGTCGATATAGTCGGGTTTCCCTCGCTGTTTCCAGTCCGCAACCACTCTGTGGACCTCGTCGTCAGAGCAGAAAGCGCCGTGGACGCGCGTCGGCAGACCGGAGCCTGGTGGTAGGTATAGCATATCGCCATGGCCGAGCAACTGCTCTGCTCCACCCTGGTCTAGGATGGTCCGACTGTCGATTCTAGAGGACACTTGGAACGCAATTCGCGTGGGGACATTGGCTTTGATCAGACCAGTTATAACATCAACTGAGGGGCGCTGGGTTGCTAAAATCAAATGAATCCCGGCCGCGCGCGCCTTCTGAGCGATTCGAGCAATGAGCTCTTCTACTTTCTTGCCGACAATCATGATCATGTCGGCAAACTCATCAATCACGACCACAATCGCCGGCAAGTGCTCTAATGGAGGTGCTGTCTGCTCGACGTCAGCGAAACTCACATCTTGGCTCGGTCGCCACGTCGGATCGGTTAAGACCTCACCGGCTCGGGCCGCGTCTTCGATTTTGCGGTTGTACCCACTTAAATTCCGAACCCCTAGGGCCGCCATGACTTTATATCGGCGTTCCATCTCTGCAACGCACCAGCGCAAACCGTTTGCGGCATCCTTCATATCGGTGATAACCGGCGTGAGCAAGTGCGGAATGCCATCATAAACGGATAATTCCAACATCTTCGGATCCACTAGCAACAAGCGCACATCGGCCGGCGTACATTTATACAGTAGGCTCAGCAACATGGCGTTAACGCCAACCGATTTACCTGCTCCAGTGGTTCCAGCCACGAGCAAGTGGGGCATTTTTGCCAGATCGGCTACGACTGGCTGGCCCGAGATGTCGTGCCCGAGCGCTAATGTAAGCGGTGATTTTGCCGCGTCGAAAGCGCGAGATGAGAGCACTTCGCGGAAATTGACAATTTCTCGGTCTTCGTTGGGTATCTCGATCCCCACTACGGATTTCCCAGGGATGACCTCTACGACGCGAACGCTGATCACGGCAAGGCTTCGAGCCAAGTCTTTTGCTAGATTGGATATGCGCGAGACCTTCACGCCCGGTGCGGGCTGTATTTCAAAACGTGTGATTACCGGTCCTGGGTAGACGCTGACAACCTCCGCACTGATACCAAAGTCCTTAAGTTTAAGCTCGAGTAAGCGGGACAACCCCTCGAGCGCTTCTTTACTGAAGCCTTTACTGGGGTCGCGCTTAGCCGCATCCAACAGCTCAAGTGCAGGTAGGTCGCCGTCAGCGGGAATATCGTGGAAGAGAGCCACCTGCTTTTCTTTTTCGGCTCGATCACTTTTCTCTACCGGCTTGCTGGGTGTTTTGATTTTGGGTGGGGTTCGTGATTTCTGTACTTCAACGTGTTGCTCGATCTCAATCTTGCGCGTTTGAATGGCTTTTTGTCGAGCTTTTGACTCTCTGTACTGCCCTACTTTGAAGCGAATTGCGTCCCAAATTCTATCGCTGGCTGTGAGCGTTACTTGGCCCAGTTTATCCATGATTTTTAGCCAGCTTAGCCCGGTAAAAAGGCTAAACCCGAACAGCAGCATGGCAACCAGAAGCACTCGACCGCCGACGCCTGAAAACCACTGATCGAAGACGCCCGCCACCATTAACCCGATGATGCCGCCCGAGCCTTGCGGCAAGCTCGGCACGGCCGTTTCATTGAGACTGCCAAGCGCCGTTCCGGAGGCGAGAATAAATGCAAAACCCAAAGCGCGAATGGCCGCGAGTTCTTGCCATTTGTCGTGAGTCGCACCCCGCTCCATCAAGATCTGGAGGACTTTAAATGCCAATAATAGAGGAACTGCGTAAGCCCAATAGCCGACAAGCGAAAAACTGATATCTGAAATCCAAGCCCCAAAAGGCCCCGCCGCGTTTACCGCCTTATCGTTCATGCCCGAGGTGGACCAGGCGGGATCGGCTGCATCATAGGTCAGAAGCGCTATCACGAAATAGATACACGCCGCAGACAAGCCTATTAAGCCCCCTTCCCGTAATCTACCCTTGATAATGTTTTGCGCCATGCGCGTAATAGTAGCCTGAGTGAGGTGCGAGTAAAAGCCCGCATTTTGCCGCCGATTCTTTTGATCGAGATCGTCGAATCCTCTAGACTACGCCCCATTCATTTTGCCTTGGGAGTCAACATGGCACAGCATCACCAACTCATTATCCTAGGATCAGGCCCTGCGGGCTATACTGCAGCAATTTATGCAGCTCGCGCCAATTTGAAGCCCGTTGTTATCACCGGAATGCAGCAAGGTGGCCAGTTGACGACCACTACCGAAGTTGAGAACTGGCCTGCAGGCGCACCAGATTTGCAAGGCCCTCAATTGATGCAGGATATGCAGGCGCACGCGGAGCGCTTCGATACGGAAATTATTTTCGACCACATCGAGCGGGCTGATCTATCGAAACGCCCATTTCGCTTGGAGGGAAATTCAGTCTATACCTGCGATGCACTGATCATTGCGACTGGCGCGAGCGCACAGTATCTTGGGCTCGAGAGTGAGGCATCGTTTATGGGCAAAGGCGTATCGGCTTGCGCCACCTGCGACGGATTTTTCTATCGAGGGCAAAAAGTCGCTGTTGTGGGCGGTGGCAACACCGCGGTTGAAGAAGCGCTCTACTTATCTAATATCGCCAGCGAAGTCACTCTGATCCACCGCCGAGACTCGCTCCGCGCAGAAAAAATAATGCAGGACAAGCTTTTCGCGCGGGCTGCAGAAGGTCGCATTAAACTTCTGTGGAATCATACTTTAGACGAGGTTTTGGGGGATGCCTCAGGCGTTACCGGCCTACAAGTGCGTTCTACTGACACCGACCAGGTGAGTCAAATTGACGTCGCGGGTGTATTTATAGCGATTGGCCACACGCCGAACACCGGCTTGTTCGAAGGTCAACTGGATATGGATGGTGGCTATATCACAATTCGGTCGGGCACTGCGGGCGGTGCTACGGCTACGAGTATACCGGGGGTATTTGCTGCCGGCGATGTTGCTGATCATATCTATCGACAAGCGATCACTTCTGCCGGTTTTGGCTGTATGGCCGCGCTGGACGCCGAGCGTTTTCTGGATAATCTCGGCTGAGTGTGCGCGACGCCTTTGGCTTTTCGGATACCTGTGAGGCCCTAGATGACCCACCAGGTCTGTTAGCGGCTGGCGGGGACCTGAGTCCCGCTCGCTTGATCCATGCCTACAAGAAGGGCCTCTTTCCATGGTATAGCGACGGCCAGCCGATCCTATGGTGGACCCCCGACCCACGTTGCGTCTTGGATCCTACTGAATTTCATTTCTCTCGATCTCTGCGCAAGTCAGCAAAGCGCAACTTCGAGCTTGCTTGCAACACAGAGTTTGCAAAAGTAATGCGGGCCTGCGCCGAAACTGGAGATCGAAAAAACGGCACGTGGATCGACGCTGATATGCTAGAAGCCTATCAAATTTTGAATCAAATGGGCGTAGCATATTCACTCGAGGTGCGTCTTGATGGCGCTCTAGTGGGAGGCTTATACGGACTTCAAATAGGCGGCATCTTCTTCGGTGAATCCATGTTTAGTTTGCGACCTGACACATCAAAGCTTGCGCTTGCAGCCTTGTGCCATTGGGGATTGCAATGCGGTATCGTTCTGATAGATTGCCAACTAGAGAACCCGCATCTAAAGTCATTGGGCGCAAAGCTCCTGCCGCGCCTAGACTTCGAGCATGTACTTGGTCAGAATACAGTGCGGAACGTAATCTTGGATCCGCGTAAGTTACCTGCTTGCACGAGGGATTTAGTTTGAGTTCGTCACTGCATCATCTAAAAGTATTTACGACCTACCCGCATGCCTGCAGTTATTTGGATGATCAGGAAGCCACAACGCTGTTTGTGGACCCTAAGCATACAATTGACCAACGCTTGTATACCAGCTTGTCGCGAATGGGCTTCAGGCGATCAGGTGCGCACGTTTACAAGCCCCACTGCCACGGTTGCACGTCCTGCATTCCGGTTCGTATACCGGTAGATGCATTTTCATTCAGTTCAAATCAAAAACGCGTACTCCGAAACAACAAGGATCTGCGTGTGAGCAGTCATTCGAATCTCGATTTGCCGGCGGCGTTCGATTTATACGACCGCTATATCCGAAAGCGGCATCGTGATGGTGACATGTTTCCACCAACTCGAGACCAATTCGATTCGTTTTTAGGGCATGCCTGGGATTGCACAAACTACTACTTCTTTTGGCGAGAAGACGATCTTAAGGCGGTAGCCGTAGTTGACCACCTGAGCGATGGGTTTTCCGCGATTTACACTTATTTTGATCCAGAAGACTCAAAGCGCAGTTTAGGTAAATTCGTTATTCTCTGGCAAATTCGCCTCGCACAGCAGCTGCGCCTTCCGTACGTCTATCTTGGTTACTGGGTGCAGAGCTGCCGCAAAATGGATTATAAAATTCAGTATAAGCCCATAGAAATCCTGCACGACGGCGAGTGGCAGGCCCATGAAGAGAGTTGAATCTAGATACCGGTAGCACTGTCCACGCTTTTAGGGCAAAATAGCGCCCGATTTCAGCAAGAGCAATAGGTGCATGGCTAAAGAAGATCAGATCGAAATGGATGGAGAGGTGATCGACACCCTTCCCAATACGACTTTCCGCGTGAAGTTAGAAAATGGCCACGTCGTAACGGCTCATATTAGCGGCAAGATGCGTAAGCATTACATTCGCATCCTGACAGGCGACAAAGTCCGCGTAGAACTTACCCCCTACGATCTCACCAAAGGGCGCATCACCTACCGCGAGCGGTAATTCGAGCAAGGCGCCGGCTAGTCTGCCAGCGCCATTCCCGCCTTAGATTCATTGGTACTGGCATCAAGCACCAGCGCAGATCCGTCCTCGTTTAGTGTCACTCTAACGACACCGCCAGCCTGAGACAGGACCCCAAAGAGCACGAGCTCGGCTAAAGGTTTTTTAATGTACTCCTGAATGACACGAGCCATGGGTCTCGCACCCATATGCAGGTCATACCCTTTTTCGACAAGCCACAAACGAGCCTCGGTATCGACCTCAAGCTGAACCCGCTTTTCATCTAATTGCCCTTGAAGCTCGACCAAGAACTTGTCAACGACCGTTAGAATGACGTCCTCCCCAAGCGGCTCGAACTCAACAATACTATCTAAGCGATTGCGGAATTCGGGTGTGAACAAGCGGTTTATGGCTTCCATGCCATCAGTTCGGTGATCCTGCTGAGTGAAACCAATAGAGCGGCGGCTGATACGCTCTGCACCAGCGTTAGTTGTCATCACCAAGATCACGTTCCTGAAGTCTGCTTTACGTCCGTTGTTATCAGTGAGTGAGCCATGATCCATCACTTGCAACAGCAGGTTGAATACTTCCGGATGCGCTTTCTCAATCTCATCCAGCAGTACCACCGCATGCGGGTGTTTCGTGACAGCGTCTGTTAATAAGCCGCCTTGGTCGAAACCTACGTAACCGGGGGGCGCGCCAATCAATCGTGAAACGGTATGTCGCTCCATGTACTCAGACATGTCAAATCGGATGAGCTCTAAGCCCAACATGATAGCCAGTTGTCGAGTCACTTCGGTTTTTCCTACACCCGTGGGACCGGCTAAAAGGAAACTGCCAATTGGCTTTTGCTCCGACTTAAGACCCGCGCGCGCGAGCTTGATTGCCGAACTGAGCTCAGACACGGCTTTGTCCTGTCCAAAGACCACCATTTTTAAGTTGTCTTCAAGCTTTTCCAACACAGATTTGTCATCTCGGCTGACCGATTTCGGGGGGATACGCGCAATCTTGGCGACTATTGCTTCAATGTCGGATACGCCAATTTGCTTTTTGCGTTTCGACTTTGGCAAGAGCTGTTGGTAGGCCCCCGCTTCGTCAATAACATCGATGGCTTTATCCGGTAAGAACCGATCGGTTATGTACCGAGCAGCCAGGTCAGTTGCGACTTTAAGAGCCTTGTCCGTGTAGCGCACGCCGTGGTGTTCTTCGAATCGTGATTTCAGGCCTTTGAGAATCTTGTAGGCATCTTCGACACTGGGCTCGCTGACATCGATCTTTTGAAATCGACGACTTAAGGCTTTATCTTTGTCAAAAATGCCACGGTACTCTGAGTACGTAGTTGATCCGACACAGCGTAAGGTGCCGGATGTGAGGAGGGGCTTAAGTAAGTTGCTGGCATCCATAACGCCGCCAGAAGCCGCACCCGCGCCAATAATCGTGTGAATTTCGTCTATGAATAGAATCGCGCCGGGTTCTTTAGCCAAATCAGACAAAAGTCCCTTGAATCGTTTTTCGAAATCGCCTCGATATTTGGTGCCGGCTAATAGCGCGCCGAGATCAAGCGAGTAAACTGTGCTTTGGGACAGCACTTCAGGCGCCCCACCATCAATGATGAGCTTCGCCAAGCCCTCCACGATGGCGGTTTTACCAACGCCAGACTCGCCCACCAGCAGCGGATTATTTTTACGTCGCCTCGCCAGAACCTGTGCGAGACGCTCGACTTCAGCATCACGACCAATAAGCGGATCTATCTGGCCCTCCTTGGCCCTCGCATTTAAATTGGCAGCGAATTTTTGAAGAGGGTTACTTTCCGGGTCATCATCTTGAGTGCCCGTCGACTCCGCACGACTTGACATGTTCTCAGCTTGGCTGTCATCGACCTTCGAGATCCCATGCGTGATGTAATTTACGATATCAAGGCGCGATACGTCTTGGGTTTTTAAGTAATAGACCGCTTGGCTCTCTTGTTCACTAAATATGGCCACCAATACGTTTGCGCCAGTGACTTCCTCTTTGCCAGAACTTTGAACGTGGAATACAGCGCGCTGAATGACGCGCTGAAAACCGAGTGTCGGATGCGTTTCCATATCCCCGCCTTGACTCTCGTCGATCAGCGGCGTGGTTGAATCAATGAATTCGGTTAAATCGGCCCGCAATGATTCCAAATTCGCACCGCAGTGGCGCAAAACCTCGGACGCATCTTGATTATCGATGAGCGCGAGCAACAGGTGCTCCACCGTCAAATATTCATGTTGTTGATCGCGAGCACTTCTGAATGCGTGATTTAAAGTAAGTTCCAACGATTTGCTTAACATACGATTCTCCGCCTTATTCCGAGTCGTCGTCGGCTAGGGGTTCAACCTCACAGAGCAATGGATGTTGATGCTCCCGTGAGAACTGGTTAACTTGAGTTGCTTTTGTTTCCGCGATGTCTTTGGGATAAATTCCACAAACTCCTTTGCCCCGAGTGTGGACGGCGAGCATAATCTGCGTGGCTTTTTCGCGATTCATCTTAAAGAAGCGTTCCAATACCAACACGACAAACTCCATGGGAGTGTAATCATCGTTCATTAAAACCACTTGGTATTGAGGCGGCTTTTTTAATTTGGGCTTTGCTGGGGCTAAGGCTAAGTTGCCCTCGTCGCCATACTCTTTCGGTGTGTTGCTCATAGATTCACTTGGGTTACCGCACGCGTTAAGTATAGAGGAAGCGCATAACCAAAAACACGTCTTGGCTGCAAATACTGTGAGGGGTGTCAGCGCCTTTTTCAAGTGGCGAACTTAAAAGAATAAAAAAACCCGCTGTAACATCAACCACCTAGGCGACTGAGTTCAAGCGGGTTCCACTGGCGCAAAGCGCCAACTAATTACATCTTGGCGATGATCTGCTTGCCGAATTCGGAGCAACTCAGGAGCGTAGCCCCGTCCATCAAACGCTCAAAGTCGTAGGTCACAGTTTTGGCCTGAATGGCGCCGTTCATACCATCGATGATCAAATCAGCGGCTTCATTCCAACCCATGTGGCGAAGCATCATTTCTGCAGAAAGGATCAAAGAACCTGGGTTCACCTTGTCCTGCCCCGCGTATTTTGGTGCAGTGCCGTGAGTCGCTTCGAAGAGCGCAACCGTATCGCTCAGATTCGCGCCGGGCGCGATACCGATGCCCCCTACTTGCGCTGCGAGCGCATCTGAAAGGTAGTCACCGTTCAGATTGAGCGTCGCAACCACGCTGTAATCCGCGGGGCGCGTCAAAATTTGTTGAAGCATGGCGTCGGCGATTACGTCCTTAATGACAATTTCTTTGCCGTTGTTGGGGTTCTTGATAGAAACCCAAGGACCGCCGTCGAGAAGTTCGCCGCCAAATTCGTTCTGGGCGAGAGCGTAGCCCCAATCGCGGAACGCACCTTCGGTGAATTTCATGATATTGCCTTTGTGAACCAGCGTAACTGACGGAAGGTCTTGGTCGATGGCGTACTGGATCGCTTTGCGAACCAAGCGCTCTGTACCTTCTTTCGATACCGGCTTGATACCGATACCGACATTTTGTGGGAAGCGGATCTTAGTAACACCCATTTCGTTTAACAGGAAGTCGACAATTTTCTCTGCTTCAGGGGTCCCCGCTTGGTATTCAACACCGGCATAGATGTCCTCCGAGTTTTCGCGGAAAATGACCATGTTGCACGCGCCGGGATCCTTAACCGGTGAAGGTACGCCTTCGAACCAGCGTACAGGCCGCAAGCAGGTGTATAGGTCAAGCTCCTGGCGAAGCGCTACGTTCAAAGAGCGAAATCCACCCCCTACCGGTGTGGTTAGAGGGCCCTTGATCGCTACAGAATATGCTTTGATCGCATCCAACGTTTCTTCGGGAAACCAATCGCCCTCGTAAAGCTCCGCGGCTTTCTCACCTGTGTAGATTTCCATCCAAGAAATCTTCTTCTCGCCGCCATAGGCTTTTTCCACCGCCGCATCAACCACGTCAATCATAACGGGGCTGATGTCTACACCGATGCCATCGCCTTCAATATACGGAATAATGGGGTTGTTAGGGACGTTCAGGCTGTGGTCTTCGTTGACTGTGATTGCCTGCCCTTCAGAGGGTACCCGAATGTGTTTGTAGCTCATTGCTAACTCCATAGACTTTTGAACAAAAACGAAACTTAATATCCGCGGAATGGTAACATATCCAACCTATGGATTCTCTTATTTTAGTCAATAAACCCATGAATGTTCTGTCGCAATTTAGCGCCGAGGGACAAAAAGTGGGGCTCAGCAGCGTGCTAAGCGCGCCGGGTTATCGCGTCGCGGGTCGTTTGGATTCGGACTCTGAGGGCTTGTTGATTCTAACCAGCAATGGGCGGATTCAGGCTCGCCTTACGCAGCCCAAAAAACAGGTGTGGAAGCAATACTGGGTTCAAGTAGAGGGG
>Ga0181563_10005178_pt1 | contig 11991 bp, 23 predicted proteins | sample 011ome_25_FD_133759 | JGI IMG/M metagenome (GOLD analysis project Ga0181563, IMG submission 133759) | Coastal salt marsh microbial communities from the Groves Creek Marsh, Skidaway Island, Georgia - 011512CT metaG (megahit assembly) | ecosystem: Environmental > Aquatic > Marine > Intertidal... | reverse complement strand
ATCCGTGTGCATTAGCTGAGTCAATGTTCATACTGTAGATACGGCCAGTCTCAAGACGTTCGCGTGCAAAGATTTGTGCGAGTTGTCGTGCTGGAATCTTACGCTTAAATTTAAAACTCTTCTTCTTTTCGTATTTTAGGTATAGTTCTTCAAACTTCTCGTTATCACCAAACGCTTCGTACAATCCTTTGGCCTCATGAGGACTAAACAATGTAATTTCCTCGTTTGCAATAAGTCTATCATAAAACAGTTTGCAAAACTGAACACTATAGTCTAGCTTCCTAACTCTATTATCGTCAGTTCCAGCGTTGTTCTTTAATACAAGTATATCCTCAATTTCAAAATGCCAGAATGGAATATGCACCGTTGCAGAGCCTCCACGTAGACCGTTTTGACTTGTTGACTTAACCGCTGATTCAAAGTTCTTTAAGTATGGAATAACGCCGGTGTGGATTACTTCTCCACCACGAATAGGCGAATTGATTGGCCTCATTCTTCCGATGTTGAGTCCGATACCAGCCCTTCTCGCTGTATACTTACCCACCGCATGAATACTCGAAAAAATGGCATCAAGATTATCGTCAACGTCAACCAGAACGCAACTGGCGAACTGGCGTATATTAGTTCTAACACCAGCCATAATAGGAGTAGGAAGATTAATTTTGAATGTAGAATAGCAGTCATAAGCTCTTTTGACTTCATCAATATTATCGAATAAGCACATAGCAATAGCCATGTAAGCGAATTGAGGAGTTTCATAAATATAACCTGTGCTTCTATTTTTAACTAAGTATTTATCAATCAACTGCTGCAAACCGGCGTATGTAAACATATCATCACGCGAATGATTGATATATTTGCCTAGAGTGTCAATTTGTTCTTCCGTCCACTTTGACTCAAGTTGTGGGTCATAAACGCCATTGTCTACATTTCTGCGTATAAACATGAGGAAATCTGTTGGTTGATCTCCGCACCCCCAAACCTCTTTTCTAAGCTCCATGTTTAATAGTCTGGCAGCGACATATTGATAGTTTGGTTCAGATTTAGATATTAGGTCGTTCGCTGATTTAATCAAAACTTTTTGAATCTGCGAGCTTTCAATGCCGTCAAACAAGGATAGGTTTGCGTTCATCTCGATGTCTGAAAAGGATACGCCATTGATACCCTTCGTCGCCCACTGTACCACCTTGTGAATCTTTTCTACGGAGAACTCTTCTTTCTCTCCGTTTCTTTTAACTACTTGCATTAAGAGGTTCCTGTTGTTAATTGGGTCAATATGCCTGTATACTATTATAGTCTACAAACCACTAAAAGTCAAGGGGAAAATAGAAAAAACCCGCCAAAGATACACATGCAGAGCAGAGGTGTGGCGGGTGTGTTATTATTTTTTTTGAACTATAGAGAGTTCGATACCTTCACCAATGTCAATAATCATGACATCCTTGCCATCTCTTTTGGTGAATTTAACTTTGTCTAAAATCTTCTTGACCTTATCCACATCTTCTTTATCAATATCATATTTTTCAGTTAGAATGTCTACAATTTTATTTAAGATCATTGATTTACGCTCCAAGCTACAGCTTCTAAAATTTGTGATAAATCTTCACGCTTATCTTCATCAATACTTGTGCTTTGTTTTCCGATAGCATTTACGATTGCTGAGTCAATATCGCTTCCAAGAGAATCGTATTTCCCTTTTAGGTCACTATTAAAATGTAGCAATCCAGCCATACCATTAAAATTTCTAAACTGCTCGGTTGTTTTAATTACACTATTGTCGTCAGATACTACATCGGCTAACTCAAGGTAAAATGCCGTTATCAGCTTTGCGTCATCTTCAGCAATATCAAGATCGACTATTGGTTTAACAAGCTCTTTGTTTTCCATTGATGGTTCTACCACCATGACTGTCGGCTCGTTTACAATCTCAACATTATTTTTGACAAACTCTATAGCTTTCTCTCCAAACAATGCAGCAACCACCAGCACAAGTGCTAAGACTATTCTGGTTGTGTCATTCATTTTACACCTCTTTTATTTGCAAATAGAGGGAATACTTTATAGATTTCATCTGCTGCCTCTGTTAAACCCTGCTCGTCGCAACATTCAATCAAATGCTCCCAAACTTCAACAACGTCAACCAATCCATCTCCGGTCAGCTTTGGTGTATCATTTATAACCGATGGAGGAAGCTCTACCGGCCTTGAGGCAAACACACCTTTAACTTTACCCCAAACAACTGGTGCTACCAATACAGCGGCTAAACCAATCATTATAGCCTGAAATCCATTTAATCCCAATGTCGCTAATAATTCATTCATTTTTTCTCTCCAACCTGTTTTAAGATATTAGTTATTTCCTTCTCTGATAGTGTCGGAGCAACATCCAAGAAAGCTCCAAATAGTGCTTCTTTGTTTTTACGTCCGACCTGTTTCCTGATCTCACGCTTCAAGAATAGTCTGAATAACCACGATGGATTTTGAAGTTCAGACCTTATCTTTGATTGGCTTTTACAAGTCCACCATAGTTTTATGAGGTTCGTAACAATAGATATAATTATAGAAATTGTTACAGGGTCAATCCCATATTCATTATTTTTTGCTGCTGCGTGCGAGGCTACCCTCTTAGCAACTACATCTAAATCGCTCATTGCAATTACCTATTAAAGAGTTTTCGTACCGGCCCCTTTTTCTTAACCTCTGGTTTAACCGTTGGTTTTTCTGGGGCATCATCAATTTCCTTTATTGTCTCAATCTTTTCCTCTACCGGATCATCTGTAAGTATTTCTTCAAGAGTCTCTGCATCAATAATCATTTCTGGTTCTGGATCGACTTTTATTTCAAGTTCTTCTAAAATATCGTTGATCTGCTCTGACTCGTTAGCCCATTCAACCTCTGGTGCTTGACCCTTTCCTTCGCAAGCATCACAACCCGGACACTCTGTTTTGTGACCATCACCCTGAGTGATCCAACCAGAGCCATCGCATAGCTCTTCTTCAATCTCATCATCCACAACTACCGGATTATCTAAAATAGCTTCCGCTAATCTCGTTGCGATATAAGCTCGATACTCAGGATTATTTTTAAATTCACTAGATTGTGGTGTAGTAGGAACGCACCCAACAAAAAATACGCTAAGTAAAACTAACAATAATTTTTTCATTATTATATCCTATAGAAACAACTGAGTATTGTAATCTGGCAAATCTCTTGCTGGGAATCCATCAACATCACTGAACACCCATGCACCCTTTTCGGCCAGCATACCTCTTGCGTCTTTTTCCCTAATCCAAAAACTTCCATCGGGTTGTTCATGGAATTTGGGGCCACTATTCCATTTGCCCCAACTATTCTGAACTAAGAACAATGACTCTTTATATCTTTCGTTTGTATCATCACAGGCGATCCAAGCCATAGCGTGTGACCAGCCACCACTACGTTTAGCTATTCCGTATTTATCTCTCTTGGATGAAAACCCATAGCTGGAACAAACGGCAACACCATATCCATTAGCTAGTGCATCTCTAGCTTCTTGTATGGTTGTAATCATAGAAATTGTTTTTACTTGGTGCTTTCTAGCTTCTTTAGCATAGACATCAAACGGAACTTTATGTTTAGCACCAAGCTCACTATTATATTTAGATAAGTCTATAACTCCGTAGTCTTTTCTTAAAATGACTCCACCTTCTTCATGAACGTATTTAGCTGCACCTGAACAGGTCATACCCTGACGCTTGTGGCCTCGGCTTTGATAGATACATTCAGTAGCACCGCGAACAATAAATTCTTCTGATTCGCCCTTGATGTCTATTTCTACAGCCCTTGTTATATCTATGGCATTTCTGGTGGCATGAGATACGCAATCACCAGTCGTTTGACGTTCAGATGGTCCAAAGGACGAGTCAAACTTTAATAGAGATTTAAAGGGTAGGGAGAGTTTACCCTCTCCCGCACCCCATAATTGATATGCTGCCGCACCAAACAAAGGATTTTTTAATTTACCTAATAACTCTGCAATCTCATCTGGATCGCAAACACTACCTTCAAAACCATTCCGGTAGGCATTGAGAAGCTCTATCGGAGAATTAAAATCATCCATTGTTCAGTCCTTATTCAGCAGCGTTATTCTTCATCCATTTAATCGTGGTGTCAAGTCCAAGAGCTACGATTGGGACAACGAGTGGCCCAAGGGCTCCGAGGTCAACAACGTGCAAGTTTTGTGCAACTACAGTTAGAGCTGCCGCCCCACCAACCAATGCTGCATTTTTTAAAACCCCAGAAACATCACCCCAATTTAATTTAAACCTTGGTGAACCATTCATAATTCTTCTCCTTTATAAATATGGATTAAAAATCCTTCGTGAATTGACTCCCCTACTTGGTATGGGTAGCCAGTAAAGTGAATTATCTTTCCCTGACAACATTTTGTTTCAATCTCAATCTTCCTATTCATCTTTAAACAGGAGTTGACTTCTTCAATGAAATCCTTTCTATATTCTTCATCGACTAAAGAAAACCAATCATGACCAACCAATTTTGAATTTTTGGTCATAAGGGAAAAAGCCTCGTTTGCCCACATTATTTTACCATCTTCATCTATTTCAAATAGTGCAGCGGTAGTGTAATGTAGGGCAGCCTTCGACCTTTGATCTATTTTCTTTTGTCTATTTTCTATTCTATCTGTTGATAGCTTTAATGAAACAACCACATCTTTAATAGAAGAGCCACCATTAGGTGTCAATTCTTTCTTAATATCTACTAAAGATTCCTTAACTCTGGTTTGTTCGTCAAGAAATCTATTTGTGAATCTAAATAGTCTCCATAAAAACAAAATTGCCGTCCCAGCTATCCCTGATAAAGTCGCTATAATCGTAAGTGCTTCTTGTGTTACCATGTTGCTTCACCCTCTTTATCGAGACAAAAATAGCCCCCGCCGTAGCAGGGGCTTACGATTAAAGGGGAAACGATTAGCTTTCAGGCGATTCTTTCGATTTGTAGGCATCTTCTTTTGGAAGTGCAGCACCAGTTCTGTAAATCAACTGACCCGGAATTGCACGACTTGTATTAGCTGCCAAGTCATTTGAGTTCTCGTCACCAGCACCAGAAGGTCTAATGAAGTTGACCTCTACACCGCCGCCTGTGATAGTTCTGTAAGAACTAATGCCGGAAGCTGGAGCGGCAAACACATCAATGTCAACATCACCGTAATCACGAGTTGTTTCCAACTGATTGATTCCATCACGAACTGAGTCAGGCCCAGCAGCACCACCAATTAGGCTGGTATCTGCAATGCCACCCAAGGTCTGAGTTACGTTGCCACCTTTGACAACCCACTCAGTTGCACCAGCTTGGTAAGCAACGGTTCCAGCTTGACCAGCACGAGCTTGGCTAACACCCGCTCTGTCTGTATAAATGTTTCCAGAGCCAGCGTTTACCAAAACCTTTGAACCAAAGTCTTGACCTTGATCGTCTGCGATGTCAGCAAGGCTAAGATTTTTAGTCATGATGCCAGCAGCGTTTGATCCGCCATGAATAACGGTTCCGCCATTAACAACTTCTCCAAGACCAACAGCTTCATCTCCAGCACCGGAAGGACGTACAGTAGGCATAGTAAATCTCCTATAAAAATAAATAAAAAAGTATCAAATTCCTAACATCCTACAGTATCGTCCAAGTCCACAGTATTATACACTATTTTAGTATGATTGCATGGCCGTTTTGAGCTTTTTTAGGTTTTTTTTCAGCTTAATTCTGATTGTCTCCCCGCAAACCCCCCTATCTTCCGCCATTTCATTGATAGATTTGTTCATGTAGAACCTATCATAAATTAAGTCGGGGTCTTCACAGTTCTTAATCTCGTCCTGCATATCAATTCTATTAAATTCGTTATAATTATCTGCGAGCCTGTTCTGACTATTGTAGGCATCAATAGAGAATCCAGTAGACTGATTAGATTTTTTCTGCGAAAGGCACTCAAATATAACGCCATTATGTAAATATGTAGAGAATTTACAATTTTTGCTATCGTCATATCTGAGTCCCGCCCGCCAAAGTGCGTTCATCACGCATGTATCAATTTCTCCGCTAGACAACACCCCTCTGAAGGACTGTGCTGCATGGTGGGAAACTCTTTTCAATTCTTCGTTATTCAATAGTTCGTTAAAGTTATTCAATTTTTATCTCCATCTTTTACTGAGAGTGTATTTTCAATGCTTCTGCGTACATTTGAGAAGTCAAACATTTTTCCAACGCCAACAAAAAATCTATATCTACTACAGATTTTAAGTATTTCAACGCCATCAACTTTATTTAGCTCCTCCTTGATTTCGGGGGTTATATTAAAATTGGTATGCCCCATCCAACAGTCAAAGTTTGAAGTTAGGGTCACATTTTCCATCATTTTTGGGTCAATTTGAATCATTTGATCTTGAGGATAAATATCTTCTTCATCAAATTCTTCTTCACCATTCATGTCAGGTGTCATGGCTTCATATAAGGCTTGTAGCAACGGCGAGTGTAGTTGTTGCTCAAGCATATCTTCATACTTTTGCCAGCCTATTTTTTTCATTGGATTCTCCCTTAGAGCATGTCTGATGGTTTAATACAAGGTTCCTCCATATCTTTCCTAGTTAAATTTTGCTCATATTTATTTACAGTTGCTTGATTAGCCAGAACTAAGGTCACAAATTTATCAAGTTGTTGTAATTGATCTTCATTCTGGAAATTATCTTTTATCATTTGTAAAGTAGTAAGATGACATTTCATCGAAGAAATTGTGCAAATTAACTCAGCGAAATTCTCTATAACTTTGTCCTCAAAGGAAGATAATGTTACATCAATAAACATTTCGCCTTTATGATCTATACTATATGTAACAGAGCTTTGAAATTCAGAATCCTCTACGGGTTCTTCTTTCTTTTTCTTTCTAAAAAAACTAAAGAGCTTTAATAATTTCATTAGCGGTATTCTCCCAACTAAATTTCTTTGCCGTTTCTACACCTTGTGAATTTTGTTCACCTTTATACATTTCAGCAAACATGCACATTTCATGTGCTAATAAGGCAATTTCTTGATCTCCAATTTTTGCCCAGTTTCCTTGACCAAAGAACCATTTACCGTCAAATGCTGGCTCTACGTCTTTTATCGGTATGAGTGTAGCATTATCTTGATTGCAAAATTCAGTATGTGCAGAATAATTTGTTGTAATTACATGCTTTCCTACCGCCATCATCTCTAATAGTTCGAGATTCCAACCTTCTCCGCGAGAGGGAAATACGCCGCAATCTACTTGAGACATTATATTATACACCTCTCTCTGTGTCTCAGCCCTTGGAATAATCTTCACTTTTGGGTGGTTGTAAAGCTGAAGCCAGCGGTTATTTTCTTCCTGAGAATTGAATGGATTACTGCACATCATCCATAATTCTACGTTGTCATACTCTTCTGCAACTCTTTTAAACGCTTCAATTAGAATATCATGACCCTTACGAATTTCCCACTTGCCGCAATTAAAGAAGATAATTTTGCCATTATCTATTGATTGTGCTGGTTTAAATATTCCACTGTCTACACCAAGTGGCACAACGGAAATATCTGATGGGTGCTTTCTCTTGAGTTTCCATTCACATAGGCTTTTAAGACATACATCTCTCGCCCAATTAGAGCAGACAAAAAGCTCGTCAACTTGACATAGGTGATGATCTTCAATTTCATTAAATGTATCTAATTCAAAGATGGGAAAGCCAATAAACTTACCTGAACCAACACGTTCCGCCATTTGATTTTGATGCCAGATTTTAACGCAGGGTGCTGATGGAGTAAACGTCTGTGCTGTATTTACCCCTCTTCTGACTGCATCTGCGTCCGCTTGATTGGCAACTTGAGGTTGACCAATAGGAAAAAGAGAAACTTCTGCTACTTTCTGTAGTGCTTTTAGGATGTTTAATCCAGCAACGCCATATCCTAGCTGATTGATAGGAGCCATTAAGTTTATATTCATTTACCAATTTCTCCGATGAATTGTTCTACTGATGTAATATTTTTATTATTAAAGATGTTTTGAGCTTCGACTTTTGCCTTTCTAGCTGGCGTTCCAAGAGCTATTAAGGTATCTACACAATCTGTAAACAATGGATTTGTTTGATTATTTGGTTTATTGCTTTCTTGAATCTGTTTTCTGAGTTGTGCTAATTCATGTTCTAAACTAGAAATCTTACTCGTATCTGTTTTCGTTGTTGGTTCTGATAAGTAAATGCCGGTATCAATCCTAGAAAGATTTGGCGTTTGAAAACTGTTTGGGAAAAGATAGCCATACAAAAACGAAAAACTTACTAATAAAAACATAACACCACTTATGATGTCTGCAAGGTGTTGCCAAAAAGTCAGGTCAGTTTCCACATTGTTTCCTTTAATACTATTATACAATACATCGGTCTATTTGTCAAGAGGTCTTTACTATTTTCAGAAAAAAACCCTGTCAAGCGTCTTGCTTAACAGGGTCTAACCTTCTGGTTGTAGGTTTATTGCCGTTTTTTTATCTACGGACTAACCAGAGGTAATGTATTAAGTAGTCTTTGGGGCAATCGTTGACGGATCAGGCCCAAGTGAGATTTCATCTGCCATAATACAGACCGAGTTTCTCTTTACTTGGTTTTCATCCTCATAATCATCCACTTTTAGCTTGCCAGTGATTGAAACTAACCGGCCTTTGACAAGCATTGGGTTGAGGCTTTCTGCCATCTTTCCAAAGCACAATACGTTGACAAAAAGGGTGTCGTCATTACGACGATCATTTACTGCCAATCGAAACTTAGACATAGAAGTGCCTTTCTTAGTTTCTGTGAACTCGGCATCCTTAGTCAATCTTCCTGCACCATTCCAACAATTCTGATTCATACTTAAACTCCCAAAGCTGATTTGATTTTTCCACGAACAACTTGTGTGTTACCACGATTCGATACGCCCGTAGTAGCGTTGTAAACTGTCTCGGTAAACTGTCGAGTAAGACCCAAGGCACGACCGGCCTTCAAAGTCTCTCTCTTGTTTGTTCCATAGACTTCACCAGTCTCACGAAATGCCACTACTGTAACTGGGTTAAAAGTTACACCTCTTCCTGAACCTCGATTGGTTTGTCCAACAATGGTATTGTCCTGAACACCAAACTGATATGACTGCGGCAAAGATGCCAGCGTCGAATAAAACTCATTACTTTGCATATCTATCCTTTGCTTAAAATAAACTACTCTGAATTGGTTTTGGATCAACGACAGCAGAAGCCTTTTGCTCCTGTAGCGTTGCCGCACCTTCCTTTAAATAATTCTCTAGCTTTGCAATCTCTTGCTCTACTGCTGCCTTCCTTTCCTTTAGGTTATTAACCTCTCTTTCCACATTCATGAGATGTGCTTCAGCCATCTCAATTATACTCGCCATTTTAAACTCCTTTGCGTTTGACTGGGTTTTGTTTACTACTATATTATAGTCTACGATTCGGATTTTGTCAAGGCCGTTTTTGAAATTTTTAAAACTTTTCTGCGGCCTGTGTTAATAAGTAATTACTCAATTTACTTTTTGGTACATAAACAAATTTTATTCTATCAATAATCTGATCTAATACCGATTCATACTTGTCTCCATAAAAACATGATCTTGGGCTTGATAGGTCACTAAAATATATTTCATGGATACCTGTTTGCCAGAGCATCTGTAGGCACGATACGCATGGAGGTGCTGTTATGTACGCTCTAGCTCCCATAGTTGACTGACCCTCGCGTGCTGCGTTATAGATGGCGTTAGCTTCGGCATGGATCATAAATGGGTATTTCTCTGGTCTGGTATTTGGTAACGCGAGGTCATCAATACTTCTGATAAAACCGTTATAACCAGTTGCTATGACTGTCTTATTTTTAACTAATACACATCCACATTGCGTTTGAACATCGTGACTTCTCCTTGACCAAAGGACAGCCTCGGAGAAGAACATATTGTCCCAATCGGTTATCATTTGATCTGCTTGCTTTAAGTAAGACAGTTTCATAATTGTTATCGAACCCGATCTTAGCTAGTCTTCTTGCTTGATTTACAGGTGCTTTTACGTCCACCGTCAGTTACTTTTGAATGAAGATCAAACAAAACTTCTGCTGGTAGCCATGTAACAGCAACACTCAAAACCACCATACAAGCACCAAGCATTAATTCTCCCGCAGGAAATTCAACCCCTATACTAGACATCTTCGATGCCATCGTAGCCATAGAAATGAGTGGGTAAAGAGACAATAAAATGGTAAAACCCATAGCAATCCGAAACGCATTTTTAACGCCGTCCATAAATCTGTCCTCTGCTAAATTAAGTAAAAAAGTGAAACTGTAATGACCTCACGGAGAGTCGAACTCCGGTTCTCAGATCGAAAATCTGATGTCCTAACCACTAGACGATGAGGCCGAAAGCCCGTTTGGGTAGCAAGGACGGGCAACTCCCCGTGACAACTTACGCTGCCAATGCTAGAGTTTCCTCTGCAATTAAAATTTAGTCAGCTTTTAACGAGGCCAACTGACCAACCTCGGCCTGAGATACATTACTTCATATTGTGAGTCGAATCCAGATTTGCCCCGTAACAATGGAGCAAGAGGGAATCGAACCCTCGTCCTCTACAACATCCATAAGACCTTTATACAGGCTTTTATCGTACACGCCACCAAGGTACATGAACTGGTGGATGTGCATTTCCAATATCCAAATGAAATCTACCAAGATTCAGGTGAACTCCGGTTCGTGGCTGCCACAAGTATCGGTATCGAGGTTGCGGTGGGCAAACCTCTGGTGAGTGCCGATGATGTGGAACCACTCTACTTGCTGACGGTCTGCTATAGCGACCCCGTGGTTTCCGCTGCTGCTTCCATCCTTGTGCAGAAACATCGCCAGACAACACAACCATCATAGTTAAAACCATGACCGCTGAAACAATTTTCTTCATAATCAATCTCCTTTGTTATATTATATCCTACAAACGCTTATTTGTCAATCCCTTATTTCTTTTTTCCAAAGAATTTTTTAATATTCTCTGGTATAGTTTTTTTAGATTTTTTTCCTAAGTCAGTTAAAGTATAATAAAAATGACCATCTTCACCGATTAACTGATCTACAAGACCTTCCTTCATCAATCCAACCAACGCATCTTCAATGCTTTCTAAAAGCGTTTGTTTTTCTTTTTTTAGAAAGCCTAACAATGGTGGTTCATCATCTACTTTAAATTCAAGTATATCATATAGTGTTTCAGCGTCCCTACCACTCATATTTGCTGTATATTTCTCTAGTTCTTCAATGTAGCGATTCGCTTTCTTGTAACTTGAGTAAACACCCACAGGCTCTATAGATATAGAAGTTAGGTCGTCATCGCCCTCTGCTGTTATCGAGACAATTATGTAGATAGTTTCCATGATTTATCCTATTTTTCTAAGTATAATTTTCTACCGCTATATCTTGCTGGGTCTGCCGTTCCATCATCTAAGCGATTAGATTTGGTCACATAGAAATGGCCGCCATCTTGTAATAAAACCTGACCATCTTCTAGTGTTAATCCGTATTCATTATGATCCACGACCATATCTGCATGACTTCCAAACTGAGACTTTGTTGTAATCGTCTTTCCAGTTTCATACCTTCCTCCACTGTCTCTTGATTTAGCCATCTAGTAACTCCTTGTAATATTTTTTTAAGGTTTCAAGTCTAGCATCTGCATCGTCTAACTTAGACAATGCCTCATTAAAGTTATTATGCAGGTCTGTGGTACTGTGATCTCCGATACCCGCTGGGTGTCGCAGCATAATCTTGAGGCTGGCAAGAGCCTCATAACGATCTGTCTCTGCCTTATTGCGTAGAGCGTCTAAAGCGTCTGATTTGTAGGAACTATAACTCATTAGTCTCTCCCGTTCAAAATAGCCTGTAAAGTATACTTAAATGGTTCGCCCTCAATCGTGGCGACCAAATCCCACATCT